>ENA-UOWO01000154-UOWO01000154.1-activated-sludge-metagenome-genome-assembly--contig:-NODE-154-length-96654-cov-58.785629_pt1 | contig 96654 bp, 74 predicted proteins | sample MGYA00238148_ERZ761564 | MGnify/ENA primary metagenome ERZ761564 (study PRJEB28885, sample SAMN05720194) | activated sludge metagenome | isolation source: Anaerobic digester | place: USA... | reverse complement strand
GCTTCTGCCTGGCCCCGGGAGAACTGCTCTGGCTGAAAGGCCCCAACGGCAGCGGCAAGACCAGCCTGCTCAACGTGCTCAGCGGCATCATCCCCCAGCGGATCAAGGCTGAGCTAACCGGCTCCGTAACTCTTTCCGGCACAGACCTCTGCGCTCTGCCCCTCAACGAGAAATTCCGCCATCTGGCCTACCAGATGAGCGATCCCGACCACCAGATCTTCTTTCCCCGGATCGAAAAAGAGCTGTCCTTCGCCCTGGAAAACGGCGGTCTTCCGGCTGTTCAGATGCGGCAGCGGATCGCCAGGGCCCAGGCAGATTTTGGCCTGAATGAATTTGGCCAGGTGGAGCCCGGCCAGCTTTCCCGGGGCCAGAAAAAGCTGCTGGTGCTGGCCACCTGCGCGGCTCTGGATCCGCCTCTGTATCTGCTGGACGAACCCACCTCCGCCCTCAGCGACGCGGCTCTGGAACTTCTGCTCGCCTGGCTGCGGGAGGCCCTCGCCGCGGGCCGGAGCGTTGTGGTGGCCGAACACAACCCCATCGTGTCCGATCTTGCCGCCGTGACGCTGGAATTCTGCAAATGAGCGCTTCGCTCTTTCATCTGCAAGCTCTGGATTTCGCCTATCCGGACCAGCCCTTGCTGCTGAAGCAACTTTCCCTCACCATCGCCCCCGCGGACAAGATCCTGCTCACGGGTGCCAACGGAAGCGGAAAAAGCACTCTGCTGGACCTGTTGGCCGGGATGCTCAAACCCCGGTCCGGAAATCTCCTCCTGCGCGGCAATGCCCCGTCGGCGCAAGCTCCGGAGGCATTCCGGGAACTGGTGTTCCGTCGCCAGAAAGCGGCTGACGACCTGTTCGGACTGGTCCCGCGTCACGATCTGGAAGCCTGGCGCCTGGCCTGGCCGGAGTGCTTTTCCGAAGACGCGGTGCAGAATCTGGGCGATCCGCTCCTGGACATGCTCGACACCCCTTACAGCCGTCTGTCCGCCGGCGAACTGCGTGCTTTCACTTTGCTCTGGCTGCCTCTGTTACAGGACAAATTCTGGCTGCTCGACGAACCCACCGCGGGGCTGGACGCCAGCCGGCAACAGCGGTTCGTTGAGCTCTGTGCCTCAAAACTGGATTCCGGCTATCTGATCGTGAGCCACTCCACGGCGCTTCCGGCCAGGTTGTTCACCCGGGTGCTGAGTTTGGAAAACGGCGCTCTGAAGGAACTGGGGTGAGCAGCCAGCATCCTCTCGTGGTGATTCTGGCCGCGCTGTGGTTCAGCTCCCTGGCCATTTTCATCCCTGATCCAATCTGGCTTGCGGTTCTTCTGCTGCTCTGCCTGCTTTTCCGCGGCTCGCTGGTGGGTTTTGAGCTCAAACTCTGGGTCCGGCAGATCGGCAAATTCATTCCGCTGATCGCTTTGGTAATAATATTCCAGATCATCTTCAGCGATCCGGGCATTAGCCTGAAAGGCGGACATTATCTCGATCTCAGCGGAGCCGGCTTCAGAACTGGCGTGAACGTTTCCCTGCGCCTGCTGATCGTGTTTTTCAGCGCCCAAGTCCTGCTCAGGCTCAGCTATGAGGATTTCGATCTCGCTTTCCGCGCTCTGCGCCTGCCCGAAGAGCTCTGCTTCATGGTTTTCTATGTGGTCCACCTCATCCCCGCGGCCACCGGACAGATCAAACACAACCTGCGCCTGCTGCATCTGCGGGGTATTGATCTAAACAAGCTGCGCTGGAAAGCCAAACTTCAGCTTTACCAGCGGATCTCGCTTACCGTGATAGCCGGACTGTTCTCCGGAAGCGACATCCAGGCCACCGCGCTGGATCTGCGCGGCTTTCGCAGTTCCGGACCCAGATCATGCCTCCACACCCGCAGTTTCGGCCTTTCCGACCTCGCTCTCACATTGGTGTTGGCCGGAGTTACATCTCTTATCATCATAACAATTTAGGCCAGCTTTTCGGCAGTTACTTTTGGCTCTCTTTCAAATCGATTGGGTGGCGAGAACGGCTGGATACAGATTTTCTCCCGCCCTCTCCCGCTCCGTCATTCCGGGCGGTGAGGCTGGAGTCGAGTGAGTCACGAGCATCGACTCCAGCAGAGCCAGACCAGGAATCCAGACGGTCCGGGTAATGCCCTAAAAGGGTGTCGCTACAGACTGCGTCCGAAGCGACCCCGCCTGGACTGGCTATTCCCGCAAAAACTGAATTCGATTCACCCCGCCAGCCAACAAGTTGTCCGGCGAGGACCCCTACGGATCTCCGGCGCTAAAGCACCTGCGTCCGGAATGACGAATCAATATGTGTTGGGTTGATGTTCTTCAGTCATTTTGTCACTCTACCCACTCGTTTGAAAGAGAGCCTTACTTTTTTTATTGGTTTCATTTACATGCTCCGGGTTTCCACCATTTCCATAAGGAATCGCTCTGCTGTTACCCACTATATTCGGAGGGTTGGGAAAAGGTCTGACCGCAGATCCTGGACAATCTTGCCGGCACCGCCCTCATTTCACTTCCCATTCACATCCCAAGAGCCTCCCGCTCACTTCCCGCCTCTCAGGCGGGAAGTGAGCGGGAGGCGGACAAGAGGCGGAGGGGAGAGGGCTCAGGGCGGGTCCAGGCAGAAAAGCCGGGATCATCTTCCAGAAAGGATTGCGGCATGTGCCTGCACAGGAATGCTTACTGGGAAAGGGTTTCGAAAACAGCGGTCAGCGCAAAAGCAGGAAGCGCGCTGTTTCCGAGCTTTTGGAGGATCCCACGCGCAAAATATAAATGCCGTTGGGCAGGCGTTCTCCGCGGGAATCGACCGTAGGCAATTCCAGATTGGCCGATCCGGCGGGAAGTTCAGGAAAAGCATCCTCCCGCAGCAGCTGTCCGCGCAGATTGTAGAGCTTCAGTCCGACCGGTCCGTCCGGGAGGGCATGGAAATGGACCCAAGCCTTGTCCTGCACGGGATTGGGGCTCACCCGCAAAGAGAGCGCCGCGGGGATGAGAGGATCGCTCACTGCGGAATTTCCAGAATAGCCAAACGTGAAAGTAACTTTGAGATAAGGATCCGCGTCCGGAGCAAGCTCTGAACTTTTGGGCAAACCCTCGCTGGTCCAGGTAAAATGGCCATCGCAGCAAGTTGCCGAAGCCCCTTCCGCCGAGAAAGTGAGATCCAGCGACAGGGTGTCCGGCTCGGTCCAAGCGCCGTTGAGATATTCCCTGCGAAGTATGGAACTTATCACCTGGCTGTCGTTCAGGTATGGAAAAGGCGGCAGTTCCGGGGAGCCGCAGGTATGGCGCCAGGGTACGTAGGAGCTATATTTTTCAAACTCATAGCCGTCCGGGACCGCCTCATCGCCATAAATATATTCATAGCTGTGGCGCGGCGTCCAGTTCAGTGAATCGTAGGAACTGCTAACGGTTTCCGATAAACGCCGGCCTCGGTGGTCCAGAGTGTATTCGTAGTTCCAAAATTCCAGCGGCCAGTTGACCCGGCGGGTTTTTTGGACCAAGCACAGGTCGGAATTGTAGAAATAGCGGATCTGCACTTGGGCATAGGGCGCCCAGGGATTTTCGGAGAACCGGTCCTCGAGGTAATGGCCTGAGTTGCTGATCCGGCTTACGCGGTAGCTGTTGCAACCGGTGTGGTCATAGCCGGGGGAGCGGACCAGCACCTCGGCGGGGTCGTAATCCACCAGGCCCAGGAACGCGTAGGTATTGTCCTGATGAGTCTCGAGATCGGGTTCCATCCAGGCATCCAGCTGCCAGCGGACAGAGATGATCCGCAGCGGTTCCAGGGGATCGGAATAATAACTGTAACGCTCGTATGACCAGCATCCAGAACCTTTCACTCCGCCGCCGGAGGAGTTGAACTGCAAGCCTTTCAAGTGGAAAAACTCCGGCTGAGACCAGGCTACGCTGGCCAGCAGACAGAAGAGAAGCAGGACTGTCCAGCGCGCTTTCGAGATATGCAGCATGATCACCTCCCTGCTCTTTACAGGCATGGCTTTCGGCCAGGCTGTGAATCATTTTACCAGGCTGATCTTGCGGGTGAGGATCCCTCCCGCGTGTTCCATCCTCAGAAAGTAGATTCCGTTGGCAAGAGGGTTTCCGCGTTCGTCCCGGCCGTCAAATTCGAAGCCGTGAACTCCGGAGTTTTTTTCGCCTTGGAAGATGTGCCGGACCACCTGGCCGCGAAGGTTGAAAACACTGAGGCGAAGCGGGCCTTTATCCGGCAGGGACACCCGTAGACCGGCAGTTTCGCGGAAGGGATTGGGCCAGATCTCCAGACCCGTTTCCAGAGCTGGCGCGCCGGGGTCGCCGGCAGCCGTGATGTCGATAAGTTCAGGGATGATCTCCTGCAGGAAGGCGCTCACCCCGGGGAACTGAGCGAAATAGAGAGGAAATCCGAAGAGGATGAAAACGGAGCCGGTGGCCTGATCGTCCCGGCGCAGAGCGGCGCAGGCACCGTTGCCCTGGGCAGAGGGGAGCATGTTGGCAGTGTAGAGGGGGTTGGCAACTCCGCTGAAAGTGTAAATGTAGGGCAGCATGCCGTTCCAAGCGGGGACCAGCTTGTCCGGATCGATGGTGATGTCTGTATAGGAGTTGGATTGAGCGCTGATCAGGCTGGGCGAATTGTCGTAGATAAGGCTGATGTTTCCGCCAAAGCGGTTGAGAAAGCTCTCCGAGAGGATGGAAGCGGTTTTCCAGCCGGAGAGGATCACTTTTCCGCCCCCGATGAGATAGCCGCCAAGGGTGTTCAGATGGTCGATGAGCTGGTTTTGGGAAAAATCGTCCGCGTGCCAAAGCACCAGCTTGTATTCGCCCAGCGCGCCCAGCGGAGGCAGGCCCAAGACGCCCACATCCCACTGGGTGAAAGCGATGGGGGAGAGGGCCGTGTCGTAAAAGGCGTCCACCATGGCGTCGTCGGGATTGATGTTGGCGCCGTTGCCGTCGCGGGTTTCATCCACCACCAGCAGGTTTTGGGCAAAACTGAAGGTCACCGGAGTGGCAGGCAGGGGTTCAGACATTATGCTGATCCAGCCAGCAGGGTCCACCGCCGCCACGGCGTATTGGTAGCTCACTCCGTTTTGAGCGCTGAGGTCGGTGTAGCTGAGTCCGCTTACAGGTTCGGGATTCAGGAGCAGCCATTCCTCCGGGCCGCCCAAAGTCTTGCGGTACAGGTTGTAATCCAGGCTGCCGTTATCCAAAAAGGGATCCCAAGCCAGCAGCACGGAGGAGTTCGAGGGTAGGCATTCGGCCAGGACGGGTTTGAGTTCTGTGATGCCCCGCAACAAGGTCCAGTTATTGTGATTTGGGGTCAGAACAGCGGTGGGTGACAGTTCGTTCCAGAAATTATTGACAGTCCATTCGGGGGTGGCCTCCACCAGCAGGGAATCGCTTAACACGCCGTTATTAAAGCGGAACGGCACCTCGATGTGGAAGGGGGTGGAGGTGTTGGAGATGGTTTTGGCGATGATTTTCAGGGGCGAATCGCTGGCGGGGTTGTTCCAGACGCTGTATTCAAGGGCGGGGATCCCGGCGCTGTATATCCACTGGCTGAAAAACTGGCCCAGGTCCTGTCCGCTGATGTTCTGGGCCATGGCCTGGAACTCGGCTGTAACCGCGTTTCCATGCTTGTAGGTGTCGAACCAGGACTGGAGCAACTGGAAGAACTGGGCGTCGCCAAGTTTGAGGCGCAGCATGTGCAAAACGGAGGCGGCCTTTTCATAGGAAGGCGGGGCGAAATAGCTGTTGAAATCGGGATCGTAGATGGTCTGAGGATTGCTTCCCTCCCAGTTCAGATAATACTGGTGATAGCTGGATGCCACGTAATCGCAGGCGGCTTGCCAGCCCTCGGTTTTATCCGTCCAGAGATGTTCTGAATAGGTGGCGAAGCCCTCGGAAAGCCAAACGTCGTTGAAATCCAGGAAGGACACTGCGTCGCCAAACCACTGGTGGGCAAGCTCATGCGCGATCGTGAGCTCATAAGCTCCCGTGCCGGTGATGATATAATTCCCCAGGGTGGTCATGGTTTGGTGCTCCATGGCGCCGTAAGTGCTCATCGCCACCACCGCGTTGCCATATTTTTCAAAGGGATAGGGCCCGAAGATCTGGGAAAACCAGTCTATCATGTCCGGCAAATTGGCCAGGTCCACCAGGGCGTTGTTATACTGGTTTTGCATCACGAAATTCTGGATGGGCAGGTCTCCGAAGCTTTGGTTGATCTCCACGTAAGGGCCGCAGGTGACGCAAACCAGATAGGTGGTCATGGGATGGGATCCGGTCCAGAAAGTGGTGGAGGTGCCATCGCCGTTGTCCACGATGGATTCGCGGATGCCGTTGGCCGCCACCTTCCAGTCGCTGCGCAGGGTTACGCGCAGATGGACGATGGCCTTGTCCCAGGGGTGATCGTAACAGGGCCACCAATAGCGGGCGGCGTCGGGGTCGGAGATGGTGAACACAGTGTTGGTGTTGAAGATCATGCCGATGTGGTAAACATTTGGAGAGAGCTGAGGTGTTCCGGAATAGAAGACCTGGGTGCTGAAAGTCTGGCCCGCGGGGATGTTCAGGCTGATGTTGATGATCCCGCCGGTGTGGGTGAAGGCGGCTGGCTCACCATTCACCAGCACCTCGCTGACACTCAGTCCCACCAGATTGTAGGGAATGGAAGTGAGGTTCTGCTCCGCGAGGACGGTGGCGAGCACATTTCCGCTGATCTGCTGGGCGGCATGGTTGATGTTCAGAGTGAGGTCGTAGGATTGGACGTCGAATCCGGTGAGGGAATCGGCGCGGGCTTCAAAACCCCGGCTGGGCGCCGCAACCCAGGGTTTGCGGGCGGCAGTGGGCTCCGCCCAGGCGCAGACGGCCAAGGCCAGGGCCAAAGCGGCAAGCAGGGCCGGTCTAAGTTTCATGTCGGATCTCCTTCCCAAAGTGGTTTGGGCATTGCCCAAAAGTGAAGCAATAAAGTTTCCAAAGCCGGTTATTTCTGTCAACGACAGCCGGAAGAAGCCGCAAGAACGCGGGGCGGCAAAAAAAACTCTTTACGAAAAAGCGGCCTTGCCAGAAATAGGCGTCAACCCTCAAGGGAGGAAAAATGCACATTTTCAAGAGGTGCCTGGTGCCCTGCCTGATGCTGTTGATCAGCTGGGGCAGCCTGTTCGCGGCAGGCGAAACGATATATGAGATCATCGTGCGCGGCAACAAGGCGGTCTCACCCCAGATGGTGACCACCGCGATCACCCTGCGCACGGGCGATCAGCTGGACCCGGAGGAAGTGGCCCGATCCATCCGGCAGCTCTACAAGATGCGGATGTTTGCGGACGTCCGGATATCCACAGAGCCCTATCGAACAGGCGTGAACCTGATCGTGGACGTGGTGGAAAACCCGGTGCTGGCCTTCATCGAATACGAAGGGATGAAAGCCGTGAAAAAGGACCGGCTGGACGAGCTGCTCACGGTGCGTGCGGGCTCGTTCTGGAGCGACTATCAGAAACACGAGCTGGTGAGCAAACTCACCGCTGAATATAACAGCAAAGGCTTCAACAACGCCGAGGTGACGCTGAACGAGCAGACGGACGCGGAAGGCAAGGTGCGGGTGAAAGTGAGCGTGGTGGAAGGCGGGCGCTTGGCCATCAACGCCGTGACCTTCGTGGGCAACGAGAATTTCGACGACGCCACACTGCTGAAACGGATGAAAACCAAGCCCGCGAACATCTTCCGCTCCGGGCGCTTCGAACAGGATAAGTTTGACCAAGACCTGATCAAGCTGGCCGATCATTACAAGAAGAACGGCTACATTGACGTGAAAGTGGGGCCGCACGAACTTATCTCCACCGGTGAGAAGACCCAGGAACTGGTCATCAACATCAGTGAGGGGAAAAAGTACACTTTTTCGGGCATCTCCGTGATCGGCAACGAGCATTTCACCACCGGGAAGCTGCAGGAAACCTTCACCCTGAAAACGGGAGAACCTTTCGACCAGACCAAGTTCGACGAACAGCTGGGCAAGGTTTACACGCTTTACTACGATGAGGGTTTCATCTACACCGAGATTGGCCAGGACATCCAGAGGGCCGACAGCACCCTGACCATCGTTCTAAACGTGAAGGAAGGCGCCCGCGCCCGGATCCGCCAGATCCACATCACCGGCAACGAACGCACCAAGGACAAGGTGCTCCTGCGCGAACTGGAAATCGCGCCGGGAGACTATTTCCGCCAGAGCCAGGTGATCCGCAGCCAGCAGAACATATACAACCTGGGCTTCTTCGAGCCGGACATCCGGCTGGATTACACACCAGTGAACAAAAACGGCGACATCGACCTCCAGATCGACGTGATCGACAAATCCGCCGGATCGGCCAACGGCGGGGTGGGCTACAATAGCCAGGACGGCTTTGTGGGCCAGCTTTCGCTGAATATGAACAACATCATGGGCAACAATTGGTCCAGCAGTCTGGCCTGGGAGTTCGGCGGCAAGACCCAGGATTTCCAGTTCAGCTTCACCAATCCCAATCTGATGGACAGCGACATTTTGCTGGGCTCCTCACTCTACTATACCACCAAGGACTGGAGTTCCTTTTTCTACAAGATATTCACACGGGGCGCGAGTGTGCGCCTGGGCCAGTATCTGCCCTGGATCGACAGGACCCGGCTGGTGGCGGGATATTCGCTCTATTCAAAGAAATACGAGATCACCAGCCCGACGCAGATCGATACTGTTTACAACGCCAATCTGATCGAACTGGCCACCCAAGGCTGGCGCTACACCAGCGCCGTGAGCGCCACTGTAAGCCGCGACACGCGCGACAACATCTATTTCCCCTCCCGCGGCACGCAGATGACGCTGTTCTCGGAACTGGCGGGCGGCATTCTGGGCGGCAACTTCGATTATTTCAAGCAGATAGCCCAGGTTAACTGGTATATGGAACTCTGGCGGGAGCTTACCCTGCGCACCAAATGGCGCTTCGGCTACATCACGCCTTACGGCTCTTCCACAGACGCTCCCCCGGACGAGAAATTTTATCTGGGCGGAACGGGGGTGGACGGCATCCGCGGCTACGCGGACCGCAGGATCGGGGTGGATGAGGACGGAGACGGAGTGATGGACACTGGCGGCACCCGCGAGATCATCTTTTCCACTGAACTGGGTTACCCCATCGGCAGCGACCAGATCATCGGCCTGGTCTTTTTCGACGCCGGCGATGCCTACAACAAGCTGCGGGACTTCAATTTCCTCAAATTCAAAAAGGGCGTGGGGGCGGGCATCCGCATCCAGAGCCCCTTTGGTCTGATCGGCTTCGACTACGCCTACAACCTCGACGAAGGCACCTGGGAGCCGCACCTCCAGTTCGGCACCACCTTCTGAATGAAATACAAACATCTGTTCGGTCCGGTCCATTCCCGCCGGCTGGGTTATTCCCTCGGCGTGGACCTCGTTCCCTTCAAATATTGCCCCCTGAACTGCGTCTACTGCGAGGTTCAGAGCACCGACCACCTTACGCTGGAACGCCGGGAGTTCTTTCCTTTGGAAGAGATCACCGGCGAGCTGGGGGATTTCCTCAAAACCAAGCCGGAACTGGATTACATCACTTTTTCCGGAGCGGGCGAACCCACGCTCTACAGCCGCATCGGCGAGATCGTGCGCTTCATTAAAGACGAATATCCCGGCTACAAACTGGCCCTGCTCACGAACGGGACCTTGCTGAACAGCTCCTCCCTGCGCCAGGAAATCCTGCCCTGCGACCTCATCCTACCATCCCTAGACGCCTGCCGTCAACAGACTTTCAGGATAATCAACCAACCCCATCCCGCCTTGACGGCTGAGGGACTTGTGGAAGCCCTGATCTCGCTGCGGGATGATTACCAGGGGCAGATCTGGCTGGAGGTCTTCATCATCGCGGGGATCAACGATTCCGAGGAAGAACTGGCCTGTCTCTGCGGAGCGATCGCAAGGATCCGGCCGGACCTGGTTCAGATCAATTCCCTGGACCGTCCCGGCGCGGAAGCCTGGGTGAAGGCGGCCGGGGATGCCGTGCTGACCAAGGTTTTGAACTACTTTAGCGCCCGGCTGGACATGCCCGTGGAAATCATCGCCAAAACGCATCAGGATAACCTCGCGGTGGCTGTCCCGGAGGATATTGAAGCAGCCATCGCGGCAACTCTCAAGCGCCGGCCCTCCACGGCGGAAGACCTCTCCGCCACCCTGGGCCTGCACATCAACGAGGTCAGCAAGTTTCTGCGCCAGCTGCACGCGGAGCAAAAAATCAGCGTAAAGCGCGAACACAGGGGGATCTTTTACTCATGGAAGCAATGACCACGGCGATCGTGACCGCCGCCGGTTCCGGCAGCCGCATGGGCGGAAACGTCCGCAAACAGTGGCTGCGGTTGGGCGGCATACCCATCCTCATTCACACCCTGCAGAAGTTTTTCAATTCCGCCTATGTGGACAACATCATCGTAACCGCCCCGGAAGAGGAGCTGAGCTACTGTGAAGACCTGATCCGCGAATATTTTGAGGACGCCCTGAAGCCCTGGCTGGTTGTAAGCGGTGGTATCGAGAGGCAGGACAGCGTGTTTGGCGCTCTGCAAAACTGCCCTCCCGAAACGGAGTTCGTGCTCATTCACGATGCCGTGCGGCCCTTTATCACGGAAGACCTGATCGGAGAACTGCTGGAGATCGCGCGCAGAGACAAGGCCGTGATCCCCGTGGCCAGGCTCAAGAACACCATAAAAAGCATCCAGGGCGACCATGTTGAACAAACCGTGCCCCGCCACAATCTTGTGCAGGTGTTCACGCCTCAGGTTTTCTCCTACAAGCTGATCCTGGCCGCCTACGAGCGCGCCTACCAGGAAGGCTATGTGAGCACGGATGATTCCGCTTTGGTGGAACACAACGGTGGCCGGGTCCGCTATAAATTCTGTTCGGACCTGAATGTGAAGATCACCGACGAGGTTGATCTGTTCTTCGCCCGGCAGATCCTCGAAAACAGCTTGATCTAAAGGAAGCAAACATGCCCCGCCTGTATGAGCTCTACAATAATGCCCTGCGCAAGTTCGCGGGCTGTTTCAAGGACATCCGGATGCCTTTGCCTGTGCCCGGTCTGGGTTGCGGAGTGCTGGGTCTGGCTTTGCCCAAAACCACGCTGAAGCTGGGAGAATACGCCTCGCGCCTGCTGCGGGCTTTGGAATACCGGGGTTTTGATTCCACCGGCGCGGCTTTTCAGGGCGATGGCGAAAACATTGTCCTGCTGAAGGATGTAGGCGCGCCAAGCACCCTTGTGAAGACACTGGGGATCGAGAGGCAGGCAGGAAAGCTGTTCTGCGGACAGGTGCGCTGGGCCACCTTTGGCAATGTGGACAAGACCAATGCCCAGCCGCACGAGGTGAAATGCAAGCGCCATCTCTACGGCGCGCACAACGGCAATATCACCAACACCCGCGAACTTAAGATCTGGCTCACTAAAGAAGGCCACACCGTGCTTTCGGACAACGACGGCGAGATGCTGGTGCACAGCGTGGAACACTTTTTCGATATCGAGATGGACAAAGCCGGAAATCCGGTGGACACGGAGCTCAGAAAAGCCTGCATGCGCCGGGCCATCATCAACACAGCCGAGAAGATCGTGGGTTCTTACGCGGCGGTGGTGGTGGATCCCGCCACTCAGACGATGTGGGCCATCAAAGCCGGCAGTAGCCTCTATTTCGGAGTGGGCGAGCTGGACGGCATGCCCTTCAAACTGGCCTCCTCCGATCTCACCGCGGTGCTGCGCTACACCAAATTGCTGGTGAATCTGCGCGAGGGCGAGTTCGTGGAATTCACTTCCGCCGGCTATAAGATCCACGCGCAAAAGAAGCTCCGCTTCAAGCGCGTGAACGCCGCCGACGAAACCTACGCGGCGGGCGACCTGATCGACACCAAACCGGTGCTCTCCAGGCTGCGCGCCGAGGATGTGGAACTGCAGCCGGAGTTTGAGTATTTCATGGAGCAGGAGATCTTCGCCCAAGTGGAATCCACCGGCAAGCTGGTGAAACTGTTCCAGGGCGGATCGAACTCTGGCAAACGCATGCTGGAACTCATCCGGCGGGAAAAGCTGGATGATCTGCTCAATGCCAAGCTAAAAGAGATCTTGGACTGCCATGACCTCGAGGAACGGAACACCGTCTTCAATGCGCTGCTCGCCTCCGGGGAGATCGCCAGCTTCTTTGAGGCCGCCCAGGCCACCTACCGCGCCATTTTCGAAGTGGCCGTGCAGGAGGATTTCGAAAAGAAGTATTTCTTCTCCAACGATAAGAACACCTTTGTCGACCTGATCGGCCCGGAATACGACATCCGGCGGCTGATCCTGGCCAAGGCCTTCGACGCGGTATCCGAAAGCCACAGTGTGCAAGAATTTGAGCTAAGCGTGCAGGGTTTTCTGGAACGGGTGAAAAACACCATCAACCACAGCCGCAATGCCTACTCCATCGCCTGCGGCACCAGTTTTCACGCCACCAAGATCGGCGCCCTCTTTTTCAACGAGATCGCGGGTGTGGAGATAATGCCCATCCTGCCGGGCGATTTCCGCGGCGAATATTCTCGCTGCATCAAGGATAACGACCTCATCATCGGCGTATCCCAATCCGGTGAGACCAAGGACCTCATCGACATCTTCAACGACCTCGAAGCCAGCAGCGTGAAGGCTTCCCAGGTGGTGCTGGTGAACAACCTCAATTCCACCTTGGGCGTGGAAAAAGGCGACCTTGCCATTCAGATCCTCTGCGGGCCCGAAATAGCCGTGCCTGCCACCAAAAGCTTCATGAACCAGATCACCCTGTTTTACTACCTGGCCATCCGCACCGCCAAAATGAAACTGCAGGAACTGTCTGGCCCTGAAAGCGAGGAACGGCGCCGGGAGCAACTAGCCAAACTGGAAGCGCGGGAACAGACCCTGCCGCAGATACCCTCCCTGATCCGCGAGACTTTGGAAAACACCTCCGACATAATCGACTCCATCGCGGCCCAGATCTATATGGAGCCTTCGCTGCACATCCTGGCCACCAAAATCAGCGGCGTGGCGATGGAAGGCGCTCTCAAGATCCGCGAAACAGTGCTCAATCACGCTGAGGGCCGCGAAGCATCTGAATTCAAGCATGGGCCAAATACCATCCTTGGCAAGAACACGGTTTACGGATTCAAGCACCTCCGCAGCTTCATGCGCGCCTTCAGCGGGGTGATCGAAAACCTGGATGGCAGGGCTGAAGAGCAGAACATCAGCCGCAAGGAAACCCGGGACATCTACAACGCCCTGGTGAACTACATGTTCACCGGCAATCTGCCCTTCAATCTGTCGCCAGCGGCGGACAGGCTGTTCCACGCCACCGTGGACAGCCACGACTTCTTTGAATCCCTCTACCGCAATTATCCCCTCATCTACGTCACCGGCCCCGAAACCCGCGACGTGAATCTCACCATTTCGCAGATCAACACCCATAAGATCCGCGGCGCCAACACCTATGTGATCGCCGAGGAAGACGAGCGCCTGCTCAAGAACGCCAGCGACAATCCCCGCGAGGGAGGACGCTACGGCTGGGGCTACGTGATGCTGCCCAAGACCGGAGACGGACTTCTCACCTGTTTTTCAGCCACCGTCGCCCTGCAGATGCTGGCCCTGAAAATGAGCCTGCGCAAGATGAAAAAGCTGGACAAGCTGAACATTCCGGACCACGGGGTGCATCCGGATGTGCCTAAAAACGTGTCCAAATCGATAACGGTGGATTGAGCCATGTTTCGCATCGGCCACGGCTACGACGTTCACACCCTGGCACCGGGACGCAAACTCATCCTTGGTGGGGTGCAGATCCCCTTTCATCTGGGACTGCTGGGTCATTCCGACGCTGATGTGCTGGTCCACGCGGTGATCGACGCCCTGCTGGGAGCCCTGGCTCTCGGCGATATCGGCGCTCATTTCCCCGATTCCGATCCCGCCTACGCGGGCGCCGACAGCCGCGACCTGCTGCGCCGCACCTACGCGATGGTGCGTGAACGCGGCTGGGCGCTGGCCAATCTTGACTGCACCGTCTGCGCCGAGCGGCCCAAACTCCGTCCATACATCGACGACATGCGGGCCAATCTGGCCCTGGACCTGAATACCGGCCGGGACAACGTGAGCGTGAAAGCGACCACGGAAGAGGGTTTGGGAGTTTCCGGAGGCGGAGGCGGGATGGCTGCGCACTGCATTTTGCTGCTGAGGCGGGTGTGAAAGCGATCGGGATCATCGGCTACCATCACAGCGGCAAGACCACCCTAGCTGTAGCCCTCATCAGCGCCTTGGCGCAGAAAGGTTTTCAAGTGGCCTCCATCAAGGACATTCACTCCGAGGCCTATCGGGCCGACAGCGAGGGCAAAAATTCTTGGAAGCATGCCCAGGCCGGCGCTTCACAGGTATTTGCCCGCGGCTTGCGCGATGCCGCCCTGATCCTGGATCAACCGCCTGACCTGCCGCGGATGCTGAGTTTGCTCAGCGCCGAGTGGCTGATCATCGAAGGCATGAAAGATGCCGCCGTGCCCAAGCTAGTCTGCGCCAACGACACAGCCCAGGCGGACGAACTGATCGATGAGACGGTTTTTTGCCTCTGTGGCCGGATCTCGGGCCAAACCAGCAGTTACAAAGGCCTGCCGGTGTTTTCCCTCGAGGAACAAACGCCGCAACTGATCGAACTTGCCGTCAGCAAAGCTTTCGATATCCTGCCCCACAGCGCTCCGGAGTGCTGCTCCGCCTGCGGAAAAACCTGCTGGCAACTAGCCGCGGACATAGTGCAGGGCCGGGCCGGGCGCTCCGACTGCGTTTTGGACAGCCAGCAGGAGCTCGAACTTGAGATCGGCGGCCAGCCCCTCACCATCGTCCCCTTCGTGCAAAACCTGCTGCGGGACATCATTCTGGGTTTCACAGCCAACCTCAAGGGAACCGACAACGGCGGCGACATCAGGATTCACATCCGGAGATGAGCCGTGGACAAGCTATACACAGAACTCTTTTCCGGGCATGACCCCAGCCAGCTGCAAGTTTGGCAAAAAGCCGTGGTGGGCATAGCCGGGGCCGGGGGCTTGGGATCGAATATCGCCGTATCCCTCACCAGGGCAGGCATTGGTAAAATCATCATTGCCGACCACGATTCGGTGACCACCGCCAACCTGGCCCGTCAGCAGTATTTCCTCAACCAAGTCGGCTTGCCCAAGGTGGCCGCGCTGAAAGACAATCTACGCCACATCAGCCCTTACACCAACGTGGTCATATATCACATCAAGGTAAGCCCACTCAACATCGACAGCATTTTTGCCCAGGCGGACATCATGCTGGAAGCGTTTGATGCTGCCGCGGAAAAGCAGATGCTGATCGAGGCCTGGCAAAGCCTCTTCCCCCAGCGCTATATCATCGCCGCTTCAGGCATTGCCGGGGTGGGGAAAAACGAATTGATCCACACCGAGACTCTGGGCCGGTTGATCATTGTCGGCGACGGCGTTTCCGAGCTGGAGCCAGGAATAAGCCCGGTTTCCGCGCGGGTGGCGACAGTGGCCAATATGCAGGCCAACCTCTGTCTGGAACTGCTTCTGGAGGCGGCGAAATGACGCCCTGCGTCACCGTCAACGGGCATCAGATAAGCTGGCGGGAAGGCATGACGGTGCGCGACGTGCTCACCGCGATGAACTACACTTTCATGATGCTGGTGATCAAGATCGACGGCCAGTTGGTGAAAAAAGCTGACTGGGATACCACGGAAGTGCCTGCCGGGGCGGATGTAAGCGTCTATCACCTGATCAGCGGCGGCTGAGCCAGAGCGCGTCGCTTCACCAAAAATCATGACAGGCTCGAGCAAATCGCCTCTCCTCCTGCCGGAAACATACCAATTCCTGCTCAATCGCAATGGCTGCCAAAAATGGTGGCCGGGCCAGACCCGGGACGAGATCATCATCGGCGCAATCCTCACCCAAAGCGTGGCCTGGGGCAATGTGGCCAAGGCTTTGGCCGCACTCGCGGAAAGCGGCATCACCACGCTCGGGGATGTTCACGCCACGCCTGTGGAGATCCTGGCCCCGCTGCTCCGCCCCAGCCTCTACTACAATCAGAAAGCTTTGCGCCTCAAGGGATTTGCCGATTTTTTGGCAGAAACCTGCGGCTTCGATCTGGACCGCTTGTTCACGGAAGACCTATCGGACCTGCGCGCCAGGCTGCTTGCCCTCAAGGGCTTGGGGCCGGAAACGGTTGATTCCATCCTCCTCTATGCCGGCGGGCTGCCGGTCTTTGTGGTGGATGCTTACACCAAAAGGCTTTTGTCGCGGCTCGGCCACGCGGTGGAAAGGCTGGACTATCACCAGCTGCAGGATTACATCTGTGCCCGCATTCCCCAGGAGGTCACCCTCTACAATGACTTTCACGCCCAGATCGTCCGCCAGTGCAAAGATTTCTGTAAAAAGACCTCGCTTTGCTCTGGCTGTCCTTTAAGGGCTGTTTGTCCCTCTGGAACATCCTGAATGCCCCAAGCCGGGCTGGCTCCAAGCCCTTTCAGATCAGTCCATATCAAGCCTCCCGCCTTATAGCCGCATCAGATGCGGTGATTAGGCGGGAGGCGAATGAGGGCGGGACCAGAGGGCCATAACTGCCAGGCTTGCCCGGCCTCCGTTCCAGCCATGGCTTGATAAGAGGCGAAAAGGGCCAGAGAAGTTGAACTGGGCGGATCAATAGCCTTCGTCATTGAGATTGGGAGGATTTCGGCTTGACAGAAAACCAGCCTGGTCCGAACGTGCAAAAAAGCCATAGGGGAGGTTTCTTTGCACGCCCTCATCAATATCTCTTTCAGTGAAGACCTGACCGCAGCGGCCTTGAGCCAGGTCAGGGACGCCAGCATTTTGGTCTTTCCCACCCGCATTTCCGCTGCCAGGGCCAGGCAACGCTTCATGGAAGGCTGGGCCCTGCAGGATTGCGAGTTTGTGGCGATGGAGGATTTCAAAGCCGCGCTGCTGCTCCCCTCCCTGCCGTGGATCAGTGACGACAAGCGCTTGCTCTGTCTCTACCAATCCTTGCTGGAGGAAGACCGGGAGTATTTCCACATCAACGGCTATTTCGACATCGTGGAGTGGGGCGGCCACTTCTTCCAGTTCTTTGAGGAACTTTGCGACGAAAACGTGGACAGCCAGATCCTGCACGACCTTCCCGGCCGCGCCCAGATGACGCTGCTGAACTGGCAGGAGGATTACCTGCTCCGGGTTCTGGAGATCCGCTCCCGGTATCAGGGCAAACTGGAGGAACTGGCCTGCAGCGATCCCATCTTCACTCGCCGGGCCGACCGCGCCCGGGTTCATTTCTCCGGCCGGAAAGTGGTTTTCGTGAACCAATATTATTACAGCCGGCTGGAAAAAGCGTTGCTGGATGCTTTGGAACATGCCGGCAACGAGGTGCTGGTGCTGGCGCAGGCCCCGGCGGAAGAAAACCGTGATCTGGAGCCACCCCGCATCGACCTGGCCAGCCTGGAAGCGGCGGAATACAAGCTCAGGCAACTGGAGATCGTGGAATGCGAAAACGCCGAACAGATGGTGCTGGCCTTCCTCGCCAACCATGCCCAGGCCAGTGGGGAAGAGGGTGATGCGGTGATCGTGGACAGCCATTTCAACCAGGCCCATTACCGTGATTTGTTCGATCCTGCCCGCTTTGCCATCCCCCGCTCCGAATCCATCGTTGGCAGCAACGTCTTTCAGCTGCTGCGTGTTTTCCAAAGGCACCTGGAGGCGATGCAGGCCACGCTGGAAGAATCCTTCCTGCCGCTGCGACTCATCCTGGATGCCTGCGCGCAAGAGGGTTTTCTGCGCTATCACGGGCTCTCAGCCGCGGATAAGGCCCCGCTGCTGGAAGAGCTGAGATACATGCTGCAAAAGGATATCCTCTACGTGGACAGCGAGCTGCGGCTTTTGAGCAAACTTTACCGCAAGCAGGGTTTTCCCCTGCTTAGGGTGGTTTTGCACAAACACTTTGCCCTCCTCCGCCAGCTGGGCAGGATCGCCCGGCCCAAAGACCTCATCGATTTGGTCGACATTCCTGAGGGTCTGCGGATCCAGGACCTGTGCCGGGAAGAGGAACTGCTGCACAGCGATATCCTGGATGTCTTCTACGAGCGGCTCTCCAACTTTGCCAGCCTGGAAAACCTGGCCATTGTAAGCGACTGGGAAGCGCTCTTCGGCCGCGGCGGAGTGAGCCTGGCCGCGGCCATTCTGCAGCTGTTCCTGGAATCCCTGGGTAGCGGCAAGTTCAGCTTCCAGCAGGCTTTGGAGGCTGAATCCCGCGTGGAGGTGAGCAACCTGTTGGATCTGCGCGACCTGCAGCACCACAGCGTTTACTTCTTCCATGCCACCGAGGGGGAAATCCCTTCAAATCCAAGCCCGGTCTGGTTGCTCAACGAAAACCAGCGCGCCCGTCTGGGCCTGAAAAGCTATCCCGACCTCCGCGAGCGTGAACGCTACTATTTTCTGCGCACCGTGCTCACCAGCAGGCGTTGCGTGATCTTCAGCTACCGCGACCAGGAAAAGGACATCGAGCCGGGCAGCTTTGTAACCGAACTGGTTCAGGCCATGGCGGACGGCGCGTTGCCGGAGGTGAACAGGGAGAAGCCGGAAGAGCAGACAGTGCAGCTAGCGCCGCGGATATCCAAACTCTATCTGGCTGGCTTTGAGGCTGCTCCGGACCCCGCGGAGAGCCTTCCCGGGCTCGCCGACAAGGCTGTCTGTGGGCTGGACCAGCCGGACGGGGACTTTTTCACCCTGCCCTGTTCTCCCCAGAAAGATTTTGGGGCGGGCGGGCGCGTCCACACCAGCTATTACAGCCTGGCCTGGTTCAAAAAAAACCCCTTCGCCTGGTATCTGGAGCATCTGCGCAAGCTTCCGGAACTGGAACTGCGGCCGCAGGAAACCCTCACGCGCAAACTCTTTGGCAGCATCATGCACTCCTTTCTTTCGTCTGTGCTGCTGCCTCTGGCCAGGGAGGAGGCCGACCTGCCCGGTCTGGAACAGGCTTTCACGGATTCCAAAGGCCTGGCGGAAGCCTTGGGCAGGATCTTGAACGACCCTGACCAACTCTACCTCTACAAGATCCCGCAAAACTACAACCACGAGTTTCTGGTGAGCATCATCTCGGACAATCTGGTGGAATCCATTCGCGAGTTTTTCTTCGAGTTTCTGAAACCCCGGCTGCAAGAAGTTTCTTTCCGGCTGATTCCGGAAGAGGAATTCATGACCAAAGAGGAAAGCGAAGGCCACAAGCTGGTCTGCGTGACCCATGGGGACCGGGACTATTCGCTCTGGATCCACGGCAAGGCGGACCTGCGCGTAGAATGCCCGGAACTCAATTACATCGTGGATTTCAAGACCGGCAATGGCGACGACGGGCAACTGATCTTCTATGAGTGGCTGTACTATCTGCTGGACGAGGCCTGGCAGGGCAAGGAATTGAAATCCCTGTTCTGGCTTGTTTTCAGGCAGGAAACGGGTGGCAAAAAGATCACTGACAAGCGCCGCCAGGACTGGCGGGAAGGACTGGAGGATAGCTTTAAAGACGTTCTGGATCGGGGATTTACCCTTGGCAAAAAAGCCGGTGACCGGGAGAAACTGGCCGCTGTCACCCGCGCTGACCTGTTCCGTGCGGACAAGGGAGGTGAGGCATGAGCCAGTTTTCCAGCAAGATCATCACCGCCAGCGCCGGCACGGGCAAAACCTATCGCCTCGCCCTGGAATACATCCGCGTCATTCTGGGCTTCTACGGCAAAAACCAGGATTTCAGCCTGGACAACATCCTTGTGCTCACCTTCACCAAAAAGGCCACAGCGGAGATCCGTGAAAGAATAAACGCCCATCTGGCCTTGCTTTGCAACGACAAACCGGCCACGGACAAGATCGCCCGGGAGCGGCGCGGTTTGCTGGACAGCCTCTGGCCGGATAAGGCAAAGCCGGAACTAACTGACCAGGACCTTGCCCTGCTCAACCGTGCTCTGCGCGCCCTATCCTCCGACCGCAAGCAGCTGCAGGTGATGACCATCGATGCCTATATCAACAGCGTTTTCCGCAACATCGTGCGACCCCTGCGCAGCATCGAAAATTTCGAGATCGACATCAAGGCAGTGGATAAACGGCTGCCCTTTCTGCTCCAACACCTGATGCGGCCGGAATTCAAGTCCAAGCTGGACAGCCTGCTCAGCCGCAAGATCAGCCCTTCGCTGGACGAGTACCGGCACTTCTTCAAATCGCTGATCGAACAGCGCTGGCTGCATTTCCAGATCAGGAAGGGAGAGCGGCAAACTCCGGCGGAGGGAACTCTCTGGCAGCTTTTCAAGCAAGGCGATCCCGCGGCGCGGGATCAGCACCGCGCGGCCATCCGGGAAAATCTGGAACTTCTGGTCTCCCTCATGGAGCAGAGCCGGCCGGACCTGGCGCCGGAAGAGTGCGTCGTGGAGAAGTTCCGCAAGCTGTTTCCCCTCTTTCCGGATACCTTTGCCGGGTTGCGGGAGGCCCTGGCCAAACTCTGTGACCGGCCCGACGGCTACCTCCGGCTGTTTCAGAATTGCCCCGAAGGCAAGATCGCGGACTCGAACAAATTCAAGCGCAAAGGCCTGGCGGAGGTGAAACAGACCCTCCTGGAACTGCAAACCGGAATTTACGGACATCTGGCCGATTTCTTGCTGCACACCCACTTTTTGCCCGAACAGGAGGAGATCCTCTCGGTCTGGTCGGCCATTCTGGCGGAATATGACAAACTGATCTACCGCTACAAGAACATGACCTATGACGACATTTCCTGGTTCACCCTGGAAGCGCTCTTCAGCACTGACCCGCCTCAATTCGACATGCAGGAGGAGGCCGTCGCCACCGAATTTTACCAGTTTCTGGCCCACCGCAGCCGCTTCATCCTGATCGACGAATTTCAGGACACTTCGCTGATCCAATTCGCCATCCTCAAACCCATCATCGAGGAGATCACCAGTGGTGAGGGCACCAAGGATTTTGGCGGCATGATCGTGGTGGGGGATGAAAAGCAGTCCATCTTCGGCTGGCGTGGCGGAGAACGAAAGCTGTTGCTCAATTTGCGCTCCATCTTCGGCGCTCTGAGCGATCTGCGGCTGGAATCCCTGGATAAATCCTACCGCAGCAGCGAACTGATGGTCTCCTTCGTCAACCGTGTTTTCAGTTCGTCCCTGATCAGCAATCGGTTGCGGGAGTTTGAGTTAAGCTGGTCTTACAAGCCGCTCGAGCATGCCATGAAAGAACTCGATCCCCAAACCCGGATCGAATTTCGCACCTCTGCCTATTCCAAAAGTGAGGCCGGAAAAAGCCTCGGCAGCATCCACCGCGATTTTGTCCGCGATTTCATCAAACCCCACAGCCCCAAGGACAGCCGGGAAAGCATGGCCCTGATCTGCCGCACGGGCAAAGAGCTGGCCGCCTTCCAGCCCTTGCTGGATGCTGCGGAAATCGGCAGCATCTATCAGCCTTCCAGCACTTTGCCAGATCACGCCTGGGTTTCACCGCTGCTGGCGTGGCTGCGCTGGCTGGCCTGGCGTGATTGGCTGGATTTTCTGGAGGTGCTGCGCTCGAACTACATCCTGCTCAACGCGACGGAGCTAAAGAAAGTCGCGGACGAGCTGGCTGTAGCCCGGGAAGCCGGGCTTGAACCGGATTTCTCTGCCTGTCCCCTCGCGGCTGGGCTTTACAAACTCTCCCAGGAGCAGTCCGGATCGATCTCCCAAGCCTGCCGGGCGCTCACAGACCTTTGTCTGCCGCTGCGCAAGGGGGCCTCGGCTGAGTCTGCCAACCCCCAGGCCTTCGAGCGCGATTATCTGAACATCCATGCCTTCCTCAGCCTTGTACGCGACTTTGAGCTGGCCACCACCCAGAAAGATGTCAGCATTCCCGCTTTCCTGGATTATCTCACCGACAACGACGGCCAGGATTTCCTGAAGCAGGTTTCGGTGGAGGGCGGAGGCTCCCTGCAATTGCTAACTGTACACAAATCCAAGGGCTTGCAGTTCGACCGCGTGTTTCTCTTTTACAACCTCAGCAGCCGGGGCGGCAACGATCATGCCCATCTCAAGGCCTACGCCGACTTTACCGGGGCCGATTTTCAGGACCTGCGTGATTTTGGCCTCACCTACCACTATGCCGATGTGATCAAGGCTTCCAGCCACAAAGCCTTGGCTGAGAGCACCGAGAACCGCGCCCTGCTGGAGGAAATGAACAACCTCTACGTGGCTTTCACCCGGGCCAAGACCGCTCTGCACATCTGTTTTGCCTTTGAGGGCAAGGACGGCTGGGGAAAATACGTGGAGGATAAAAAGAGCGGCAAACTCAAACTTCCGGTGCTGGTGGCTGCCGCGGCGGAGGAATTCTTTCAGGCTGAAGCCGTGGTTCCCACAGAGGACGGGACCTACATTTGGCCGGAATCCCAGCCTCAGCCGGCGGAGGGAGAAACCAAAACCCTCAAACAAGAGGGCGTCACTGTGGCCGCTCTGGCCAGAGTTTTGCCGTCCAGGCGAACAGACCGCTTTGCCGGCCTTCGACCCAACGTGCTCGAAGAGCATAAAAACTGGAAAAAGATTTGGCTGGAAGACCGCCAAAACCTCTTCGGTGACCTGGCTCACCACTATCTCAGCTTTGTGAAACTGGACCTGCCCGCCGAGCACGACTACGCCGCCAAACAGTGTCTGGCCCGCTTTGGTTCGCTGCTTACCCGGGAAACCATCCAGGCCCGGATCCAGATCCTGCGCTCGAACCTGCCCCAGGAGCGGATCTTCCCCTCCGGCTACGATAAGGTTTTCACCGAATTCACCCTCTGGCATCAAGGCCGGGAACACCGTATCGACCGCCTCTTGCTGGACACCACGCACAAACGAGCCCTGATCCTGGATTACAAGACCGGCGACAGCAGGGAGGAAGGGCAGTTGCAGCGCTACAAGCGAGCTTTGCTGGCCCTGCCCGCGATCCGGGACCAAAACTACCAGGTGGAAACGGAGTTCGTGGATCTGAAGATCTGAGGCCCAAACCTAGATAATGCTCCTGAAGTTCATGAGGCTTATGTAAGCTTTTATCTAAGATTAGCTTATGTAGCCTCATGGACCGCAGGGGCAGACTGGCTGGGGTTATCCGCAACTCATTCTGGAGGATGGAGTTAGCAGAATTCTGCCGGCTTGATCCGCCCTAAGCCCTCTCCCGTCCGCCCCTTGTCCGCCTCCGCCTCAGTTCCCCTTGGGTGGGCGGGAACTGAAGCGGAGGCGAATGGGAAGTGAATGGGTGGTGTGATCAGGGCGGGGCCTGCGCTTTCCAATCCTGAAACTGGATTGGGGATGCTCAGAATCAAGCTGCCGGAGCCAGATGTTTCCACCCAAAGTGGGTGACAAAGTAACGCAACCCCTTAGAATGATTGGCTATTTAAGGTCCAGTATCCTGTGCAACTGCAACTGCAACCTGGCTGTCACGCCATCCCGCAGCATCCATTTGGCCAGGGTTTCGGGCTTGAGCACGGAGGTGACTGGCGAGAAGTGGATGGTTCTGTCCTGCAGGGAATTGGCTCTGATGAAATCAAGCGCGAAGCGGTAATCCCAGGGGCTGGTGAGCACAAACTTCAGTTCATCGCGTGGTTTGAGCTGTTTCAGGTTCCATTTCATAAAGGAATCCCCGCAGCCGCTGCCGGGGCACTTGACGTCGATGATGCGGACCACTTCAGCCGGCATTTCCTCCAGCCAGAGCGAGCCGTTGGTTTCCAGCAGGCAGGTGTAACCCTCAGCGCACAGCGCAGATAGCAGAGCGTAAGTTTGTTCCTGCCAGAGGGGTTCGCCGCCGGTAACTTCCACCAGCCGGGTGGGATATCTGTGGATCTCAGACAGGATTTCGGGAATCTCCATCTTGGTTCCTGGACCCCAGGCGTATCGCGTGTCGCAGTAGGAGCAGCGCAGATTGCAGCCGCTGAGCCGGATGAAAACGCAGGGCCTGCCCGCGAAGCTGGATTCGCCCTGCAGGCTGTAGAAGATCTCGCAAACGGACAGGCTCACGGCTTTGGTGTTGCAGATAACAACTATCCGCGCAGTTCCTTGACCTTTTTGGTGAGTGCGGGAAGCACTTCAAAGAGGTCGCCGACGATGCCGAGGTCCGCCACTTTGAAGATGGGCGCGTCGGGATCCTTGTTGATGGCAATGATGTAATCCGCGGAGGACATTCCGGCCAGATGCTGGATGGCTCCGGAGATCCCGCAGGCGATATAGACAGTGGGTTTCACCGTCTTGCCGGTTTGCCCCACCTGATGGGAATAGGGGATCCACTCAGCGTCCACGGCGGCGCGCGAGGCTCCGACCGCGCCACCCAGGGCAGCGGCCAGTTCTTCCAGCAAGGCGAAATTTTTGGCGTCTTTGAGACCCCGACCACCGGAGACGATGATGTTGGCCTCGGTGATGTTGACCAAGGTGCCCGCTTCGGGTTCAAAACCCAGCCAGGCACTGTCTTCCTCGTCCAGATCGAAGTCCACCTGTTCCTGGATCACGATCCCGGAGCGGCTGTCATCTCGGGGGAAGGAATTCATCACCTTGTGGCGCACGGTGGCCATCTGGGGCCGGTGGTTGGAGGTGATGATGGTGGCCATGATGTTGCCTCCGAAGGCGGGCCTGGTCTGCAGCAGGTTTCCGGTTTCGGGATCGTAGTCCAGGCCGGTGCAGTCGGCGGTGAGGCCGGTGTGCAGATCAATGGCCACGCGCGGGATGAAGGACCTGCCGGTAACGGTGGCTCCGGCGAGGATCACGGCGGGTTTGTATTTGAGGGCCAGTTCCGTGAGTGCCTTGGCATGGCGGCTGTCACGGAAATTCTTGAGTTCGGGATCATCCACCACGATCACCTGGTCGGCCCCAAAGGCGATCAGCTCCGAAGCCAGGCTTTCTACCTCAGATCCCAGCAGCACGGCGCTGAGCTCGGCTTCCATCTGCTCCGCCAGGTCGCGGCCTTTGCCCAGCAGCTCTAAAACCACGGGAGCAATGGCCCCGTCCTTTTGTTCGGCAAAGATCCAGATGCCCTGGTGTTCCTGCAGGTCGGTCTGAACGGCCCCTTGCCTGCGGATCACGATGGCGTCGAAGGGACAAGCCTGAACGCAGGCCCCGCAAAGGGTGCATTTATCGATATCGATCACCGCCAGCTTGCCTTCCAGCCGGATGGCGTCGTAAGCGCAGGCTTTCACGCAGGCGCCGCAGCCCACGCAACTTTGGTCTATTACTTCGATCATTTCAAATCTCCTCAGAGGGTAATGGGTTTTGGGTACAGCATTTCTGTCAAGGCGATTTTTACCGGCCAGGCTGAGCACACCCGCGGCCCGAACCATCCTAACTTTGCTCTGGTTTTGTGGAAAACTTTCCACGAAAGTATCAGGCATAATGGGTGAATTACATACAAAACGCTTGACACGAAAGTGAATCAGTCATTATTATGAAATCAATGAAACTCCAGAGTTGTGACCTACCACGTGCTGATCATATCTTTGTGCAGCAAGCAATTGCCTGTTTGGCAAAGCTGTCTGGGACCGGCTAAGACAGCGTGAATATGTGCTGAGAACAAACCGCAATATTAAAAGGAGATCGCCATGAAAAAAATAATGCTGGCATCGATCTTGGTTTTCCTCTGTTTTGCCTCCTTGGCCGGCGCGCCGGTTACTGAGGAGGTGGTGTTGGAAGTTGGATATATATGGTTGAGCCACGCTTTTCCGGAGCAGGCGGCCAAAGAAGTTGAACAGATCCAGCTTGTCGAAAAGGAGGGCCTGGCCCTCTATTACATCCTGTCCCTTTCCGGCGGCGGTTGGGTTTTGGTGGCCGCTGACGATGCCTCCCTGCCCATCCTCGGTTACAGCGACAGCGGCGATTTTGAATACCCCATCACCTGTCCCACCGTCGTGTATTGGATGAGTATCTATGAACGGCAGTTGGAGACCGCCATCAGGGATAAACACTCCAACAATGAGACTCTGACTGCGTGGAACGAAATCCGCGCCGGACTCTTCAGCCGCTGGGATTCCACGCGGGACGTGGCTCCACTGCTGCAAACCACCTGGAACCAGGACTGGCCCTATAACAATTCCTGCCCCTATGACGCTGGAGGTCCTGGAAGCCATGCCTACGCCGGCTGCACAGCCACGGCAATGGGGCAGGTGATGAAATACTGGAACCATCCCAGCGCCGGCTCCATCTCACACACATACACCCACCCCACCTACGGGGCTCTTTCCGCCAATTTTGCCTCCACTTCCTACAATTGGGCCAGTATGCCAAATTCCATCAGCAGCTTGAATACACACATAGCCACTTTACTCTACCACTGCGGGGTGGGGGTGGAGATGAACTATGGCCCAACCGCTTCTGGAGCATTGGTGTTCACCAACGATGCCATGGAGACTTTTTTCGGCTACGATCCCGCCGCCCACTGGGATTACCGCAGCAATTACCCCACCACCTGGACCAGCATGATGCGCGCGGATCTGGACAATGGCAAACAGGTGATCTACAACGGCTATGACACGACCCTGCAGTTCGGCCACTGTTTTGTGATGGACGGTTACCGCACTACCCAGTCGGATTTCCATTTCAACTTCGGTTGGGGCGGTTCATACAATGGATATTTCACGCTAAACAACATCATTCCCTATCCCGGTTTCGACTACAGCTACGGACAGTGGGCTTACTTCAACCTCTCTCCCGGTCTGAACATCTCAGGCCAGGTAACCGACAGCTGGGGCAGCCCCATTTCAGGGGTTACTGTCGATTTCAGCAACACCCGCGCTTCGGTGGTCACCAACTCCTCCGGACAATACAGCAAAGCCGTTTCCAACAACTATACAGGAACGGCCACACCTTCCCTGGCAGGCTATTCCTTCACACCATCCAACAGGAACTATTCCTTGATCACCGCCAGCCAGACCAACCAAAACTATACTGCATCGCAGGCCGTACCGGCGGATCCTTCCAACGCCTTTGCCACCGCGATGGCCTATGATACTGTCCAATTGAACTGGACAGACAACTCCAGCAATGAAACAGGTTTTCTGATCGAGGCCCGATTGATGCCCGACCTCACTTGGTACTACAGAAATACTGTTCCCACCGATGCCACCGTCTACGTCGATTTCGGCCTGATGCCCTTGCAAACCTACGATTACAGGGTAACCGCCTTCAACGGTGCGGGAAACTCAAACCCGGCCTACGCGCCTCCGGTGACGACACTTTCTCCACCTCCGCCCACAGGCCTGTTCGAACCAACGGTCAATTTCACCGATGCTTGGCTGCAATGGACGGAGGCTGGCTCCGCCTTTATCTGGGATATTGAGTACGGGCCTCCTGGATTTACTCTCGGTACGGGGATATATCTTCCCATGATGCCCAGCAATCCTTTCAATTTGCAGGGTTTGGCGCAGGGCACAACCTACGACTGGTATGTGCGCTCATTCTATCCTTCCGTGAATGTTTACAGCGCCTGGGCCGGCCCTGGCAACTTCACCACCCAGGGCACTCCTACCTTGCCCTATCCCTGGTTCGAGAATTTCGAGGCAGGTTTCGTGAACATGGTCAGCGACCCCGCCAGCAACACCCCCTGGGCGCTGGATACCACGCTGTTCTCCGAAGGTGTGCAATCCGCCTGGAATGCTTATCAGGCCAGCAATGCGAATATGCTGGTCACCACTTACACCTTTGACCTGACCACGGCAAATTTCCCCTTGCTGTACTTCGACCACATTGCCAAAACGGAAAACAATTGGGACCACTGCTACGTGGAGGTCTCCAACGACGGCGGAATTACTTGGATGATCTTCATGCCGCATGAGTATCTTGGCGGAGGAGCTTACGTACACCCCATCAATAACAATCCGGAAGGTCCCTGCTTCATGGAGTCCTCCTATCCGGAATGGGGAACCACCAATATTGTTCCAGACAACACCTGGTGGAAAACAGAGGTCTTTGACCTGCGAGCTTATCTGGGACAGCCAAACCTGATGCTGCGCTTCCGCCTGAAATCGGACAGCTCAATTCAGCGCTACGGCTGGCTGATCGACAACGTGAAGGTGCAGGAAAGCCCCCTGTATGATTATACCGTAAGTGTGCCCCTTTCTGGATATTTATTGGCGGGAAGCACCCTGGATTACATTGTGAAAGTGCAAAACAAAGGCGCCATGCCGGATGCTTACAATGCCGGCATTCAAGGGATCGGGGTTTTGAACTACACTCTATATGAGATGGATGGGGTAAGTTTGTTGCAAACCCCCATAAACATACCTCCCTGGACCACCTATCAATTCATAATGAGGGTCACAGATCCAGCCGGATTTGTGCATCAGGCCGTGGATTACGAAGCGCTTGATGTGACCTCAGTCGCAACGGGTGCCGGATTCAGCTATCTGATCGGCACCACCTATCTGCTGGGCGATACCGCAAGCAATCCCATCGTGATCAATTCCCTGCCATACACGGACTCCTTCACCACAATCCATTACAATCACGATCATGGCCCCTATGGTGATGCCAGCGGATTGGTGAATCTGCTCAATCCCATCACCGGATACTACAGCGGGACTTCAACCCTGGGCAGCTCCAAAGATGTGGTGTATCAGCTCACCCTGAGCCAGCCCACCCTGCTGAGCATCGACCTGGCTGGTTCTTCATACGACACAGCCCTGGCCCTGGTTACCGCACCCGGCACCAATCCTGCCGATGTGCTGCTGATCGACGATGACGGAACGACTCAGGTGTCATACGTGGACAGCGGTTGCAACTACGTGCCTGCGGGAACCTGCTACATCGTGATTGGAGGTTTTAGTGCAAATTCTGGAAACTGCACCCTTGCGGTGAATAGTGTCCCGCCTCCGGGCCAGCCCAACGTGACCATCCAGCTGGATCCCACCGTACCCCAACTGATCCTGTCCTGGACCCAAAGCACAGGCATGACCTACGATATCTACAGCGACACCAATCCTTACGGAACCTACTCCACCCCGGTGATCACCAACCTAAGTGCCGGCAGCTACAATATCAGCCCCATCCCCTCGCCAATGACGTATTACAAGGTGATTGAGAAGTTCTGCTTCCCCGCCCACGCGAAAGAAGCCATCATTAAAGCCGATCCCTTCGACCAAGAATAAAGGGCAGTACTCCCATGTGCGCGCCGGGCCTGCAACCCGGCGCTTCTTTTACCTGGTTGTTCCCGCGTAGCTGACTGGCCGGGGAATCTGATCTGCATCCTTCTTCTTGCGGACCGCTGACCCGCGCCGTGTGCTCCCGAAGGCTTTTAAACCCGCTCCCTGCCAGCCTCCCGGATGATCGCCGCATCTCAGGCGGGCATTGTGCGGGAGGCGAACTCATGGCTTGAGTGAAGGGCTTTGGGTTGATCCCGGTTTCAAGGGGGAACGCCGTTTCCGGATGGCCGGGCAGGATTTTTGTTGACTCCAGGGCTCTGGTAGAAATCAATGCACGGAACAAGGTGCATAATGAAAAAACTATACATAATGATGATCCTGGCCCTGGCTGCGGCCGGCCTGTTCGCCCAGGCGGGGCTTTTTGGCGTTGCCTATGGCGATAACCTGAACCTGGCGGATTCGCTGATGGTGCAGCAGGGTTTCATCGCCCGGGAAGTGATCGGCAGCTGGGTGGTTTACGCTTCGGACTACAACCCTCTGATCGATTTCGTGGTGCTTTACGTGGATCCCGACTCCGAGGTTCTGCATGGCTGGAGTGTTGTTTACAACGGGGAAAACACTCCGGAACAGGATGAGTTTGTGCTCGACCAGCTGCACAAAATGCACGGCGAAAGCGTGCTGGTGGACAAAGCCAGGGAGACGGTAAGCTGGATCTTCGACGAAAACCTGGTGGCCACCTATTCCTACTCGCCGCAGGGGAATCTGCGCGTGTTGTATTACGATTTCTCCCGGCCTGAACTCTTCACCCTGCCTCCCAGCGAGTTGGCAGAATAGCCCGGGACTCCGAATAACCTGCCTTTGCCTCACTCCTCCCAAGGGCTGTTTGTCCTTGACAAAAGCTGACAGCCAGAAAAACTGACCTTTCTGATTGATAATAATTAACATGATAGATCACAGTATCTTAGGGAGTTGAACATGAAAATCGGCGGCTGCCGTTTTGGAACCCACCGGGTGATCGAGCCCCAGGGCGTACTGCCCCAACCTGCAAGAGTTTTGAACAACGACATGAGCGAGATCTGGGACAACGAACTGCTCATCGACGTGATCCGCCTCAACGTGGATTCCGCCTCTTTCCACCAGATCAAGAGCAAACTGATCGCCCAGGGCCACAAGGACCTGGACCAGGCTTTCGCGGACCACGCCATCGACCTGGTGAACCGCACCGGCAAGCACAAGAACGAGGACACCGGCTCCGGCGGCATGCTGATCGGCCGCGTGGCGCAGATCGGCCCCAAGTTTGAGATGGAAGACGAGATCGCCTTGGGCGACACCATCGCCAGCCTGGTCTCGCTTTCCCTCACGCCGCTGAAGATCAACAAGGTAAAGCGCGTGCTGCTGGACAAGGACCAGGTGGAGATCGAAGGCCAGGCGATCCTCTTCAGCAGCGGCATCTATGCCAAACTGCCGGACGACATGGATGAGAACCTGGCCCTGTCAGTTCTGGATGTGGCCGGGGCACCGGCCCAGGTGGAACGCTTGGCCAAGCCTGGCGACACGGTGGTGATTTTGGGTGCCAACGGCAAAAGCGGCGTGCTCTGCAACGCCATCGCCCGCGAACGGGTGGGCGTTTCCGGCAAGGTGATCGGCATCGTGCGCAATCCCTCCTACATCGAAACCTGCAAGCAAACCGGCTGCAACGAGGTGATCATCGCCGACGCCACCGACGCCCTCACCATCCAGCAGGAAGTGGCGCGCCACACCCGCGGCCAGATGGCCGATGTGGTGATCAACGTGGTGAACATAGAAGACACGGAACTCCCGTCCATCATGGCCTGCAAGGACCGCGGCCTGGTCTACTTCTTTTCCATGGCCACCTCTTTCACCAAAGCGGCGCTGGGAGCGGAAGGGATCGGAGCGGACGTGGACATGATCCTGGGTAACGGTTACGCGCGGCACCATGCCGCCATCTCCATCGATCTGCTGCGCCGCAACCCTGTGCTGATGAAGATTTTCCAGTCAAGATACACCGATCAGTGAGGTAAAAAAAATGGCAAGCATCACCAAGATCCGTTCGATCGCCACCGCCAAAGAATGGAACGACTGGCACTGGCAGATCCGCAACCGCATCACCGATTTCAAAACCCTGAAGAAATACATTGAACTTCAGCCGGAGGAAGAGGCCGTCGCCCGCTCCAAAAGTTTTTCCTTCCGCATGGCGATCACACCTTACTACCTTAGCCTGATCGATCCCAAGAACCCCCACGATCCGGTGCGCCTGCAGGCCATACCCCGCATCGCGGAAAGCGTTGAAGACCCTTCCGACATGGCCGATCCATTGCACGAGGATGCCGACGCGCCCGTGCCTGGCATGACCCACCGCTATCCGGACCGCGTGTTGCTGCTGCTCACGGACCAGTGCTCCATGTACTGCCGCCACTGCACCCGCCGCCGCAAGGCCGGGGAATACGACGCCCCCATGCCCAGGGAAAATGTGGACAAGGCCATCAAGTATATTGAACAGCACAAGGAAGTGCGCGATGTGATCCTCTCTGGGGGCGATCCTCTCACCATGAGCGATGCCCGCATCGATGAGGTTTTGGCCCGTTTGGCCGGGATCGACCACGTGGACATAGTCCGCATCGGCACCAGAACGCCGGTGGTGATGCCGCAACGCATCACCGATGAACTGATCGCAGTTCTCAAAAAATACAAGTTCGTCTGGCTGAACACCCATTTCAACCATCCGAACGAACTCACCAAAGAAGCCGCGGCCGCTTTGGCCAAACTCGCCGAGGCGGGTGTGGTGCTGGGCAATCAATCCGTGTTGCTGAAAGGCATCAACGACCACGTGGACGTGATGAAAGCCCTGGTGCACGCGCTGGTGCGCAACCGCGTGCGGCCTTACTACATCTATCAGTGCGACCTTTCAGAAGGCATCTCTCATTTCCGCACCCCCGTTTCCAGGGGCATCGAGATCATCGAATCCCTGCGCGGCCACACCTCCGGGCTCTGCGTTCCCACCTACGTTGTGGACGCTCCGGGCGGCGGCGGCAAGATCCCGGTGATGCCGAACTACATCATTTCCCAGATGCCGGGACGCGTGATCCTGCGCAATTACGAGGGCTTCATCACCGCCTACACCGAGCCGGAATACACAGCTCTGGATGATAAGAAATACAAAGCCCGCTGCGCCCCCGAACGCCGGTCCACTGAAGGCGTGATGGCCTTGCTGCGGGGCAAAAAAGTTTCCATGGGGCCGGCCGACACGCGCCGCAACCAACGCCGGGTAAGATAAGCAGCCCTCAGAGATGAAACACGGAGCGCAGCCCGGTTCTTTCGAATGGATCCAGGCCGCGGATCTGCGCGCTGTGGCCATCGTCGGCATCTGCAAAAACGCCGGCAAGACCACCCTGCTCAACCACCTGCTGTCCCTGCGCCGGAAGGGGGTTTGGGGAGTTCTCAGCACCGGGATCGACGGCGAGGAACGCGACAGCGTTTTCCGCGTGCCCAAACCAGCGGTCAAGCTGGATGCGGGCACCATTTTCTGCTGTGACACCGCCGGCCTGGATAAACTGGGCAGTGGGGTGCAGGTGCTGGAAAAGTTCCCGGCCGGATCCGCCACCCGCCCGCTGTGGCTGGCACGTAGCCTGGTGCCCCTGCAAACGGAGATCACCGGCCCGGGCTCTGTTTCCGAACAGATCACCGTGCTGCAGGCCATGCGGGACCAGGGCGCGGAAAAAGTGCTGATCGACGGTTCACTGGACCGCAAATCGATCGCCCAATCGGAAGCCGTGAATGCCGTGGTGGTGCTGATCGGGGCCAGTTACGGCAGTGTTTCTTCCATCATCGCTGAAATCAAGCGCCTGGAACTGCTTAACGCGTTGCCGGAAGAGAAGATCGGTCCGCTGGAGTTTGCGGAGTTACTAGGTTCCGGGCAGATCCTGCTGCGCAAGGACGGAGGCTGGACAGAAACTGGCCTGCATTCCCTGCTGGGCAGCGAAAAAACCCTGAAAAAGCTGTTGGAGCAAGGGTTGGAGGCACTATACATTCCCGGGGCGTTCACAGACGCCGTCTATCCGGCCCTGCGCGAGCTGCTGGCCGCGTCCCGGGCAAGAGTCATTTTTCGCCATCCCGAGTGCCTTAAACTGGGTTTGGTCCGCCTGGAACGCCTGGTGACTGAACTACAGCCGCGGGTGCTGATCCCTTTCCGGATCCGGGCCTGGGCTCTGAATGCAGCGGCCGTGGGCAGCCAAGCTGTGGATGCTGCGGACTTTCGCTCCAGCCTCAGGCAGGCTCTGCCACATCTTGACCTTCCAGATATCCGGGAGTTGAAAGCATGAGCGACAGGGACACGATCACCAGCCGCACAGTCAATTTTGGCCTCTTCAGCAACGTCATCCTGGCTTTGCTCAAATCCCTGATCGGCATTTTCGGCCATTCACAGGCCCTGCTGGCCGATGGCATCAACTCCAGTTCGGACGTGGTCTATTATGTGGCGGTGAAGATCTTCATGCGCCAGGCCAACAAACCCGCCGATCCGGAACATCCCTACGGGCACCGCCAGTTGGAAAGCATTTCCGCCATCGTGGTGGGCGCATTTATCATCACCACAGGCATAGCCATCTTCTGGGAATCCATCAACAAGGTTTACGCCATGGCCACCACCGCTTCCAGCGAGCAAACCTCGCTGTGGGTGCTGGTGATCGCCGCGGCCACTCTTTTGCTGAAGGTCCATCTGCTTGCCCTCACCCGCAAAAACCATCGCCAAACCGGCAACCCCACCCTCAAGGCCCTGGCCAACGACCATCTGAACGACATCATGGCATCCGGGGCCGTGATCGCGGGGGTGCTTGCCGCCCGGCTGGGTTTGCCCTGGATGGATCCCGCGGCCGGCGCCATCGTGGCCCTGTTCATTTTCAAAACCGGGGTGAGTATTCTCATGGAATCCTCCGCTGAATTGATGGACGCCGTTCCAGACAAGGAATTTGGCGAAACCGTGCGGCAGATAGCGCTGTCCGTGGAGGGAGTGCGCTGCATCGAAGACTTGGGCGTGCACCGGTTCGGCACTGTCTATACCATCGAGATGACCATCTGTGTGGATGGCGGCATCAGCGTGGAAGAGGGCAACAACATTGCCCACCGGGTCGAGGAAAAACTGCTGGCCCGCTATGAAGGCGGACTGCGCCGGGTGATGATCCATTTCCATCCGGAAACCCCTCACAGCCATTTCGGCTGACCAGTTTCACCCTGCACCTCTTCCCGCGCCCATTTTCCCGCGGGGTTTCCAACCCCATGAACAGGGGACCAAAAGCCAATGTCGGCTGTTTGGTCCCGAATGGATCGTATATGGTCCGGCCACTGGGGCAGTAGCGGCGCGGGTTTGGCTTTTAAAGCTTGATCACCTGGCCGGTGGAGCTGAGGTCATAAAAGTCGCGCCGGTTGTCGGTGATGGTCACCTTCTGGCGCTCCGCGCGGTACCATTCGTTCAGGTGTTCCTGCCGGGCCTTTTCCCTGGCTTCGGCCAGCAATTTCTTTTTGTTCTGTTCCCATTCCGCGGGGTCGGGCACCTGATGCCTTTCCACCTTCACCAAAAACCAGCGCATCGCTTCGCTGATCAGAGGCGCGAAAGTGCCTTCCGGGGTGTTGAACAGGGCTTCCTCCACGGCCGGAACCTTGCCGATGGAGCTGATGTTGTCGCCTTTTTTATGGCCGGTGATCTCCACCACCAGGATGCTGTCGCGTTCCGCCTGGCTCAGGTACTGATCGGGTTTGAGGCTGTTCACGAAACTCTGCACCCTGGCGTTCATGGTGTAGCCGCGCTTGGAGCTGGAGGCACTGCTCATCACCCGGGCGCGTTCGTCTTCGAAAGTGGGATACCAGACAGGATAAACCCCAGAGATCTCGCAGACGAAAATGTCTCCGGAGGGCGACGTGAACATGTCGGCCAAAGCGCCTTCGGGATTGGCGAAGGCAAAACTGATCAGGCCCGCGTCTCTGCCGATGCCGGGAACAGCTGAGTCCTTGGCTTGGAACACCGCGGTTTCCTCCACTGGCAGACCCAGTTCCGCGGCCGCGCTGGCCAGTCCGTTTTGTTTGGCCAGTTCATAGACTTGCGAACTTTTCGCCTTCATCTTCTGCTGTGTGGCCTGGCCAGCTTCAAGCCTGATCAGGATGTGCCGGGCCAGAACTTCCTCGTTGCCCTCAGTGCTCCGTCTGTCCTGGGTTTGGATGATGTGCCAGCCAAATTGGGAGAGCACCGGTGGGGAAACTTCGCCCACCGGAGTGTTGAAGGCCGTGTCTTCAAATACCTTCACCATCCGGCCCCGCCCGAACCAGCCAAGGTCTCCGCCCTTGGCGGCGGACCCGGGGTCCTGGGAAAACTCGCTGGCCAAAGCGGCGAAATCCGCTCCGGATTCAAGCTCCCGGTAAATCTGCAGCGCTCGTTCGTAAACCGCCAGAGAATCCTCTGCTGACGGGGCTTTGGCGAATTTCACATAGCGGTAGCGGCGGCAGTCGTCCTTGCGGAATTCTTCTTTGCGGGCCTCAAAGTAATCGCGGGCCTCGTCTTCGGTGGCCACCACGTTGGGCTGGCGGTTGGCATCGAAAAAGATGATCTTGGCGTCCACCACCTCGCTGTCCCTCTCCCACTGCACTTTCACGCTGTCTTCCACCACCGCGGCCTCGGAGCGGATCGTATCCAGCAGTTTGCTGTACTGGTAAAGGTCCTTCACCTCATCCAGCACAGCGTCGCGAAACTCCTTGGATTCGGTGAGCGCTTTTTCATACTTCTTTTTATCAAACCTGCCCTTGGTCTTCAGGTCCGGGATCTGTTTCACAGCCGCCGGCGGGTTCTTCTTCGCTTCGCGCAGCAGCTCCTGCTGGGTGATCTTGACCTTGCCGGCCTTGATGGCCTTGTCGTAGATGTGGCGTCCCACCAATTCTTCCCAGCAGCGATTGTTGAGGTCGGCCTTCTCTTCTTTGGTGAGGGCGCTGCCTTTCTGGGTCTGGTGGTACTTGTAATAGTTGTCCAGGATCTTGTTGTATTCCGCATAGCTGAAGGTTTTGTCGTCGATCTTGCCGACAACAGCCTTGGGATCGGGATCCTTGGCGCCCAGAACCGCTGCCGCGAGCAGCAGGGCCAGCAAAAATAGTCGTTTCATCTGATCTCCTGAAAGATATCTAACCTAGGTATGTACTCATTTCTGAAGGTGTTTCCTGTAAATTTGTTTCTCCCGATTACGTCAACCGAAAAATCCTCCCGCGGCGCTGGGATGCCGCCGCGCCCTCCCCGGCAATAATCATGCAGTATATCGCTGTGGGCAGCGTATAAAAAGCAGTTGACAAATATCCTTGGTGGTGGTGACTGACCCCATCAGGATGGGGTGGTGGGGCCTGTGAATAATTTCGATCATGAGAGGTTACATTGAATCGACTGACCAGCTGCAAGATCATGGCGACCATGCTGCTTTTGTTACTGTTTTCGGCAGTCGCGTGGGGCCAGCCGGCAAATTCCACCGGCAAGGCGGAGAAAGCCACTACGGTTCAGGCGCAAAACGGTTTGGTAACTGAGGATGGCGCTCTCAGCGTGCTTCCGGCCAATACTGACAGCCTGGAGGCTTGGAAAAACCGCAAGCCGCGCCACATCACCGATGGTTACTACATTATCATCAAGAAAACCGACCACAAGCTTCATCTATACAAGGACGGCGTGCTGCTCAAAACCTACCCCGTGGCCACGGGCAAAAACAACAAGGACAAATCCAGGATAGGCGACCTGGCCACGCCGGAAGGACACTTCAAGATAGATTCCATCAGCGCTTCCAGCAAATGGCGCTACACTTCTCCGGAAACTGGCCGAAAAAGCGGGCCTGGCGTCTATGGGCCCTGGTTTTTTGCCGTGAACACCCGCTCCGGCACCTTCTCCGGAAAAAGTTGGACCGGGATCGGCATCCACGGTACCAGCAGCCCCTCCTCCATCGGCAAATTCGTTTCCCATGGCTGCATCCGCCTCTACAGCAAAGACATCACGGAGATCAGGGAAGAGGTTGCCTGGCTGAACGATCCCTCAAAGATCCGTGTGGACATCTTGAATTGATGAGACCTGCCGCTGGCTTGATCGGGACCCTGTTGCTGCTGCTTATCCTGATCACCGGCGCTTGTGGCAGTGGGGAAGAGGCGCAAGGGCGGAAGCGGATCGTGGTCCTCTCTCCGGAGGTGGCGGAGATCGTCGCCGCGTTGGGCGGTGCCGGCCTGATGGTGGGTGTCACCCAGGAATGCGACTATCCGCCGGAACTTGCCGGGATCGAAAAAGTGGGCAATTTCGGAGCCGTAAGCAAGGAAGCCATCCTGGCCCTGAAACCGGATCTGGTGTTCAGCTCCGCCCTGGAGCAGGAAGCCCTCGCCACTGATCTGGCCAAAATGGGCCTCAGCGTGACACAGATCTATCCCCAAAAGCTGGACGACCTGCCCCGCGTGGTGCTCGAGATAGGAAACCTGATCGGCAAACCCGCGGAGGCCAAAGCGATGGCCGACAGCCTGAGCAGTGGCATCGCGGCCCTGCGAGCCCAGACAGCGGGACTGGACCGTCCCAAAGTTTATCTGGAGATCTACCGCGACCCCCTGATGAGCGTTTCCGACGCCTCCTTTGTGGGTGAAGTGATCGAAACCGCAGGCGGTGACAACATTTTCAGCGAACTCGAGCGCGACTACGCCCGCGTTAGCCCCGAAGCGGTGGTCCAGGCCCGGCCAGACATCATCATCTGCTATTCCCGCGACAGCCTGGACTCCATCCTGGCCCGCAAAGGCTGGCAGGACATCCCCGCCCTCCGCGACCGGCGCGTCTATTTCGAATCCGATCTCGATCCCGACCTCATCCAACAGGCCACCCCGCGCACCCTGGAAGGACTGCGGAACCTGCACCGGCTGATCTATCCGGGAGGGGAATAGATGACGCGGGGCCGGGTGTTCGCGCTTCTGCTGGGGGTGGCCGGAGTTCTGATCGTGGCCTTCTATCTTTTTGGCGGCGGCCCGGACGCGAACATAGTAACCGAACTGCGCTTGCCGCGGCTGATCCTCACTGTGTTCACCGGCATGGCCCTGGCCGGGATAGGCTCGGTGTATCAACTGATGCTGGCCAATCCTCTGGCAGAGCCTTACATCTTGGGAATTTCCTCCGGCTCGGCTTTCGGCGCCATCCTCTTTGGCGTGCTGGGACTCACTCTGTTGATGCCCTTGGGCGGTTTCATCGGCGCGGTGGCCACGCTGCTGCTGGTTTGGCGCCTGGCCCAGAAAAAAGGCAGCTTCGACCGCAGCCGGCTGCTGATCGCCGGGGTGATCGCCGGCATGTTTTTCGCGGCCGGGATCTCGCTGGTGATGTACCTTTTCCAGCAGGACACCATGATCATCCTGGGTACCCTGATGGGCAATCTCGGCCACATCTTCACCCGGGGTGAGTGGAGCTTTTTCCTGGTGCTGATGGGATTTTCGCTGCTCATCCTGGCCTGGCTCTGGTTTCGTGCCCCGGCCCTGGACATCATGAGCGGGGGCGACGTTTACGCCGGCAGCGTGGGCATCAACGTTTCCCGCGTGCGCAAAGAGATCTTCTTCCTCACCTCGCTGCTTATCGGAATCACTGTCTCCTACGCCGGCATCATCGGTTTCGTGGGCCTCATCATCCCCCACGTGGTGCGTTTTTTCGTGCCTTCCGGGCAAAAAAGGGTCTATCTCTGGTCTCTCGCCGCCGGAGGCATCTTCCTGCTGCTGGGTGACCTCATCGCCAAAAACATCGCCGCCATTGAACTGCCCGTGGGTGTAATCACCGCTGCTGTGGGTTGCCCCTTCTTCGTTTGGCTGATGTTGCGCAAATAAAACTTGACAAAAAAATAAATCACGTTTATTCAAGCCTGCAGAGGTGCGAGCATGAAAAATTCAGTTATCGTTCTCGTCTTGCTGGGAGTGGTTCTGGGCGGCCTGCTGGCTTCCTGTGCCAAAAAACCCGGAAACTATGCCCTGCTTTCCCTGGCCAAGCTGGAGAAGCTGGCCAGGGCGAATGACCCCAAAGCGCAGTTCCAGCTTGGCAAGAGCCATGAACTGGGGCTGAAAACGAAGGTGGACCTCGACCAAGCCCTCACCTGGTATCACAAGGCGGCTCAGTTGGGCCATCTGGACGCGCAATACCGTCTGGGAGCAACTTATCTGAAACACAGGACCGCCCGTGCCGGAGTGGAGGAAAGCTATTTCTGGTTCCTGGTGGCCGCTTCCAACGGGCATCCCCGGGCCTTGGAATCCGCCCGCCAGGTGCAGAAATACCTGGGCCCGCGCGCGATCAGCATGGTGCGGGCGCGAGTGACCGACTGGCAAGGCAAACGCAAGGGCAAAACCGTTTTTCCGGAGGATGATGCCGGGGAAGGCGAATACGCGGGCGATGGGATCGACACAACGATGTATGCCTCCGGGGGCGGATATTATTCCCGAGGGGATGGGGATATTCCGATTCCCGTGTTCAGCGAAGAGCTGGCCACCGAAGACACTCCCGAGCTTCCGGAACAAAGGGCCCAGGCCCTGCAGATCTTCGGAAACTACCAAGCCACGACCAGCAGCTCGCTGCAGGCCAGTGATGACGAACTGCCTCCGGGCTTCGAGCCCTTTGAAGACGCTCCCGTTCCCATCGGCGGCATCAACCCTGTCTATCCGGACTTCGCCAAGCGGGCCGGAGTGCAGGGTACCGTGGTGCTGGAAGTGGAGGTCTTCAAAGACGGCCGGGTGGGCAACGTGGAGGTTCAGAGATCAGTTCAGTCCGGTCCCGGGGGTTTGGATGAAGCGGCGATCGCCGCCGTCAAGGCCGCCCGATTCCAGCCCGGCAAGATGAACGGCAACCCCGTCAACACTCTGTTTATCCTGCCCATTGAATTCCAATTGAATTAGTTTTGAGGCGAGAGCCTTGTGGCATTGATTTGACCAGTCCCATTCAGCGCTATAAACTCTGAATTGCATCAGCAAACTCGGCCCCCCACAATTGTAGAGCACCGGTTGGTTTCTGCCCTCTCGGGTGTATTGGCCCAATTTGGCCGTGCCAGGCACGCCAGCAGTAATTCGCGCTCTCCTTCAAGCCTGGGGTGGAGCCTTTGCTCGCGATCAACTGGTCTCAGGGAAATCCCTTCACTATTGCGAAAAAACGTATCACGCAAACCCATTTCAACCCCAGCTGGCTCCCAATATCAATACGGTATCAATACGGAATCAATACGGATTTCATCCGTAATGATTCCGTATTGATACCGTATTGATACTTGGGGCCGGGCGGGAAAACATGGAAAAAGGGACGGCCAAGATGGCCGTCCCGGGATATGTCAACCGGATAATATCCGGTCAGTTGAGTTTATTTCATCAGCATCATTTTGCGGCTTTCGCTGTGGCCGTTGGTGGCCAGGCGATAGAAGTAGATGCCGCTGGAGACGCTGTTCCCACCATTGTCGGTGCCTTTCCAGACGTAGGCGTGGCGGCCGAAATCGTGGTTGGCGTCAGCCAGGGTTTTGACCAGCTGGCCTTTGACGTTGTAGATTTCAAGGCGGGCTGGCCCGGAGGCCGGCATGTCAAAACTGATGGTGGTTTCGGGGTTGAAGGGGTTGGGGTAGTTTTGCAGCAGCAGGCTGGCCACGGAGGGCACGGTCGGATCGTCGGAGGCGGAGCCGAGCGGGAAGACGATCTCGAGCTCCATGAACATCACTTCGCCGCCATCCGGGGTGGGATGGTAGGCGGGCGCGTTCACGTTTGAGCCCCAGGTGAAATCATTGTAGAACATCACGCCGATCTTGCCGACCTCGTGCGCGCCCTGCATTCCGGTGTAGATCACCTTGTCCGCGGGATAGACGTACATCGGCTTGATGCCGGCCATTTGCGGGGTTTCCACATTGTTCAAGGAGATGGGCTCGCTCCAGGTGTTGCCGTTGTCGGGGGACGCGGCGATGTAGATCTCGGGGGTTTGGGCGAAGGCGGCGTAATCGGTATCGGAGTAGTAGTTGAACATCCGGGCACGGTCTGAATCCTGCCAGATGCAAACCATCATGCCATGATCGTTGGGCTCGGAGACTTTGATGTTGTTATAGTGAAAGAACATCAAGTCGGTGTGGGCGGCCTGGTCCCAGTGCGGGAAAGGCCAGTCGGTGAACATCGCGGGGAAGAAGCCACCGGCGCCGTCATCGGCAAATTGGTCCACCTCGCCCCAGGGCGCTTCCATGTCCCAGGGGGTGAAGGTGCCGTTGAAGGTGTCGCTGGGATCCTGCTGGGGATAGATGTCGCGGATCTCGAACTCGTGGGTGTTGATGTCGTAAACGTATTCCTTAACGAATTGCAGGGCGGGATAGTAGTATCCGCTGTAGGCCTGCAGGGCCCAAATGCCAGGAACGTGGATCTTGCCGTCCTGGCCCACCACAACGTTGAAGTGACCGGAGTTGGAGAGGCCCCAGTACATTTCGCCGTTGTCTCCGTAAGGGATTTCGCCTTCATCGGGATTGGTGTAATATCCGGTGGTGTCGCCGGGGGCTTGGTTGGGATTGATGGTGGGGATGTTGGCAAAGTCGCTGTAGCGGGTCCAGGTACCCTGGCCGTAGTTCGGGCAAACGTACACGTCCATGTCGGCTTCGCCGAGGTCGTTGTCGGCGGCGTCGTAAGCCACGTGGTGGCCGGCCCAGTAAAGGTTGCCGGCGTTATCCGTGGTGAGGACTCCGGTGGGACGGCGGAATTCCACGGTGTCGTGGTTCCAGGCGTCCTGTTCCGGGATGGTGGTGTGGCTCCAGTTCAACGCGGTTCCCATCTCGATATCGTCGCCGTTGAAGTCGGCGTAGGAGATGTACATGTTTTCGCTGGGGCTGCCATTCAAGGCGTGGGAGATGTAGTTGCGCATGCCCACATAGACGCGGCGTTTTCCGGCCACCGGCGAAGGTCCGATCACCATGCAGGGCCAGATGAATTCATTGTCAGAAGTGGGATCGGCGTTGGGCGGATCAATGATCACGGGGGCGTCGCAGGCCAGGGAAAGGTCGTTGAAGAGGCCGGAGATGCCGGCGATGAAGGCGTCGGAAGTGAACTGGGTTTCGTTCTGGGCATCCGCGTCGGCATTGGCGTGCCAAGCATAGAGGGGTTTTCCGGAAACCTGATCGATCGACAAGGCGGGAAAACCTTCATGATTCTGGACGCTGGTGATCTCGTTGTTGTTGATCACGTTGCCGGCGGGGTCCAGATAGGTGTAAAACACGCGGCGGGTGCTGGTGGCTTGGCGGCGGCCGTGATAGGTCATGAAATATCCGCCACCAGCCACATCAGGGATCACTGCCAGGGGCAGTTCGTTGTAGCTGCCGATCATGTAGTCGTAGTAGTTGGTGATTATGGCGGTGGGCAGTTTTGTGAAGGTGTAAGCGGGTGCGTCGCGCAGTGCCGGCATCCGCATGCCCTGGGGGCTGGGCAGGGGTTTGGGCTGGGGTCCCGGGACCATGGTCTCGGCCAGCGCCAAGGCTGGCAGAAGGGCCAGGACCAGCATGAATAAACAAATGCGTTTCATGGTTCTCTCCATATCTTTTGTTGTTGGGTTAACAGAGGGGGCCTTTCCCACGAGGGGGGGGGGCAAAAAACTCATTACAAGTAACTTATCCAACCTATGCATCAGCGGCCTGCCAGTTTATAAGGGCCAAGGCCACCAAGAACGTAGCTTCGTCAGCCCGTCAATAATTGTCAAGCAAAAAATCAGTTGGGACTTCCTTGTGCGCGGACAAAAAAAACCCGGGCGCGAGCACCCGGGTGATTGTTTATCTGGCGAAGTCTTACTTCATCAGCATCATTTTCTTGGTCTCCACGCTGCCGTTGGCAGTGAGGCGGTAGAAATAGATGCCGCTGGTAACGTTGCGACCGTTGTTGTCTGTGCCGTTCCAGACGAAGCTCTGCTTGCCGAAATCCAGGTTTCCTTCCGCGAGGGTCTTCACCAGCTGGCCTTTCACGTTATACACGGAAAGGTTGGCGGGGCCGGCCTTGGGCAGATCGAAACTGATGGTGGTTTCAGGATTGAAGGGGTTGGGGTAGTTCTGATGCAGCATGCGGGTGATGGCGGGGGCAGTGTTTTCGCCGTCGGCAGAGCCAAGCGGGAAGACGATCTGCAGTTCCATGAACATCACTTCGCCGCCATCCGGGGTGGGATGGTAGGAAGGGGTGATGGCGTTGGAACCCCAGGTGAAGTCGTTGTAGAACATCACGCCAAGCTTTCCAACCATGTTCTGGCCTTGCATGCCGGTGTAGATAACTTCATCCGCGGGATAGACCCACATGGGTTTGATCCCGGAGAATTGGGTGGTTTCCACGTTGTTGATGATGATGGGCTCGCTCCATGTGTCGCCGTTGTCCGGAGAAACTGAAATGTAGATCTCGGGAGTGTTGGCGTAGGCGGCGTAATCGGTATCGGATTCGAAGTTGAACCAGCGGGCGCGCTGAGCGTCCTGCCAGACAGCGGCCATCATGCCCTGGTCGTTGGCATTGGTGACCTTGGTGTTGTTGTAGTGGAAGAGCATGGCATCACCGTGGGCCGCTGTATCCCAGTGGGGGAAGGGCCATTTAAGTCCAGGATGCCCGCCGCCGGCGGCAGCGATGGTCAGGTAGTAGTTGCCGTCGTCAGCTTGGAAATACTCCGGAGTACCCCAGGGCGGTTCCATGTCCCAAGGCACAAAGCACTGGTTGAAGGTGTCGGCGGGGTTCTTCTGCGGAAACACGTCTTTAACTGAGAAGTCTTGGGTGGCGGGATCGAACACGAATTCTTTCACCACCTGGAAGTCCTGCCAGTATCCGCCATCTTTGGTGGATTGGGCCCAGGTTCCCAAAACGTGGATGCGGCCGTTGTTGTCCACTCCGGCGTTGATGTGGGCGGCGTTGGCAATGGCCCAGACAAGCAGGGAATCGGCATAGCCGATGCTGCTGTCGTCCACGAAATAGCCGTTGGTCTGGCCTTGCTGGCCGATCGGGTTCCAGGAAGGGATCCAGCTGTAGCCGCTCACGCGGGTCCAGGTGCCCTGGCCGTAGTTCGGGCAGACGAAGACATCCAGGTCGGCTTCGCGGATGTTGGTGGTGCCGTCGGCTTCGGTGGCGAAGTGGTAACCGGCATAGTAAACATTGCCGGCGTTGTCGGTGGTGATGGCGTGGAAGGGACGGCGCCACTGGTCGTCAACGTTCCAGTCGTTCATCTCGGGGATGGAAACCTGGCTCCAGACCAGGGGCACACCGTTTTCGACGTCGTTGCCGTCGAAATCGGCAAAGGCAACCATCAGGTTTTCAGAGGGGCCGTAGGTTTCATAGACGGAGTTCCTGGCGGCCAGGTACACCCTTCTCTTGCCGGCCACCGGTGAGGGTCCGATCTGAGCCGTGGGCCAGATGAACTCGTTGGCGGTGGTGGTCACTCCGCTGGGGGAGGTGATGGTGTAGGGGTTGTCGATGGTGACCTGGAGGTCGTTGAAAAGGCCGGAGATGCCGGCAATGAAGGCATCGGAGGCAAACTGGACCTCATACTCGCCATCTGCGTCTGTGTTGCAGTGCCAGGCGTAGAGGGGTTTCCCGGAAACGGGATCCACGGACACGGTGGCGTAGCCTTCGTTGTTCTGCACGCTGGTGATCTCGTTGTTATTCACCACGTTGCCCTGGGCGTCGATGTAGGCGTAGAAGGCGCGGCGGGTGCTGGTGGGCTGGCGCCGGCCGTGATAGCTCATGAAATATCCGCCCCCGGCTACATCGGGGATGATCCTGAGGGGCAGGCCGTTGTAGCTGCCGATCATGTAGTCGTAGTAGTTGGTGATGATGGCAGTGGGCAGTTTTGAGAAGGTATATTCCGGCGCGGTGCGGGTCTGCACGGTGGGAAACACGGTGCTGGGATCCACGGGGACCTGGTCCTCCATGAGAACCGGCATTTCCTTCAGGTTTGTGGCGGGCATCATTTCCTTCGCGAACGCGAAGGAGAAGATGAAGCCGAGCGTTAATATGACCAATAAGGTTTTTTTCATTCTTACCTCCATTATTTATAGGGTCATTTGCTTAATAGCGGAATTTGATCGACAGGCGGTGGGCGCTTTTGAGGAATGTTTCCGCCAGCGCGCCCATGTCCGTGTAGGCATAGTCGATATTGATGATGGCAAAGCGGGTGGGGATCTGGTAACCGACCCCGGCGCTGAAGCCGTTGGTATCGTAGTTTAGTTGGTAGCCGCCACGGAGATAGAGGTTGCCCATCTTGTATTCCGTGCCAAGGTTCCAGGTTTCCATGCGGTCGATCACGTTGTCCAACTGGGCCGAAACTATCCAGTGGGAGGTTTCGGTGCGCATGATGTCGCCGCAGATGCCCAGGGAGAAACTCATGGGTATCTTGGAATCGAGTTCCTGCCCGTCCTCGTCGATCAGGCCGTCGCCGTCGTTGTCGAAGAGGTCGAAGGGATCTTCATCGTTGGCGCCGTCTTCATCGTCATCCACCAGATAGCGGATGTCGGGCCCGAAATTGCGCAGGGCCATGCCGATCTTGATGTTTCTGTAGCCGGTGTTGTAGATGGAGCCGACGTCGAAGGCGTAGCTGTTCACGGAGAAGGTGTAGAGGTTTTCCCGCAGGTATTTCACACCGATGCCGGCGGAAAACTTGTTGGTGAACTGCTGCGCGTAGTTGAGGCCAAAGGCCATGCTGCTGTTGGTGAATTGCTCGCCGGTGGGCCCGAAGGTCTCCTCATCGGTGATGTCCATTTTGTCCATGTGCAGCACGGATCCGTAGGCCGCGAAGGTGGAGGGGCCGTTGGTATAGGTGCCGGCCACGAAATCGTGCATGATGCCGGCGGGCCAGTTCGTGTGAGAGGCCAGAACCTGATTTTCGAAGGCGGGGGCAAGCCCGGCGGGGTTCCAGTAAACAGAGGAAACGTCGTCTGTAACCGCGGTGAAGGCTTCGCCCATGCCGATGGCGCGGGCGTCCACGCCCAGTTTGAGGAATTGCAAGGCTGCGGTTCCCACCTTGCCGAAAGGCTTGGCGGAAATAAGGCCAGGCAACAGCATCAGAGCCAGAGCGACGATCAGTATGGTATGTTTTTTCACTGTTCCTCCCCTATTTGATGATGACGAACTTGCCGACCTTGATCTTGTTGTCGGCCTTGTTTTGCACGGAGTAGAGATACACTCCGGGCGCTATGATCTGATTGTGCTTGGACAGCAGGTTCCAGTCGTGCATGCCGCTGGCGGAGATGCCCTGGGTGGCGGCTTTGGAAACCGTGATGATATCGGCTTGGTAAGCGCCGTTGTGATCCAGTTCCTGAACCAGGTCGCCCGCCAGGGTGTAGATGCGGATCTTGCATTCCATGGGCAGATTTATGAACCAGAGACGGCGGCTTTTATCGCCTTTTTCGTCGTTGTCGCGGCGGCCGTCGAAGCTGCTTCTGCCGATGTAGGGATTGGGCACCACGTAGATGTTGTCCATGGATTCCTGGGCGAGCGTGCCGGGGAAGAAGATCTTCATGTTGGCATCGGCGTCGCGTCCGGTTTCCAGGAAGTTCAGGTCGTTGGAGGGGATGCCGCGGTCGTAAGCAGTTACGGCCACGTAGTATTCCACACCCTTGCGGGGGTTGATGATGGCGGAGCGGTAATATCTGCGGGCCAGCCTTTCATCCTTGAGTTCAGCCAGGGTGGCCAGTTCATCCGGTGTGGGGGGAGTGCTGCCCGGTATGTTCACCTGGCCGCCATGTCCCGGCAGGGGGATCATCTTGGAGTCGTACAACTCGTCAAAGATCTCCGGCCGCATGTCCGGATGCTTGAAGAGGCGGGCCTGAAGGTTCTTGATCATGAAATCCGGCAGGGCCGCGTTAGCATCTGCTATGGCCTGCGCCTCAACCTCAAGGTCCTCGCTCCATTCCACGGCAGGGTTGTAGATCGGCCAGCCATAGAACACATCTGCGGGATTGGGGGAGTAATGATAGTTTTCATCCAGAACCGTATAAAGGCCGTAATCGTCGGTATTCGCCCAGGCATTCCGGTTGGGAAGGCCTTTGTCGATACCCAGATAGCCGCCGTAATTCACATGCAGGGAATCATTCGGATGGTTGAAGTTCACCTGGTAATCCAGCAGGTCCTGGGGAGTCTCGATCCTGTCCCAGCGTTCCATCATGGTCCAGTCTTCCTGCGATCCGCTGCCGCTTCTGCCCCAGGTGGTGTAGCCCTGGAAATCGTGGCGGAGCCTGTGGGCTGTGTAAGGATTGACGGTGGCGTTCATGTTGAACGCGAGAGAGTCGGCCGAAGCCGGCGGCTGGAACTCGACGGGATAGCCGCTCCAGTCAACCGCGTTGGGATCGGAATCCAAGCCTGGTTCCAGTTGGGGACTGGAGGGGTTTTGCCAGCCGATGACGGCGCTGGAAACGGTCTTGGTATCGTAGGAGAATTCGCCGCGGTTATCCCAGTAGAGGTCGATGCGGTTGCCGTTGTCGGCCATTTCAGCAAAGAGTTTGGGGATTTCCGGGGGTTCCGGCGGATTGTAGTGTGGGAAGGTATCCGGCAATATCACAGTGGTGAGGGTTTGGGGCTCGCCGTAGATGTCCTTGGCCCAGCGCGCCGTGCGTTTGAGGTCTTCCTGGTCGTCACCGGGGAACACGGCGACCACGATCTTCATGGTCTTGCCGGGAGCGAGGTTCCAGGAACTTTCGGAGGGATTGGTCATACCTTCCTGGTCGCCGTAGAAGGAGAACAGGAACCGGGTGTCGTTGGGGGTGGGCTGTTCCCATTCAGTCTGGTCGGCCTGCTCGGGGCGCAGGGGCGTGTATTTGGTCTCATTGGGGTTCCTCCCCGTCAGCAGCCAGTATTTCTCGTTGGCCGTGCGCTGCGGGGAGAAGTTCCAGTTGTAGGGGTTGGAGTCATCCGGACCGTCTCCGACCTTCCAGTACCAGCAATGGAACTGAAGCTGTTCTGGGTCCGGGGTGCAAACACGGGCGCCCACGCGGCCGGTGGTGAGTCCGCCGTCGCCGTCGGCGTCGTAGGTGTAGGCAAATTCGTAGCCTTCACCCTTCACGTAGCCGGATTTGTCATCGGCGGCTTTTTCCGAGCCCATGCTCTGGGGGCCGGTGTCGCAGTCCATGTAGATGCCCATGGCGCAATCAAACAGGCTGTCCTGGGTGGCGATATTCATGTTGGTAACGTTGAATTCCACATAAACCAGGTTCTTGATGTAGTCGTAACTCCACTGGTAGGACATCTGCCTCACGCGCACGTTGAGCGGATAGTGACGGTTGGTGCTTCTGGACTGGCCCAGATCCCTGTCACCCACGGTGCCGAGGGGGCAGTAGTCGTAGTAGAAGGAAATGAAGTCCTGCTCGGAAACAGGAGCTCCGTCTTCGTCCACCTGGCCGTCACCGTCGTCGTCGTAAGGATTGGAAAAGTCGTAAGTGTTATGTGATGTATCGGACAATTCCATGAAGCCCAAGGGAAACCAGATCTCGGAATTGGTGCCTTCATTGATGATGTTGAAGTTTTGGGTATTGGCGATGTACTGCCCGCCGAAAGACTGGAACTGGCTGGGCAATTCGTTGGCCGTCCTGAGCGGGAAGGTGTAGCCTACAAAGTCTTCGTCGATGATGCCGTCACCGTCGTCATCTTCGCCCCGTTTATGAAAGCGGGTGCTGGCGGTGGCGATCCCGTCCAGGGAATTGTAGGCGTTGTACATGTCCACAGCCTCGGCGTTACCTGCCACCAGAGGATTGTAGGCAGGCAGGAACTCATAGAGGTCCGCGTCGCCATCAAAGCCGACGGTGACCAGGGTGTCCACCACTGGTTTCATCCAGGGCTGCCAGCCCGCGGTGCCTTCAGCGACCGTCGAGGTGCTGTCGGCGCTGGGATTCACAGCTCTCCAGTAGAGTTTTCTGCCGGCATCGTCGCGGCGGTATTTCTTGGCGCCGAACCAGAGCGCGCCCTGGTAGAGGTAGTCGATACCACTGCCACCGGGGTACTCCAGCGACGGGTATTGAGGCACCACGTCGTCTCCAGAGCCGAAGAAACCGTAGTTACTCACCCGCAGCCAAATGTTACCCACATTATGGTAAAGGGAAAGGTCCAGTTTCTTGGTCCCTGATGAAGATTCCGCCATCGCCGCGAAAGCTGTTCCGGAGATCAGCAACGCCAGCAGCAGGCAGAACGCTAATTTGTTAAACTTCATGCAATACTCCCAATGTATCTTAATTTATTCTGAATTCAAGAGGTAGGATAACCAGTGTGTTCACAGGGTTGCCGTTCATCTTGCCGGGCTGGAACCGGGCGGCCTTGACGGCGGCGATCGCCGCTTCATCCAAACCCCCGGGACCGGACTGAACTGATCTCTGAACCTCCACGTTGCCCACCCGGCCGTCTTTGAAGACCTCCACTTCCAGCACCACGGTACCCTGCACTCCGGCCCGCTTGGCGAAGTCCGGATAGACAGGGTTGATGCCGCCGATGGGAACGGGAGCGTCTTCAAAGGGCTCGAAGCCCGGAGGCAGTTCGTCATCACTGGCCTGCAGCGAGCTGCTGGTCGTGGCTTGGTAGTTTCCGAAGATCTGCAAGGCCTGGGCCCTTTGTTCCGCAAGCTCGGGAGTGTCTTCGGTGGCCAGCTCCTCGCTGAACACCGGGATGTCGATCTCGATCTCCTGCTCCTGCACGTCTTCTTCCTTTTCACGCTGGTCAGGTGGCGCTTCGGCCATTTCGGCCATGGCGGTTTCTTCTTTGCTATGTTGCGATTCCATCCTGGGTGTCACCAGGAAGGCAAAAAGCATGAGGGTTATGGCCAGGGCCAGCGCCTTGCTGAATTGGGCGTTGGCGTGGTCTTTCCAGTCATATGATCTGAGTGCCATATCTCACCTCTTAGAGCTTTCTTTGGGTTTCAAAGACCACGTTGCGCGTGTCCGCGTCCTGCAGGCGCATCATTACATCGCGCACAGCCTGATAGCGGGTGTCTTTGTCCGTTCTGAAGCAAACCTGCAGGGTGGGGATTTCCCGGGCTTTGGCCTTCATGGTGTCGACGATCGAATCATCGTCCACCGAACGGGGAAAGTCGTCGATCAGGATTTCTTCTTTCTGCGTGATGTAGATCGTCGCGGACTCGTTGCGGGAGACTCTTTCGATGTTTTCAGAAGCCATCGGGAAACGTTCCCTCTGCACCCAGAAAACACGCTCCTGAACGAAGACCGTGGAAACCATGAAGAAGAGCAAAAGCAGGAAGGCAATGTCACCGGTTGAGGCGGTTGGGATGTTCACATCCGCCTTTTTTTTCGTCATTATCTTGGCCATTGCTTTGCTCCTATATCGCTGTCGAGATGGATATGGTGGCCCGGTCACGGTAAGTGACCAGGTGGTCCACCAGCCTCACCATCTCGCTGTATTTGGCTTCAGGGTTGGTTTTTACCAGAAACAGCATCTTCGTGGATTTAAGCTCGGGATCGGTAAGGGTGCGGTTCAGCGCTTCCCTTTCTTCGATCTTGGTCAGGATCAGCTTGTCCAGGTCGTCGTCATTGTAGGCGCGGGGCTCTGCTTCATTAACTTTCAGATAACCGTTTTCCATGATCTCGAGCCGGGTCATTTCCTTGTCCGTAAGCTGGATCTGGGTGGTTTGCTGCTGTTCCTGGGTTACGGCTTTGTTCAACTGAACTTTTACGCCTTCCTTGACGTCGAACTTGGTGGTCGACATGAAGAAGACGATCAGCAGGAAAGCGATATCGCCGGTGGACGCGGTCGGAATATCGGCCTTGCGCTTTCTCTTGCGGGTAACTTTCATTGTTCCCCCCTTATCAAGACTCGATGAGGGCTTCTGTAACCTTCTCTGAGGCTCTTTGCATGTCGATGACCAAGCCGTCCACCATGGTGGTGAAGATATTGTACAACAACTGGATCGGGATGGCTGCGATCAAACCATACTGAGTGGTGATGAGGGCGATCTTGATACCTTCCGCCACGATCGTGGCATCCACCGAGCGGGCTTTGGCGATGGCGTCGAAAGCGACCACCATACCGGATACTGTACCCAGGAATCCCAACATGGGGGCCAGGGTGATGGTCGAGGTCATTTCCACGAAACCTTTCTCGAGATAAGACATCTCGATCATGGCCGCGTTTTCCATGCTTTTTTCCACGGCTTCCACGCCACTATCGGCCTTGAGCAAACCGGCATAGACCACTGCCGCCACGGGACCGCGGGTTTTCTTGGCGATCTCGGTGGCCTCCTTGATCTTTCTTTCCTTGATCAAAGGCAGGATCTTGTTCAGGAAGTCGTTGAGGTTGATCTTGGCATACATCAGGGAGATGAATTTCCAGATGGCATAGGCCAGGCCGTAGATGAACACGAAGAGGATCGGCCACATGGCCCAGCCGCCGTCCAGAAAGGATTTTACCAGGGAGCGTCCGAACAGGAATTCAGCCACGCCTTTGAGGCCGGATGATTTCTCTTCCACCGGAGCTGTTTCGGCTGCAGGTTCAGTGACCGCTGCGGCTATGCTGGTATCGGTGGTCGCGGCGGCTGTTGTATCTGTTTGCGCGTAGGCCAAGCCAACGAGCAGCATGCTCATCAGCACGATCAGCGGTAATACTTTAGAGAAGCTCTTTCTCATGTTATCTTTCCTCCAGGGGATTACTAAAAGTTGAACGACACACCAAAGGTGATGCCGCGATAGTTGCTCCAAAAACCGGGGTTTTGGATGTACTTGTCGTAAACATATTGCACTTCGGGGTAGGTGTAGCCGGTGTTGGAGTCGGAAATGTCCACGCCGTTGTAAAGTTCACTTCCGGTTTTGGGATACACGGTGTACACGTTTCTGGTGCCGAAGAGGTTTTCCACGTCCATGAAGAGGCGGATGTTCATTTTCTGGGACAGGGTGATGCCTTTGGTGAGGCGCAGGTTGGCCTGATGGGTGAATTTCTTGCGGGCGCTGTTGGTGTCCAGCAGACTGTTTCCTTCCATGCTTTGTGGCGTGTAGGGCGCGCCGGAGGCAAAGCTCCAGTTGATGTTCGCGCTCAGGTCGTCCAGGGGCAGGATGTAGTCCGTGAAGGGAACGAAAAATTCCTCGCCGCGGCCGATCCTGAAAGTGTAGTTCAGGCTCAGGTTATGGCGCACGTCCCAGTCCAGCGGAAATTCACGCAGATTGGTGGCTTCGTCCTGGATCACGGTGGAGGAGTTGTTCCCCTGCGCCCAGGCCAGAGAGTAGGCAACCGACCAGTTGTTGAAGTTGGACATCAGTTTTTCCAGCTGGATGTCGATCCCGCGGGCGGAACCGTAGTCCTCGGAAATGAACTGATACCAGAAGATCTGCTCTTCACCGGGCTTGGTGACTTTCATCGTGCTCACGTAGTTGTAGAGGTTTTTATAGTAGGCGGTCATGTCCACCACGTAGTCGTCGGAAAGCTGGTGGGAAAGGCCCACTTCGTAGGTCACGGTGATCTGCGGCTCCAGCTCGGTGTTGCCAACCGTGATGGTCTGGTCGGAAACGTTGGCGTCGGCGGGAGTCTTGGAGGTGAAGATGTATTGCATCTGAGGCAATTGGTTCTGATAGTTGTAGGCAAAGCGCAGCACGTCGCGGTCCGTGATGGGGTGCGAAACGCCCAGGCGCGGGGACAGCATCAGCTGCCAGCGTTCGTCTTTGTCGAACTCAACCTCGCGGTAGCTGGCGTCGTCCTGCAGCACCTTGTATTTGTTGCCCAGGTACCAGAGGTCAAAACGCAGGCCGGCATTCACGATCATGCCTTCCCATTCCATCTTGTCCTGGATGTAATAAGCCACCTGCCAGGGATCGGCTTGATAGCCGTCTCGCTTGCCGGAGGCTTCCTGAGCGGCTTTAAAATAGTCTTCGGGATTGTAGATGGGGATCAGGGCCCCTTCATCGGTCGCGTAAATCGAATAAAGCTCGTCCGGCACGTTGGTAACGTTACCCAGGGAATCAAACACGGGCACAAAGTTGGCCATATCGTCCCATTTGCGCTTCAGGCTGGCCTGGAAACGATCTTCATAGATGTTCAGGAAATTCTGCAGCTGGTCTTTCTTGATCGAGTGCTTGATCACTTCCAAACCGGTCTTGGCCAGATGGGTGTCGTTCACCTGCCATTCGAAATCGGCACGGGCGTTGACGGAACTGGTGAGGTCATTCTGGAAGAACTGGTATATGGAGCCGGGGGGCGCGAAGCCTGTGATCACGCGCGGGTCTTCCACGCTGGCAATGCGGTAGGTCCAGAAGGAGGAGTCCAGATAGTCGGCGTCGCTGATGCCGTCGCCGTTGTAGTCCGGGCTGTACACGCCGTCGGAGTTATGGTCCACGCTGTTCCAGCCCTGGTTGCCCAGCAGCACGTTGTCCACGTAGTCTTCGCCGGGATTTTCGGGATCCAGGCCCTGATACATGTAGAGGTAGTTGCCGCGGTCGATCCCGCGGGGTCCAGTGTTGCTGTCTTTTTGGTAATAACTGCCTTTCACCTTGAGGTTCATGCTGGAATTGAACACGTGGTCGTAGGTGGCGATGTACTGCCTCTGTTCGGTTTCGCTCACGGCATAGTTGTCCAGCGCGTAGCGGCTGTCCCAGGAAAAGGGATAATCCAAAGAGCGGTCGCCGCGGGCGGCCAAAGTGATGCGCTGGGTGGCGTTGAGCACATACTTGGTTTTCAGGTTCACGTTGTAGGCATTGTAATTGCGGTTGCCGGTGTCGATGCCCAGAATGCTGTTCCTGTCGGCATAGGGATCGTTGAGCGGATATTCGTATTCCAGCAGCTGCCGGTTGTTGAACATATAATCGCTCATCGGGTCCGCGACGTAATAGTCTTTCAAACGGCCGTCCTGCCATTCACCGCCGCCGTTGATGTAGAAGGTGAGGCGTTCGCGCAGGTCTTCCGTGCCCAGAGGCCAGATGGGGCCTCCGAAGGCGAATTTGACCACGTCTGAATTTCTGCCGGAGGTGATGAGATGATCCGTGTTGTATTCGATCTTTCCGGAATAGAAAGGATCGCCGTCCTTGGTGACGATGTTGATCACGCCGGACTGGGCGTTGCCGTATTCAGCAGGGAAACCGCCGGTCATCACTTTCATGTCGCTGATGGCGTCGGTATCCACCTGCAGGGCGCTGCCGCCGTCCACGGGGTCGGAAACCGACATGCCGTCCACGGTGAAGTTGATCTCGTTGGCGCGTCCGCCGCGGATGTGCAGCTCGCCGCCGATGTTGGAAACACCAGCCTGCAAAGCCACGATCCCGGCCACGTCACCCACGGAAACATCGCCCATGCGGTCCATTTCGATCTGGCGTTCAGACGAGGTGCGGTCTATACCCACCTTGTCCTGTTGCGCGGTAACCGTCACGGTGGCAATTTTCACGCCGGCTTTTTTCATCACAGGCGACAGACTGGCAGTCTGGTCAACCTGGATGCGAACATCGTTGTAGGTGATGGAGTCGTAACCAAGCAGAGAAACTTTCACGGTGTACATCCCGGGCGGGATGTTGATGAGAATCTTGCTTCCCTTGGCGTCGGTCTGACCACCGGTGATCCGTTGGTTCCCTTTCATGACAACAATGTTCACGAATTCAAGTGGTTTACCTCCGTTGTCTCGCACGCGAATCGCGAGGCGTCCGGTTGTGGCTGCTTCCAAAAAAGTGGCGCAACCGATTAGCAGTATCAGCAGGATCAATGCAGTTTTTCGCATCGAAAAACCTCCCTTCTTGTATGGCTTTATTACTCTTAAATCACGGTCTGAAAAGAAATACGGCCTTTAAGGAGACAATATTTCCACGTAGGATGCGATTATCTGGCTCTCCCAAAATCGTCAAGCATTTTTTCGCGAAATGTTCACGCCTGGCTGTTTTTCTCCTCACATCAGGCCGAAGGCCCGGGTCTGGCGGGATTCCATTATGTCTCTCCATGGATTTCTTCTGACCGACCTAAGGCTTTGCAGCAAAGGGTTGGGGCGGTTTTATCCCTGCCATCGCTGAGGACTGGCCCCAAGTCCTCTCCGGTCCGCCTCCCCTTCGCCTCTCGCTGACTTCCCGCTTGTTCAGGGGGAACTAGGCGGGAGGCGAAGGAGGGGTGAGCAGGCTGAGGTTTAGGGAGGGACATGCTGAACAGACCGGTCCAAAACCTCTCACAGAAAGGATTCAGAGGGTGAAAGACAGGCGGGTCAGTCGATGATCTGAACTTTTGTGCCCGGAACGCGGGTTTCGTCGATCTCGCCGATCACCAGGGCTGAGGTGGCAGTTATGAATTCTGAGCTAAAGGCCGGATCGATCACGGCGATCATGCCGATGCCCAGATTGAAGCTTTCCAGCATGGTCTCGCGGCTCAGTCCGCCCGCGTTTTGCAGCCAGTTGAAAAGGGGCGGGATCTCGCGTTCGGCGTAGCTTACAAAGGCGCAGAGGCCTTCCGGGATGATCCGTTTGAGGTTTCCAGGAATGCCGCCGCCGGTGATGTGGGCCAGGCCGTGCAGGCGCTCATCGCGTAAGAGTGGCTTCAGCAAAGGAAGATAGCTGCGGTGCACGCTGAGCAGCAGGTCCTCGACAGTGGCGTCCAGTTCGGGAACCCTGTCGGTTAGGTCCAGGCCAAGGCGGTCGAACACGATCCTGCGGGCCAGGGAATAGCCGTTGGTGTGCAGGCCGCTGCTGGGGATCCCGATCAGGATATCGCCTTTTTGGATCCTGGCGGCCGGCAGCAGATGCTCTTTGTCCACCACGCCCACAATGGTGCCCACCAGGTCGAAATCGCCGCTTTGGTAGATGCCGGGCATTTCGGCCATCTCGCCGCCGATGAGGGCGCAGCCGTTTTCGGAACAGGCTTTGGCCATGCCGGAGATGATCTGGGTCACCATGGCCGCTTCGAGCTTGCCAAGGCCGATGTAATCGAGAAAAAACAGGGGCAGGGCGCCCTGGACAAGAATGTCGTTTACGCAATGGTTCACCAAGTCCTGGCCGATGCTGTCGAAGCGCCGGGCCTTGATCGCCACGCGGAGTTTGGTGCCCACGCCGTCGGTGCTGGAGACCAGGATGGGGTCGCTGTACTGGTTTTGCGGAAAGCGGAACAAGCCGCCGAAACTGCCCAGTTCGCTGAGCACATTGGCGTTGTAGGTGCTTTTCACCACCGCGCGGATGGCATCCACGGCGCGTTCTCCGGCTTCGACGTCCACCCCCGAACCACGGTAGTCCAAAGTATCTTGCGTCATTGCTGGTCCGCGGGGCTCAGGCCCAGTTGCGCAGCTGGTGCACTTTATGCTGCAATTCCGAGAACTCCAGGTTGACCAGGCCGTCCACGCTGAAGGCGGAAACGTTTTTGGCCGCGAGCACGGTGCCGAACCGCACGGCGTTGCGGATGGCGTTTTTGCTGAGCTGGTCCTGGGTGGCGAGATAGCTCATGAAACCTCCGGCGAAGCTGTCTCCGGCGCCGGTGGGGTCCTGCACCTGCTCCACCGGCCAGGCCGGCGCGAAAAACAGGTCGTCGGGTAAAACTGTAACGCTGCCGTATTCGCCGCGTTTGATCACCACGGCCTTCACGCCCATGCCCAGCAGCTGGCGTCCGGCGGCAAAGACGTTGTCCAGCCCGGTATACTGGCGGATCTCGTCCTCATTGATGAAGACGATGTCCACCCTGCGGATCACTTCGGTCAGGAGTTCCGGACACAGGGATATCCAGTAGTTCATGGTGTCGCAGGCCACCCATTGGTAGCTTTCGATCTGGTCCAGCACCTGCAGCTGCAGTTGGGGATGGATGTTCGCCAGAAGGAGGCTGCGGCAGCATCTGCAGGAGGGGGGCAGCTGGGGCGAAAAGTCCGCGAAGACGTTCAGATCGGTGCTCAGGGTGTCGGCCTGATTCCACTGGCGGTAGGTCCCGCTCCAGCGGAAGGTCTTTCCCGGCCTGGTTTCCAGGCCGTCCAGATTGACCTTGTGCGCTCGCAGCAGTTCGATCCCGCGGGCGGGGTAATCATCGCCCACCACGCCCACAATGTAGGTGGGGCCAAAATAGGAAGCGGCCAGAGAGCCGTAAACGGCGGAACCGCCCAAAGCCTCTTCAACCTTGCCAAGCGGAGTTTCGATCGTATCCAGGGCGATCGAGCCCACGATCACCAAACTCATGGCCGGGCGTCTTCAGCAGACGGGTTCTGTGTTTGTGGGGTCCGGGTTGTGTCGGGGGCCGTATATTCGACCGCGGGATCTTCCTTGACGCCTACTTGGTTTAGCTTGTCCATCACCACGAATACGGCGAACGTGGCCAGCAACATGATGATCAGGCGCTTCCAGTCGTAGGTCTTTTTACGCTTGTCCTGCCAGCGTTCCCGGTATTTATCTTCCATATCGGTCATGATCATTTTTCCTATGTTGTTAAGGGTGTGAGTTCGCTGAGGAATTGAGCGAAGCGGGTAACGCCTTTTTGGAGGTTTTCCATGCTGTTGGCATAGGAAAACCTGACGTTGGATGGAATGCCGAAGGAAGCGCCGGACACAAGGGCCACGTGGTGCTTCTCGAGCAGGACCTGGCAAAACTGGTCTCCATCTGTGATGCCCTGGCTGTTGTTGTTCAGGTACCAATCGATGTTTGGCATGATGTAGAACGCGCCCTGTGGTTTGAAACAGGACACGTGGGGCAGATTGCCAAGCTCGGCGAAGAGGAAATCGCGGCGTTTTTCAAACTCCGCGCGCATCTTTTCGATGGAGTCGTCCTCTTCGGCCAAGGCGGTCACGCAGGCCTTCTGGGTGATGGAGTTCACGCAGGAAGTGGCGTGTTCCTGAACCCTGGCGGCGGCGGCAATGATGTGGGCTGGACCCGCGGCGTAGCCAAGCCTCCAGCCAGTCATGGCATAGGCTTTCGAAACACCGTTGATCACCACGGTGCGGGCTTTGATCTCCTCGTTCAGGGAGGCGATGGAAACGTGCTTGATGCCGTCGTAAACCAGGCGTTCGTAGATCTCGTCCGAAACCACCAGGATGTCCTTATCCACGCAGATGGCGGCGATGGCTTCCAGCTCCTGCCGGGTGTAAACGGCTCCGGTGGGGTTATTGGGGCTGTTCAGCAGCAGCGCTTTGGCGCAGGGATTGGCCGCGACGGCTTGTTCCAGGGAAGCAGCGGTGAGTTTGTAAGAATCTTGCTCAAAGGTGGGCACGATCACAGGTTCGGCGTTGGCCAGCATGGCCTGGTAGGGGTAGCTGACCCAATAGGGGGCTGGCATCAGCACCTGGTCCTGAGAATCACAGACCGCGATCAGGATGTTCAAAATGGACGCCTTGGCGCCGGGCGAGACCAAGACTTGTTTGGGCTCGTAGCTGAGGCCGTTGTCGCGCTGAAGCTTGGCGCAGATGGCCTGGCGAAGCTCGATGATGCCGGCGTTGGCGGTATAGCGGGTGAAATTGTTCTCTATGGCGGCCTGGGCCGATCTTTTGATGTATTCGGGCGTGTTGAAATCGGGTTCTCCGACGCCGAAATTGACCACGTCGATGCCGGCGGCCTTCATCTCTTTGGCTCTGGCGGACAGGGTGAGAGTGGGGGAGGGTTTTACCAGTTTGACCCGGTTGGATATCTTGATCGCCATTTCAGTTTCCTTTGCTCTTGTTCTGGTTGGCCATCAGCAGCACTAGCACGCAGGTGTGAACGATGTCGTCGCGTGAACTGCCCCGGGAAAGGTCGCAAACGGGGGCGTCCAGGCCCTGGATGATGGGGCCGATGGCTTCGGCTTTGGCGAAGCGCTGCACCAGTTTGTAGCCGATGTTGCCGGACTGCAGGTCCGGGAAAACAAGGGTGTTGGCCTGTCCGGCCACCTTGCTGTCCGGGGCTTTCATCCTGGCGATGTGGGGAACGATCGCCGCGTCCAGCTGCATCTCGCCGTCAAAAGCGAAATCAACCCTGCGTTCGCCGAGGATTTTCACGGTTTGCTGCACTTTTTCCACTTTTTCGTGCTGCGCGCTGCCCCGGGTGGAGAAAGACAACAGCGCGACTTTGGGCTCGTCGCCCAAAATGGCTCTGCGCGTGGATGCCGTGCTGATGGCGATATCTGCCAGCTGTTCCGCGTCCGGATCCGGCACCACGGCGCAATCGGCGAACAGATAGACCCGGTCCTCCAGCATGTAGTCGTTCACCACCATGATGAAACAGCTGGAAACGGTTTTCACGCCGCTGGTAACGCCCACTACCTGCAGGGCGGCGCGCAGGACGTCGGCCGTGGTGTTAACCGCGCCGGCCACCATGCCGTCGGCGTGGCCGAACTTCACCAGCAGGGCTCCGAAGTAAAGTTCGTTCAGCACTGTCTGGGCTGCCTGCTCGCGAGTGATGCCCTTTTCCTTGCGCTTTTCGTAGTAGAAATCGGCGAATTTGCCGATCTCGGCAAAACTAGCCGGGTCGATGACGGTGGCGCGGCTAAGGTTCAGGTCCAGGATCTTCTCCCGGGCTTTGATCTCTTCCGGCTTGCCCACCAGGATGATGTCGGCCAAACCTTCTGCCAAAACTATGTCCGCGGCCTGCAGGGTGCGGGTGTCGGCGCTTTCAGGCAGAACGATCCGGCCTTCGATGTGTTTGGCTTTGGCCTTTAATTCTGTGAGGATGTCCATGATCTATGCTCCATTGTTTTCATTGTCTATCACGATGCGGGAAATGTCAGCCACGCGCAGGAACTCTTTTTTGACCTCGCCCAGCAGGGCATGGCGGTTTCCCCGCAGGGCCGGGTCTTCGCAATTCACCAGCACGGCGTCGAAGAAGCTGTCGATGCTGCTTCCGTAACTCACCAAGTGGTTTATTGCCTGCGGATAATCGCCCTCGGCCAGGCTGGCGTTGATGTCTCCACGCAGCTTGTGCAGCGAGGCATGCAGCTCTTTTTCCGCCTCCGCCTCAAGCAGGGACGGATCCAGGGCGGGGATGCCCTCCACCTTTTCAATGATGTTGGCCACCCGCTTGAAACCGATCACCAGACGGAGGAAGTCTTCGCGGCTGCGGAAACCTTGCAGGGCCAGACCGCGCCGCCTGAGGTCGGGCAGATCGCCCAGGGAAAGGTGCATCAGGCTGTCGATGACATCATGGTCCAGTTCCAGCTGCCGCAGCAGCCCTTCCACCCGTTGGCGGAAGAAGGCCTGAACGTCGCTGTAGGCAGTGGGTGTGAGTTCTGACCGCTGTTTTACCAGGGTCAAAGCAAAATCTATGAGTTCGGATAAATCCAGGCTCCAGCCGCGTTCCACGATGATCTGCACCACACCGTTGGCCGCTCTGCGCAAGGCAAAGGGGTCCGCGGAGCCGGTCGGGACCTGGCCAATGCCGATGATCCCGCACACGCTGTCCAGTTTGTCGGCCACGGCGATCACCGCCCCGGTGAGGGTTTGGGGCAGGCCGTCGTTGGTGCCGCGGGGCTGGTAATGCTCATGAATGGCTTCCGCCACCCGGCTGTCCTCGCCGCTGGCCAGGGCGTAGTGTTTGCCAATGTAACCCTGCAGTTTGGTGAATTCTTTCTCCCCCAGCATGGTGGTGACCAGGTCCGCCTTGCAGAGCAGTGCGGACCGGGCGGCCAGGGCTGTGTTGGTCTCATCCAGCTTAAGCTGGCGGCAGAGCTGCGCGGTGATCCGAACGATACGCTCCGTCTTGTCGGCCAGGGTGCCGAGTTTGGATTGGAACACCACCTCGTTCAAACGCTGCACGTAAGCTTCCAAAGGTTTTTTCGTGTCTTCCCGGAAATACCAGAGGGCATCGGCCAGCCTGGCCGCCACAACCTTTTCGTTGCCCTGGCGGATGAGGTCTGAACAAGCGGGATCGCCGTTGGAGATGAACACGAATTTGTTGCTCAGATGGCCTTCGCCATCCTGCACGGAATAGTATTTCTGATTCTGGCTGATGGTGGAAGTGATGATCTTCTCCGGCAGGGAAAGGAATTCCGGGTTGAACTCCGCCACCACGGCGGTGGGAAATTCCACCAGATCGGTAACCGTGTCAGTGAGGCGTTCGTCGCCCACCACTTTCAGGCCCGGATCGAGTTTGGCCGAGTCCAGCTCCGCCACCAGCCTAGTCCGGCGGGCGGAGCGGTCCGCCAGCACGGCATTTTGTGTCAAGACTTGCAGATACTCATCCGCCGAGCTTATTGACAAGGGTCTGTCCATACCCAGATAACGGTTTCCGAAACTCCGGTTGCCGCTGGTGACGCCGCCGACCTCCAGATCCAGAACTTCGGAACCCCACAGCACGCAGAGCCAGCGCAGCGGACGGGACAGCGCGAGGCGGGAGTCGTTCCAGATCATGGTTTTGGGGAAGGGGAGCCGGTTGACCAGGTCGGGGATCCATTCCTGCAGGATCTCCGCTGTCGGCCGCCCCGGCTGGATGTAGTTCAGGGCGATGAATTCGCCTTTATCTGATGTTTCAAGGTACAGATCTTTGGCTTCAGCGTTGTTCTTCTTGAGAAAGCCCAGGGCCGCGGGCAGCAGGTTGCCGGCTTCGTCCCAGGCGATCTTTTTGGCCGGGCCGGTTTTGTTGACCTGAACGTCCGGCTGGGTGGCCTGAACCCCTAGGGCGATGAGAAACATGCGCCTGGGGGTTGACCCGGCTTTTAGTTCGGAATATTCCAAGCCCATGTCCCGCATCAATTTCTGAAAAGAGGAGAGAATGTGATCCACCGCCGGTTGCAAATGGGGGGCGGGAACCTCCTCGGTTCCTATTTCCAGCAAAAAATCACGCATCGCTGCTTTCACCGGCGCTGGGTTCAGAATTCGTAGCTGAGACTAAGCTGGTTGATCCAGCCCAAGTCGCCGTAGGAGGAAACACCATAATCCACGCGGTAATTGTTCCAGTTCCAGCCGGCACCCAGGGAAAGCCCGGAAAGGAAGGCCAAAGTCCCGCCGTTATAGCCGTCCCCGGCACTGGTCCTGAAACCTCCGCGCAGGTCGAAGGCGGGCGTGAGTTCGTATTCCACCCCGGCCTTGCCCACAATGTTTTCTCCGGTGGCCTTGCCGATCTCCAGGCTGGCCATCAGTCCGGGCTTGAAATCGTAGGTCATGCCGGCCGCGAAGGTGAAGGGCAGTTTTTCCTTGTAATCGGAATCCGAGTAGCGGGTTAGCTGCAGGCCGATGTTGCGCAGGCTGAGCCCGATCTTGAGTTTTTCGTTGGCCGGATGGTGGATGAGGCCCAGATCCAGCATTGCGGCTGTGGAGGAACTGCTGTCGATCTGGTCGTAGATCACTTTGAGGGAACCACCCAGGTCCACGGCGTCCGAGATGTATTTGGCCAGGGAAGCGCTGGCGACTATATTGCTCGCGCCAAAGGTTTCGCCGGTGGAGACCAGGTCGCCGTTCTGGTCGACCTCGGTGCGTTCCATCAGGCCCAGATTCATGTATTTGAGGGCAAAACCCCAGGCCGTGAAACGGTCCTTGGGCCAGAGATACTGCAACTGGCCGCCCTGGGAGCCCACGAAAGCGTTGGTGTAGGTGGTTCCAACCTCATTGCCGTCGATCTTGATGATGGAGGCGGGGTTGAAATGCAGCCCGTCCGGATTGCTGGTTTCACCCGTGAGAGACTGGCCCATGGCGATGGCCCGGGCGGAATAAACGTTTTTCAGGCTGGCGAAACCGGTGGTTCCGGCCTCGTCGTTCACCGCCAGCAAAGGCAGCAGACAGACGCTAAGCATTAATGCTGTCAGCAATGATCTTTTCAATTTTGAGCACATCATGGTACAATTCCGTTTCGCTGGTTGCGTTGATCAGGGCATTGCGGTTCTCGCTCTGCCGCAGGTATTCGGAGAGCGAGCGCAGGATCTTCATATATTCTTTGCTGGCGCTTTGGGGAACGGCGATCATGAACACCAACTGGACAGGCAGGTCGTCCACGCTTTCATACTCTAAAGGCTGGTGGACCAGGCAAACCGCCACCTTGATGCAGGTCACGGTCAGGTCCCGCGCGTGCGGGATGGCCACGCCTTTGCCGATGCCGGTGCTCATGATGTCTTCGCGGCCTTGCACCGCGGCCAAAAACCGGTCGGGAAAATTGAGGCAGCCGCTTTCCGCCAGCAGGGCTGTCATATAGGTCAGACATTCGGATTTCGTTTCGAAACCATCCACTATCTTCACTAATTCGGGTTGGAATAGTCTGTTCATTTTCGCACCATAGTTTTAGTTCATCCATCATTTTTGGATACTCTGTTTCCGTCAACCAAATTTTCGGCCAAGCCCAAAGCGGCACCGGATGGTCGTGCTGGTCCAAACATCTCGGTTTTGCCATTCGAACCGGGTCAATCGGGGTTGATGTTTCACGTTGAAAGCTGATCCTGGTGAAAGAGCGGCCGCGGCACCTTCAGCATTCTGATCCAGCCTCCCGAAAAAGATTTTCCTTGATTTAATCAGCGCCCTGAATATTATGGTCTTTCATGGAAAAAATCCTTGCGAAAAGGAGCAGATGCAATGAAAACCATAGAAGGTAATCTGGTTTCAAAGGGCTACAGCTTCGCCCTGGTGGTCAGCCGCTTTAACGAACTGGTGAGCCGAAAACTGATGGAAGGGGCGATCGACTGCCTGGTCCGTCACGAAGTTTCAGAGGATGACATCACGGTAATCTGGGTACCCGGCGCTTTTGAGATCCCGCAAATGGCCAAGGCCGCGGCCCAGAGCGACAGGTTCGACGCCGTTATCTGCCTCGGCGCGGTGATCCGGGGAGGCACTCCCCACTTTGAATATGTGGCTTCCGAAGTTAGCAAGGGTGTGGCCCAGGTGGCCCTGAGCCAGTCCAAACCCGTGATCTTCGGTGTGCTTACCACCGACACGATCGAACAGGCCCTGGAACGCGCCGGCACCAAAGCAGGGAACAAAGGTTTTTCCGCTGCCAGCGCGGCTTTGGAAATGCTGAACCTAATGGCGGAACTCAAGCTTGGGACTGAGGCGTAAGTCCCGCGAGCTGGCGGCTCAAACCTTGTACGCGCTTGATTTCCGGGAACTGGATCCAGAGTTTCTGGAATACGGGATGTTGAACAGCTATCCGGAGCTGTTGAACGAGCTGGCCGAGCTGGAAAAGCTGCAGAACTCAGCACCGGTGGTCGATTTTGCAGATGATCTGGTGAAAAACGCGATCATAAACCGGACCGAGATCATCCAGGAAATCGAGAAACACAGCGAGCACTGGAGCGTTGCCAACATTTCCCGCATGGACCGTGGCGTTTTGCACATCGCGGTCTATGAACTGCTATTCACCGATACTCCCCCGGCCGTGGTGATCAACGAAGCGCTCGAGATCGCCAAGAAATTCTGCGGTGAAGGCGCGGTGAAGTTCCTCAACGGGATCCTGGATTCCCTGAACAAGGAATTGCGCGCACGCGAGAGCATCGAGGGCCTGCCCGGCTGAGGCAATTTTGGAACGGGATAACGCTCTGATTTGCTCTTTGGGTGTGTTTGCCTACAATGAGGCGGACAACATTATCCCCCTGCTGGAAGCCCTTTGCGCCCAGAAACTGCAGCGGGCCAGGATCGCGGAGATCATTGTGGTTTCCAGCGCCAGCACGGACGGAACCGACGCCCTGGTGGAGGATTTTGCCCTTGGCGAACCGCGGGTGCGCTTGATCCGGCAGGCCAGGCGGGAAGGTAAATCCAGCGCCATCAACCTCTTTCTGGCGGAAGCCGTTTCACCCATCCTGATGGTGATCTCCGGCGACGTGATCCCAGCGCCCGCCACCATCGAAAAACTGGCTGCGGCTTTCTCCGACCCAAAGGTGGGGGCCAGCGGCGGCAGACCCGTTCCCGTGAATCCTGCCAACACTTTCATGGGCTTCGCCGTGCATCTGCTCTGGCGCTTGCATCACCGCATGGCCATGATCTCGCCCAAACTGGGTGAGATGATAGCCTTCCGCAAACTCATGGATTCCATCCCGGCCGATTCGGCCGTTGACGAAGCCAGCATCGAGGCCATCGTCCGTTCGCACGGGCTAAAACTGCGTTACATACCGGAAGCCGTCATCAGCAACAAGGGCCCCACGAATTTGAAGGATTTCATCAAACAGCGCCGCCGCATCCAGAACGGCCATCTCTGGCTGAAGCAAAAACAGGACTACAGGGTTGTTTCCCAAGACGGCGGCACCCTGCTCTGGATCATCTTCGACGAGTTGCGCGAGCGCCCTGCCTCAGCACCCAAAGTTGTTGCCGTGATGGCTTTGGAGATCTACTGCCGTCTGCTGGGCGCCTGGGATTATTACGCCAAAGGCAAAAACCCCTTCGCCTGGGATATCGCCCGGTCCACCAAGGACCTGGGCCGTTAAGGAAAATTTAGAAAACATGCTCACTCTGCTATTCAGGATGCTCGGATACTGGCTGATGAAACACCTCGGCTTTCCCCGCCTCCTGCCCATGAACTACACCGTCAGCCTGCTCTACACCTGCAATTCACGCTGTAGCACCTGCAACATTTGGAAAAAGAAGGCCCAGAACTTCACGGTGGATGAATACGCGAAAGCCTTCAAGAAGATCGGCCGATCGCCCTACTGGATCACTTTCAGCGGTGGAGAGCCGTTTCTTCGCAAGGACATCGTGGAAGTGGTCTCCACCATCTACCAGAGCTCGCGGCCCCACATCATCAACATTCCCACCAACGGCATCCTCACCGGTACCATCGTGGAAAAAACCGCCGCCATCGCCAAAGCCTGCCCCAAGGCCCAGGTGATCATCAACGTTTCCCTGGACGGCATTGAAGAGCAACACGACGAGATCCGCAAAGTACCCGGCAACTACAAAAAAGCCGTGGCCACCTTCCAAAAACTCAAGGCCCTGCAGGCGCCCAACCTGGCGGTGGGCATCCATACCGTGATCTCCCAGCTCAATGTTGAAACTTTCCCGGCCATCGCCAACGAACTGCTACGCCTCAAGCCGGATTCCTACATCACCGAGATCGCCGAGGAGAGGGTGGAGCTGGATACCATCGGTGCCAATATCACACCCAGCCTCGTGGCCTATAAATCCGCCATCGATTTTCTCATTCACCGCATTAAAAACGAAAAGTACAAGGGGATGAACAAAATCACCATGGCCTTCAGGATCGAGTATTACAACCTGGTGAAACGCATTCTGCGCGACGAACGCCAGGTGCTGCCCTGCTATTCCGGAGTAGCCTCAGCCCAGATCTCGCCGGACGGGGATGTCTGGAGCTGCTGCATCAAGGCCAGGTCTCTGGGCAACCTGCGCTCCGGCAAATACAATTTCCGTGAGATCTGGTTCAACCACGAATCGGAACTCGAGCGCCGCTCTATCCATAAAAAACAGTGTTGGTGCCCCCTGGCCAACGCGGCCTACACCAACATGCTGATGGACCTGCCCACGCTGCTGCGGGTTTTTTGGCGCAGCACGATCAAATGGTGGAAATAAGATGATCAAGCTCCAAAGCAAATACGCCCTGCCCCCGCAAAGCAGCTGTGAACACCAGTCCTCCCAGGACGGCCGCTACGCCTGGTTCCTCTGTGTGACCCACGAGGAGAACGACGTCTGCCTGGAAGAGATCCAGGCCGAGGTGAAACTTGAACTTCTGAATGCCAATGTGCTGCAGATCAGCAAGATGGAGATAGAAAGCTGGCTCAAGAGCTTCTTCGCGGACTTCCACTGGAAGCTGCATGCCAGCCTGCGCCGCACCGAACTGCGGGAAAAGGGCGTTTCCCTCTTCTTCGCGGTTTGTTACGACCACGATCTCTATTTCGTGCAGTTTGGCCGCCTTTTCTGTGCCGTCACCCAAGGCAACAAGTTGGAAACGGTGGGCCGGCACTGGAAAAACTATCACGTGCAAACCCTGCGCGATCTGAACCTTTTGGGCCTTTCGGAAGAAGACATCCGGGTGAAGCCGCAGAAGTTCCATCTGGAAGAAAACGAAAGCCTGCTCGTGCTGCCCGGGAAAGTGGCGGCCAAGGTGTTTGGAAACTCACCGGATGTGAACAGCCTGCAGCCGCTGGTGGAATCCTTTGGCTCTGCCTCCCCCGCGCTGTGGCTGATCCTGAAGCATCAAACCCCGCTGGCCAAACCCAAAAAACGCCGCCTCACCAAGCTGGAGATCAGCAGCCTGTTCCTGCTGCTGGGCACGGCTTTGGCCATAGTTTACATGGCTTTGGGCAACCGCATCATCGGCGTGGGTTTCTATCGCGCCCAAAAAGTGGTTACCGAAAAGATCGAACAGGCCAAAACCGCTTTGAACATGCCGGCCCGAAATGTTCAACTGGTTCAGAAATGGAGCTTGGAACTGCCTTTCCGGGTGACCTCCTCTCCCGCTTTCAACCAGCAGAACGTCTTTCTGGCCAGCGGGGCTGATATTTACGCCTATAAACTGTCCACCCGCGAACAGCTCTGGAAACAGAACTATCCCGCGCCGGTGGGCGCGATCCTGCCCACGGCTGCTGGTTTGAACGTAACCCTCACCAATGGCAACACCCTGGGGCTTGATCCCAGGGGAAATGAGGTCTGGAACCAGTCACTGCAGGCCCTGGCGAACGAAAAGGCCAATCTGGCCATGCTGGAGATCACGCCCGCCCAGGAAAAGCGCATCGATAAATGCATCACCGTGGTCCCGCTCAAGCGGGGGATGGCAATTCTGGACAGCCAGCAGGGAAAGTTGATGAGTGAACTGGCCTTGCCGGAGGAGCTCCGATACCTTTCCCAATACGACGATTACAACAGCTGTTTCTACGTGGTGACGGCAGATTCCCTGGTCTGCGTGAACCTGAACATTGTGAATTGAGATGCCCCGAAACCTGCTTCCGGCTTTGCTCCTGTTCTTTTCCGCCGCCTTGGGCGCGGTAACCGGAAGCGCCACCACCACCGGCTTTGCCCGGCTTCAGTATGATGGCGGGGGAGATTGGTACAACGATCCGGAGGTGCTGCCCAATCTGGCGCGTTTCGTGAATGCCAGCCTGTACACCGCCTTTCCCCTGGACCAAAGCGTGGTCAAGGCCGGCGAGGCAAGGCTTTTCGAATATCCCTTCGTCTATCTCACCGGTCACGGCAACATCCGCTGGGACGAACGCGAGGTGGCCAACCTGCGCCAGTGGATGCTGCGCGGAGGTTTTCTCTACGCCGATGACGACTATGGCATGGACCCCTCCTTCCGCCGCGAGATCAAGCGCGTCTTTCCCGAGTACGATCTCGTGGAACTGGACGGCTCTTTTCCCCTCTTCACCAGCTTTTTCGATTTCAGTCGCGGTGTCCCCAAGATCCATCTGCACGACGAAAAGCCGCCCCAGGCCTTTGGCATTTTTGACGATGACGGCCGCCTGATGTGTTTGTACACCTACGAGACCAACATCAGCGACGGCTGGGCGGACCCGGCCACGCACAAAGACCCACCGGAACTGCGCGAAAACGCTCTCTGCTTCGGCTGCAATATCATCTATTACCTGCTCTCCCGGGGTTGAGATGCGCATCTGCGTGCTTTCCGACGTGCACTACAAATACGCTCCCAGAGACTCTTACGACCGCGCCAACGCCAGCCTGGCCCTCGATTTTCTGAAACAGGCCGTGGGCAAGTATGACCTGATGGTGCTCAACGGCGATATCTTCGACCTCTGGTTCGACTGGACCTTCACCATCATCAAACAGTATTTCCCTTTTCTGCACCGTTTGGCTGAGATCCGCGAACACGGCTGCCGGCTGGTTCTGATCAGCGGCAACCACGATTTCTGGTTCAACGATTTCTTCCGCGATTATCTGGACGTGAAGGTTTACAACGATGCCTACAGCCTGAAGGCGGATGGCATCAAAATGCTCTTCACCCACGGTGATCTACACACCGTGAACGACTTCCGCTACAAGTTTTTCCGCCGCCTGATCCGCTTCAGGCTCAGCAAGAAGCTCTTTTCCCTGCTCCATCCGGACCTCGCTCTGCGACTGGGAGCCAAGCTCTCCCGCTCCAGCCGGTTCCGCCAGGTTTCCGCCCTGCTCCAGTCCAAAAAAAGTGCGGGATTGAGCCACTACGCGGAGTATATGGTGCAAAAAAAGGATTATGATCTGGTTTGCATGGGCCACTGCCACCGCCCCGGGATAAGCCAGCTGAAAGGTGGGACCTACGCCAACAGCGGCGATTGGACCCGCCACCACAGCTACCTGGAGATCGATGCCGGCCGGGTGAACCTCAAATATTACAAAAGCAAGGAGACACAACATGCTCAAAACCCCTCAGAAGATAGCCCTTGTGGCGATGGTCCTGGCCCTCAGCCTCAGCCTGCTGAACTGCCAGACCAGTGAACTCAAATCGGCCGGAGCCGCCCAATTGGAGGAAAAATTGGAAAAAGATGCCCAAGTGAAGAACGCCGTGATCGAAACCAACCAGGGAAACATCGAGCTGGAACTCTGGCCCAACCTGGCCCCCAAGACGGTGGAAAACTTTCTGAAACTGGCCGCTGAAGGCTTTTACAACCAAACCTACTTTCACCGCGTGATCCCGGATTTCATGATCCAGGGCGGGGACCCCAACACCAAGGACGCCGACCGCGCCAACGACGGCATGGGCGGGCCCGGATACCAGTTTGAGGACGAATGCTACGCCTTGGGCGAAGAGCTCACCGGCGAAGTCAACGACGAAGAAACCGCCATGCTCGTCTGGACCAAGCTCATCATCCCCTACATGCAGTCGGCCCAGAATCCCCAGCAGGAGATCTTCGACATCGTGAAAGCCGTGCAGGAGCAACAGAAACCCGACCCGCTCTACGGCAAGACAATTGATTGGTACCAAAACCGCACCGGCATCGCTGAACCCCTGCGCAAGCAAACCCTGAAGGCCCCCGTGCTCTATTCCTACCTCTGCATGGCCAATTCAGGTCCCAACACCAACGGTTCCCAGTTCTTCATCGTCACCAAGCAACCCGGAACACCCTGGCTGGACGGCAAACACACCGTTTTCGGCAAAGTGACCGGCGGCATGGACGTGGTGCACAAGATCGAAAAACTGCCCCGGGACGAACGGGACAACCCCAAGCAGGAAAACCAGGCCATCATCCAGGCCATCAACCTCAGCAAATAAGGCTGCCCCATGACGCGCACCTCAGAATCTGCCCTGCAGCAGGAGATCATGGCCTGGATCAGCCAGAACCAATACGTTTATCTGGCCACGGTCGATAAAAAACAGCCTCGGGTGCGTCCCGTGGTGCTGTTCATGCACGACGACCGCTATTTCTTCGCCACCTTCAGCGGAGACGCCAAGGTCGGCCAGATCGCTGCCAACAAGTGGGTGGAGGTTTGCGTGCCTCTGCATGAATCCGGAAACACAGGCTACATCCGCCTCACCGGCATTGCCAAAATTGTCACGAACGCGGCGCTCAAGGCCGATGCCTCTGAGCGCTGCTTCTTTTTTGACGAATACTTCCGCGGCTACGATGATCCGGACTACACCCTCATCGAGTTCGAGGCCGACCTCGCCGAATATCTCCGCCCCGGCGAACGCACCAGCCAGACCTGCAACCTCAAACGCTATTCCGGCTAAGCCCGGCATGCAATTCAGGAGTGACGATGAAAGCTATCTTCACCTACGACGACGAACAACTGGGCAAAAGTTACATCGTGATACCCAAGATCAGAGAGATCAGCCGGGTGCTGGGCAACGTGGTGCTCACCTTCGACAACGGTGACAAGCGCACCCTGGCCGTGGACGACACCCAGGCCGCCATCCGGCAGATGCTCGAAGCCATCGAGAAATTCTACTCATGAACGCGCTGACGATCTCGGATCCCATTCTGCTGGCCCTGCTGGGAACAGGCTTCACCTGGCTGATGACGGCCGTAGGTTCCGCCTTCGTCTTCTTTTTCCGTACCATCAAACCCTGGCTGCTGGACACCATGCTCGGTTTCGCCGCGGGGGTGATGATCGCGGCCAGCTTTTGGTCCCTGCTCAACCCAGCCATCGGCCTCAGCGGAGGTAATCCCCTGCCAGCGCTGATCGGTTTTCTGCTGGGCGGGGCGTTTTTGCGGGGGGTCGACTGGGTGCTGCCGCATCTGCATCCTGGCGACGAGATGGGCGAACGTGAAGGCCTGAAAACCCCCTGGGGCAAATCCACCCTGATGTTCCTGGCCGTCACCCTGCACAATTTTCCGGAAGGCCTGGCCGTGGGCGTGGCTTTCGGAGCCTACGCTTCCGGACTCGCAGACGCCACTCTGGCCGGGGCTTTGGCCCTCACCTTGGGCATTGGCATCCAGAATCTGCCGGAAGGTGCGGCCCTCTCCATTCCGCTGCGGCGGGAGGGGATGTCCAAAGGTAAAAGCTTTTTCTGGGGCCAGTTTTCCGGGATGGTGGAACCGCTGGGAGGATTGCTGGGAGCGGCGCTGGTGATTATCGCCAAGCCAATTTTGCCCTATGCCCTGGCCTTTGCCGCCGGAGCCATGATCTTTGTGGTGGCGGAAGAGGTGATCCCCGAATCCCAAAAAGGCGAGCACTCGCATCTGGCCACCCTGGGGGTGATGCTCGGCTTCGCCGTGATGATGTTTCTGGATGTGGCGCTGGGCTGAACGCCCAGGTTTACTTCCGTTTCAGGTAGCGCTCTTCCTCGCTGAACACGCAGCCGCAGTATTTCTGGCGGTACATCCCAGCTTCCTTGGATAGCCGTGTCCCCTCGTCCCAAAGCTCTCTCCAGTCCCGGTAAAAGAAGCTCACCTGATATTTTTCCGCCATCTCGGACGCGATATCCTTCATCAGCCCGTGGTTTTGGTATTTACTGTAGAACAGCGTGCTGGAAAAGGCTTCAAAGCCATGGTCAGCAGCAGTTTTGGCCGCCATCTCCAGCCTGACGCGGTAGCAGTGTTCACAGCGCGCGTCGGGCCTGTCCGCCACAGCTTTCACGAAATCCCGCAGGCCGTAAGCGTCGTTCACGAACAGCTCAAAGCCCTCGCGCTGCGCGAAGTCCTTCAGCGTTTGCAGCCGCTGGCGGTATTCCGTGACGGGATGGATATTGGGGTTGTACCACAGCACCGAAACGCTTATCCCTTCAGCCTTGAGCTGCTGATACGGGGCGATCAGGCAGGGCGCGCAGCAGCTGTGCAGCAGCAGTTTTTCAGGCGCGGACATGATGCGCCATATCCTCCGGCAGTTCCAAAGAGATTTCCACCAAACCGCCCAGTTCTCCGTTCCGGTACCAAGGCTGCTGGTAGATGAGTTTTTTCACGCCCTGTTTTTCGATGGTGTAAACGTTGTTTCCCCCAGTGGCCAGCATCTCTTTGATGAGGGCCACGGAGCTGGGTTTATGGCAGTCGAAGAGGCTGGTGCCGATCAACGCCGCGCCGCCGTGGCTGGCGAAGGTGGAGCAGGCTTTGGCGTTCATCTCCAGGATCAGGCCGTCTTTGTCGCAGACGGTGATGGCGGCCGGAAATTCCTTGATCCACTCGTGCATCAATATTCCTTGAGCAGGTTCGCGGCCACGATCCCGCGCTGGATCTGGTTTGTGCCTTCATAGATCTGCAGGATCTTGGCGTCGCGCATCATCTTTTCCACCGGATATTCCTTCATGTAGCCGTAGCCACCAAGGATCTGCACCGCGTCGGTGGTCACCTGCATCGCCACATCCGAGGCGAAATATTTGCACATGGCGGATTCCTTGCTGTAATTACGCTCGCCGGCATCGATCATTTTCGCGGTCTGCCACACCAGGGCCCGGGCTGCTTCGATCTGGGTGGCCATGTCCGCCAGCATGAACTGCACGGCTTGGAAACTCGAGATCGGCTTGCCGAACTGCTGCCTTTCGCGGGAATATCTGACGGCCGCTTCAAAGGCCCCGCGGGCGATGCCCACAGCCTGCGACCCCACCATGGGGCGGGATTTGTCAAAAACTTTCATCGCGGTGATGAAGCCGGTGCCTTCGCGTCCGATCAGATTGGCCTCGGGCACCGCGCAGTCCTCGAAGATCAGTTCACGCGTGGCGGAGGCCCGGATGCCCATCTTGTTTTCCTTTTTGCCAAAGCTGAAGCCGGGGGTGCCCTTTTCCACGATGAAGCAGGAACAGCCGCGCGCGCCCTTGGTCTTGTCCGTCATCGCGAAAACAGTGTAGATGCCGGCCTCGCCGCCGTTGGTGATCCACTGTTTGGTGCCGTTCAGGATGTAGTGGTCGCCTTCTCTGCGGGCGGTGGTTTCGATGGCCCCGGCGTCCGATCCGGCGTTGGCTTCGGTGAGCGCGAAGGCCGCCAGTTGCTCTCCGGCCGCGATCTGGGGCAGATACTTCTTCTTCTGCTCTTCCGAACCGGCGATGGTGATGGGATACATGCCCAGCCCGGTGGCGCCAAAAGCCAGCGCGATGCCGGCGTCCACGGCGCAAAGCTCTTCCGTTACCACCACCAGGTCGGTCACTTTGCCGCTGATCCCGTCATATTCCTCGGGCACCAGGATGGCGAAAAGGTCGCTCTGGCGCATCACTTCCACGATGTCCCAGGGGAAAATGCCTTCCTCGTCATATTTCTCGGAGAGTGGGCGCATCTTTTCTTCGGCGATGCGTTTCGCGATCTCCCTCATCTCCAGCTGGTCGTCGCTCAGAAAGTAGTTCATATCATAACTCCTTGGAAAGTATCATAATTAGGTATCGGACACCTTTTTGATTTCCGGCTGAAGCGTCAAGCAAAATCTGAGTTAATCGCCGATCAGCAGTTTTCCCCGGTTGGCGGTGTTCGCGCCTCCAAGCGTCCAGAGATACACTCCGGCGGGGAGTCCGTCCAGGCGGAGGGAGCTTTCTCCCTTGGCCAGTGGAAACTTTCTGATCACTTGTCCCTTCAGGTTGTAGAGGCGGAATTCCCCCGCTGCGGCTCTATCGCTCAGACACAGAGTCCCTCCCCGCCTGACGGGGTTGGGATAAACCCCACGCATGGCTCCGGGAAGCAATTCTTCCTCCGCGGCGGTAACTTCCGGAGCGACCAGGATGTCCGAGCTGGACAGCCCCACCTCGAAAAACTCCTGCAGAATGAGGTCATGGCTGTAGGTCCGCACTAAGGAGTTTGAGGCCCAATTCTGCTTCAGCAGGGCGATCAGGCTGGCATTTCCGGATACCAGCGAAGCCTCGAAATTCAGCGGATCGGCCGCGCCATGCTCGAGGCTGTGGGTATCCGCATTGTAGCTGTAGAGCGCGGTTCCATAGCCTTCGCCGATGTAGCCCACGCCGTCAGGACTGATCCACAGAGAGCCGGGGTTTCCCCCCACATCGAGGCGGGAGGCCAGTTCCAAGGTATCCAGGTCGATGATGTCCAGCTTGCCCGCCACGTCGGTCCAGTTTCCGGTGCAGGAAACGTGCAGAGAACCGTTCCGAAGCTCCGCGTATTGCGGATTGGTCCAGGTGGGCACGGTCGCGGCCACGCTGAAAGAGGCCAGGTCGATCACGCTCACGGAGCTGTTCGCGTAGTTGTTTTGGTAGCCGCCTGTATTGCAGACGTAGAGACGGCTGCCGTCCGAACACAGTCCCTCCGGTGCTACGCCCACCTCCACGGACCCCACCACCGAGCTGCTCTGCAGGCTCAGCTTGTAAACCTTGTCGGTGAACAGGCCTGTCACGTAGAGGAAATCCCCCACTTTGAGCACGTCGTAAGGATTGGAGGAAGCCGCCACCGGAAGGTAGCGCAGATGCGCTCCGCTGGACCGGTCAAGCACCTGGATGGCGTTGTCGCCGGAGCAGACCACGTAGATGTGCTGGGCGTCGAGGTCCATCAGATTGGGGCTCAGGCCCAGCTGGGCAAAGGAATTGTTCACGCTGCCGCTGTCTGTATCGACGCGGGAAAGCGTGCGGGAGGCGGAATTGACCACATAGATCTCCGCGGAAAAGAGAGTCGCCGCTGTCAGCATCAGCAGCGCCGGGACCAGGGTTTTTGGCTTTGGCATAGCGTTCACCTTATTCTTTTGAGTTGAACAGGGATCGCGCTACCTGTTCCGGGCTTACATAATCCGTATAAGCTGGCCGGAATCGGTGGCAGGTTTCCTGGCTCGCGGCGGCCTTTTGGAAGCCCGGCCTTCCCACGCATTTTCGCGCAGTGACCGGACTGGCCTTATCTGCCGCTTACAGTGGCGGTTACCGCTCCCGCTTTGCACGGGATTCCCTTTTACCTGAAAGTAGCACCATCTATTCTTGGATGCAATTCTCTTTGCCGGGCTGTTTGTGTCAATCCCAAAAAACCAAATTCCCCGTATAAGGCATTCCGGAGGAGTCACGCTCCGCTATTTCAACCGGATCATTTTTTCCACATCAGTGCCTTGGATGGTGGACAGCCGAACCAGATAGATTCCCGGAGGAGCCAGGTTGCCCCGGCTGTCCTTTCCGTCCCACAAAACCTGGTGTTCGCCCGGATCGAGGTTGTCCCGGTTGAAACAGTTCAGTTTTTGCCCACGCAGGTTGTAAATACTGATCCGCGCGCTGCCGTGATCCACCATCAAAAAGTTGATTTTGGCCTGGGTGGCAAACGGGTTTGGCGCGATCCCCGTGATCCCGAAAAGTTCCGGCGGGATCCCCGGCGGGTTAGTTTCCTCCACATATTCCCAAGCCCAGCTGTTATCATAGCTTTGGAAATTGTTAAAAATGGGGTCAGCGTAATTCCCAAGTTCGCGGGTGACGATCCAGGCCTCATTATAATGCTGGGTGGAGCTTTCCGTAATGCTACCGCTGCCGATGTAACATATGTAGTCGCGGTCTGCCTGGCGGAAATCCGCGCTGTATTCATAGTAGATATGTGTGCTGTCCCCGCTGGAGCTGGTGTCGTAGCTGTTGTATATTCTTGTCCACAGAGGCAGATACCCCCGCGGACTGGAAGTGAAGCCGGAAAATGACTGCCTGAAGGTAGTGGCGGTACTGCCGCCCGGAACCTGGGTCCGGACGATCCACTCCTCTTTCAGTTCCACGTTTCCCTGGGCGTCGAAGTGGTTTAGCGAACGGGTCGCGTACTCGTAACCGAATGAGTAACCGCCTTCCAGATGCCAGCTGTGGATGCTGTCGGGCGTGGCGCGGGTGCTGTAGAACCTTTGTTCGGTCTCGGTCTCTTCGAGCAGCCCGTTGCCATGGACCCATTCGGATAAAGTCCTGCCTGTCAGCAAGTTGTCGCTGTTGTAAACCCAGCTTTCCTGTTCCCTGATTTCCCACGCTTGTCCCAGCCAGGTCGATCTTGTCCTCTGGGTCAGGTTTCCGGCCGCGTCGTAGCTGTAAGTGGTCTCTTCGCCCAAAATGTTCTGGGAATTGTATATGCGTACGCTTAAAATCAGGTCCTGGTAGGTGTAGCGGGAGACCGTCACCCGAGTTAGTGCTTGGGGAGGATAAGTTCGGTTGAACCAGTTTTCGGTAACTTCATAATAGCCGGGAAACAGCTGATATGAATAGGTGGCGTATTCGCGCCCAATGCTATCCGACGAATAGTGCGTATTCACCGTCAAGCTGTCCAGGTGGCGGGCATGCTCCGGATCGTAAAAATAGTTGGTGACAGTTCCTTTAGAGCCGCCGGCATGGCCATATCTTTCCCAGTAACAATTGCTAGAGGCCAAACGCCAGAATGAGTCTCTGCCAGGCTCTGTTTTCAGATACGGCGCTCCCAGCGCGGCCAAGACCGGCAGAAACAGCACCCAAAGCATTAATACCCCCATACTTCTGCGCATACCAAACTCCCGGGGATGGTTGAAAAGCTTTGCCAACTTTTAATCCGCAGTATTTTTCCGTCAATGGAATCTGTCAAGTTTTATCTGATTTCTAATATCGAAACACGGTTCGCTCCCAATATCAATACGGTATCAATACGGAATCATTACGGATGAAATCCGTATTGATTCCGTATTGATACCGTATTGATATTGGGAGCGATATTAGTTTCAAAACCTTATGGCGATGAAGAGTGCCGCAGAAGATATCCGGCGCTTCAAACAGCAGCAGCAGGTTACCAAATCGGCTGGAAGAAGAACCAATACTTCAGCTTGGTGGGTGTCCGGAATTCATTCCGTAACACGGGAATCGTCTCAATGCGGAGTTTTATCAGGTGGAAGGAACAGGGCGCTCAAACGTGGGATAAGATGAAGAAGCCTTTTCTCTTTATGCCATTATCCCCATATTCAGCTGTAGTTGCAGCCCTTGCAGCCTTCCAGGATGTCTCCGCGTCTGTCGCGGTGGGCCTGGCGCATGGCTTTGAACTCCGGGCCGTTCCAGATGTCCAGCAGGGCATCCTGGCAGATGTGGCCGAGGAACTGCTGTTTGGCGGGATCGATGGCGCAGCCTTTGGCGGGGCAGATGGGGACGCGTCCGTCGGGCCTAACTTCCAGGTCCTTGAAGGGCAGGGTGCAGACGGGAGCTGTGTGCTGGTCGTAAACCGGGGCGTAGAAAACGTCGGTGTCGTATTCCGAATCCGGATGCTTGAGCAGCAGCTGGGGCAGCACGGTGTCGGCATAGCGTTTCCAGAAGAGGGTTTCAGAGCGTTCCAGGTGCCGGGTGGAAGGGCGCAGCATCAGGCGGGCTTTGATGAGGGTCCTGCTGTTCAGCCTGTCCCGCAACGCGCGCATGTGCCGCAGGTTGCGGATCAGGCGCAGGTAGCTGGCGTTTTTGCGGGAGGCTTCATAGACCTTGGCGCCACCGGCATCGATGGAGATCTCGATCAGGTTCACGCCGGAAAGCAGGATCTCGTCGATGTGGTGGGGGTCCTGCCACTGGCCGTTGGTGATCACGGAGAGGTATCTGGTGAGGGGGGCCAGCTTGGTGAGCATTTCCGCGCATTTGGGATGCAACATGGGCTCGCCGCCACCGATGCGCACGCGGTTGATCTTGGCGGCGCGGAGGTTTTCCAACAGGCAGCCGAAAACCTCATCGCTCATCATGGTGCGGGGGTGGGGGAAAAGCGGATTGTTGCAATACACGCAGGCGAGGTCGCAGGCGTCGGTGAAATCGACAGAGAGCAGGGGTGGTTTGGGCGGATCGGGCAGGCGGAGCGGATATTTGAGTTCGATCAGCTCGCGCAGGGGCACTCGCTGCATCAGCACGTGGCCGTTCAGGCGCAGATAGTAGCCCCAGTGGGCGGCAATCCAGGCCAGGTCTTGAAATTTGTTCGATCCATATTGTTTGTCGGGCAAGCTATCCTCTCTTTTTTTGCTGAAACACCGGAAACCAGGTCGGTCTCCGGTGTTTCAGACCATATTTGGGGTGGGATTACTTCATCAACACCATTTTACGGGTGGAGCTGAATTTGCCGGAGCGCATACGGTAGAAATAGACTCCGCTGCTCACGGGGGAATTGTTGGCGTCAAGTCCGTTCCATTCCGTGGTGTGGGCACCAGCTGGCAGCTCAGCGTCAAGCAGTGTTTTCACCAGTTGGCCCTTCTGGTTGTAGATCTCGAGGTTCACGGCACCGGGTGAGGCCAGCTCGAAGCTGATCTGGGTGCTGGGATTGAAGGGATTGGGGAAATTGCCCTTGAGCCCGGTGGTCAGGCCGGGAGTGGTGTTGTCCGCCGCGGGAGTGTGTTGGAAAGAGTTCCCGGCGCGGTTGTAGCCTCCCAGGTAGCAGGGCCAGGCAATGCTTTGGGCGGGGCGTTTCACGTCGATCACGTAGAAGGAGGCGTCGTTCGGGATCACGATGTCCAGATCGCCGTCCAGATCGATGTCGCTGAGGGCGGCGGAAGTTTTCACGTTGCCGTTGATGCGGATGGGGAAATTGGCGGATTCGGTGCCGTCGAGCCTGACGCTGTGCACGTAGCCGTTGGTGTCGCCGAAGATGATGCCGGCTTGGTTGTCGCCGTCAAAATAGGCCACGGTGGGTGTGCATTCCACGGCCTGGCCAACGTTGATGGGGGTTCCGGTCAGGTCGGTCCCGGTGGGAGTGAGCATGTTCACCATGCCGGTGGCACCGATCACGATGATCTCCTGGTTGCCGTCGCCGTTCACATCGGCCACCACGGCCCCGGTCTTGAACTGTCCACCCACGTTTTTCTGGAAGAGCACGGTTCCGTCGTGGTTGTAGGTCAGCACATAGCCGGCGGTGCTGGTGGTGACGATGATCTCGGGGTGGTTGTCGGAATCGAGGTTGGCGATGGTGATGGGATTCTGGGAGCCGCCCTGCATGGTCACTGGGAAGCCGGCGATGTTCTGTCCGGTGGCGCTGTTGATGGCGTGGAGGGCGCCATTGAGGGTGGCCACAAGGATCTCGTGGATGCCGTCACCATTGAGGTCAGCCACGGCCGGGGTGCCAAGGCAGGCGCCGCCCAGGGCCACGGGGAAATTGGGATAGGGGGTGCTGTCGCCATTGAGCACCACCAGGCTGCCGGTCTGGGTGACGGCGATCACCTTGCTTTGGTTGTTGTTGGCCAGATCGGCGATCACGGGCCCGTTGCGCAGGGTTCCGCCCGCGGGTGCCGTCCAGAGGGTGTTTCCGGCAGGGCCGAACAGCATGATGTTGTTGTTTTGAAGGCTGGCGGCAAAGTCTTTCACGCCGTTGTTGTCAACGTCGCCCATGGCGATCGATCCCACCACGGCGCAGCCCACGTTGATGGGGAAGCCGGCAACAGATGCTCCGCCTTCCTTCACGGCGTGGATGTTTCCTGAGGGATCGCCGAAAATGATCTCCTGGTCAGGGTTGGCGTCGATGCTGTGGATGATGGCGCTGGAGGTGGAGGCACCGCCGAGGGCCACCGGCCAGCCGGATTGGATGAGGGAAAGGTTCACCTGGAAGGGAATGGTTTTGGTGTAGGGGAACGCCGCTCCGGGGTTGGCAGTGACCACCAGTTCAAAGGGGATGGGTTCCGAAGGCAAAGCGGAGATGGCCTGGAACTTGAAGGGCTGGCTGTTGTTCCACATCGTGCTGCCAGGGGTCAGGTTGCCGTAGCTGGCTGTGTTGTCGATGATGGTGATGCCTGGATAGCTGGTGGTGAGGGTGGCGCTGAGACCGGTGGCGGTGAGCCAGGCCAGGCCGGTGAAGGGATCCAGGTAGTTGTTCAGGGAAACTTTCAGCCGGATGGTTTCGCCGGGATTGGGGATGCCGTCGCCGTCGCCGTCGAACTCTTCCACAGCGGTGGCGTCGATGGTGATGTTGGGGATCTTGTCAAACATGGTGGCGGTGAAAGCGTTGATGCGTCCGGCGCCAAGCTTGTCCACATAGGTGGGATTGGCTTCGTAGATGTAGTCGGCGGTCATCATCACTCGCTGCATCAGCTGGGCGGGGGTGAGTTCCGGATGCAGGGCTTTCACCAGGGCGCAGACGCCGGCAGCCACGGGCGAGGCCATCGAGGTGCCGTCATAGGCGTCGTAACCGTTTCCGGCAATGATGGTGGAGAGAATACCTTCGCCGGGAGCGCAGATGTCGATGGGGGTGCCGTAGTCTGAAAAGCTGGATTTAACGTCATTCTGGCCGGTGGAAGCCACGCAGAGGGCGTTGGTGCAGTCGGCCGGGTAATCCTGATAGGTGGCGTTGTGTTCCGTGTTTTCGTTGCCGGCGGCGGAGACCACCAGAGCGCCAAGGGCGGTGGCGTAATTCACTATGGAATTGGGGTAGGCGCCTGTTCCGGGGCTGCCCCAGCTGGCGTTGATGATGTGGGCGCCAACTTCGGCGGAGTATTTGATCTGGTCGTAAGCGTAGGAAATTCCCTGGGAGGGCGAGGTATTGGAAGCGCCCTTGCAGGAAATGAGGGAGACGATGGGCGAGGTGCCCACCAGGCCGATGGCGTTGTTGCCAACGGCGCCGGCGCAACCGGCCACGTGGGTGCCGTGGTCGTTCGAGGCGTAGGTTTGGATCGGGTTGTTGTCGCTGTTGTAAAAATCCCAGCCCACCAGGTCGTCTATCTTGTTTCCGCCTTCTCCGGCATCAACGCCATTGCCGCCGGTGATGGTGCCGGCATCCCAGTTGATAGTCATGCCGGGTGATTCGGCGGGATTAACCCAGATGTTGCCCCGCAGGTCCGGGTGGTTCCATTTCACGCCGGAATCTGTGATGGCCACCTTGACGTCGAATGAGCCCTGGATGTAGTCCCAGGCGTCAAAGCTTTGGATGCGGGTGTGGGTGTATTGCTGGGTTACCATGGGGTCATTGGGCACGAATTTGCTGCGCGCGATGCCTTCCAGCTCCGCGTAGATGAGGTTGTGGTCCTTGGCCAGGGCTTCCACGGCGGCGTCGATGCGGTCGTCGGAATCCAGGATCAGGCGATAGGTGTTTTGCAGGTAGATCCCGTTGTCGTTCCAGGTGGGAACTTTCACGTAGGGATGCATCTGCTGCAGTTCCACGATCCCGTATTCCGCGGCCAGTTCGTCGAAGGAACCCAGGCCGGTGCGGGCACGTCCGTTTTGCACGGACCAGTCTATCTTTCCGGTGTCGTTGCCCACCGCGTCTTTGGTGAAACAAACGATCACGGACCGGGAGTAAAAGTAGTCGGGGTCGAATTTAACCGCGAACATCGCGCTCACCGCGACGATCAGCAGGCTCAGGAGGATCAGCTTTTTCATTGGCACCTCGGGTTGGTTTTTGTTTTTTTTCCTTAAATCTCAGGGGGGCGATTTAGTCAATACTTTAATCCGCCGGGGTGGACATCAGTAGAGGATAAGTTTTTCCTTGTCAGCGAATTGGCGTGTGTAGAATTTTTTGATCAGGGCGTTGCTTTCCTGCTCGAGGTCCGGGTCCGCGGCGATGATGGCAAAGGCGTCTTCCCGGGCTTCCTTCAGCACCGGCTGGTCCGCCACCAGGTTCGCGAAGTTGAACTGGGGCAGGCCGCTCTGCTCGGTTCCGAAGAATTCCCCGGGTCCCCGCAGCTGGAGGTCCTTTTCCGCGATCAGGAAGCCGTCCGTGGTCTTGGCCATGGTGTCCAGGCGTTCGCGGGCTACGTTGCTGAGCGGAAAATGTTCGATCAGATAACACCAGGCCTGCTGTCCGCCGCGTCCCACCCGGCCTCGCAGCTGATGAAGCTGGGCCAGGCCAAAGCGTTCCGCGTGCTCCACGATCATCACCGAGGCGTTGGGAATGTCCAGCCCCACCTCGATCACGGTGGTGGAAACCAGGATCCGGATCTCGCCGGCCTTGAAACGCAGCATGATGGCGTCTTTCTCTTTGGAAAGCATTTTGCCGTGCAGCAGCACGCAACTGTATTGGGGGAAAACCTTGGTGGAAAGATGGATATGCATCCTCTGGGCATCCAGGAGGTCGAGTTTGTCGGATTCCTCGATCAGGGGGCAGACCACATAGACCTGGCTCCCGGCGGCCAGTTCCCTGGCCACTTCGCGGTAAACGAGGTCGATCTTCTGGTTCGAGCGCACGAGGGTTTTCACGGGGACCCTGTCCGGTGGAAGTTCGTTGAGGGTGCTCACTTCGAGATCGCCAAAGACTGTGAGGGAAAGCGATCTGGGGATGGGCGTGGCGCTGAGGTAGAGCAGGTCCGGATGCTTGTCCTTTCTGGCCAGGGTGGCGCGCTGCTGCACGCCGAAACGGTGCTGCTCGTCCACGGCCACGAAGCCCAGCTTCTCGAAGGAGATGTCGCCCTGCAACAGGGCATGGGTGCCGATGATCAGGTTGGCCGAGCCCGCGGAGATGTCGGCCTTGGTTTGGGCTTTGCCCTTGTAGGACCCGCCTTTGAGCAGCGCCACTTGGACGGGGAAATCCTTCAGCAGGCGGGTGATGTTGGCATGATGCTGGTCCGCCAGGATCTCCGTGGGAGCCATCAGCGCGGCCTGGAAGCCGTTTTCCACCGCCAGCAGCATCGCGAAGAGGGTCACGATCGTCTTGCCGGAACCCACGTCCCCCTGCAGCAGCCGCGACATCTGCCGCTCGGAACCCATGTCCGCGAAGATCTCATTGATCACGCGTTTCTGGGCCTGGGTGAGCCGGAAAGGCAGCTCGCGGTAGAGCCTGGAGGTCAGTTCCCGCTTGTTTTCGAACCGGATGCCCCGCACTTCATGGGCGTGAAAGCGTTTGTGGCGGGCCCAGAGCAACTGGGAATAAAAGAATTCCTCATAGACAAAGCGTTTGCGCACCTGGTCCAGTTCTTCGGGTCGCAGGCTGAAGTGCATCTTTTGCAGAGCCACCTTGCGGGGCAGGAACCCGCGTTTGGCGATCAGATCCACGGACAGGTTTTCCTCGATCTGGGCGGCGTAGAGCTCGAACGCGCCGTAGATAACGCGGCGGAGGAAATTCTGGGTGAGGTCGCCGCTGAGCCCGTAAACCGGCAGATACTCGCGTGTTTTCCAAAAATCCAGTTCCTCGCTGTCGTCCACAAACTCCACTTCCGGGTGCATCAGCTGCAGCTGGCCGTTGTATTCCGTAAGGTTCCCGGCCACCCAGAGCATGGCTCCCGGCTTGAACAGCCCCGGGAACTTTTGGGGATAGCTGAACCAGGAGCAGACGATGGTGGCGCGGCCGTCGCTGATGCCCACGCTGAGCAGGTTTTTCCCTTTTCTGGTGCTGCGTTCGTCCACCCAGCTGATCATCGCCGTGAGAGCGAGGTTGTCGCCGGGTTTCAGCTCGCGCAGCGAGGGGTTGAGCTTGCGGTTGATGTAGGCCCGGGGAAAATGCTCCATCAGGTCGATGACCGTGTCGATGCCCAGTTTGGCCAGTTGGCGCGCGCGGAAATCCCCCACCCCCTTGAGAAATTTAACCGGGGTGCGAGTGTCTTTTACGAATTCAGCCTTTTCCATTTGGAGGACATTCTCGCGGATGGCAAAATGTTGTCAACATCCGTGTACAAGGCATCGCCTGTCCCGGCCACGAGCTGGCTGAACCAACGGCCGCGGGCCACGGCATTTTTTCCTTGACCGCGGGTAGGGGGTGGATTATTATGTTCCGGAACAGCAGTTGAAGCGCTATGTGATTGGTTTTATATTTTCAATACAACAATATTCCCGGGGCCAGTGGCTCCCGGTTTCAGGAGAAAACGATGAAAGTGTTCAAACGCATATTCCCCCTGTTGGTGGCCCTCAGCCTGATGTCCTGCGCCGTGGCCCAGACCAACGACTTCCAGGCCGACGATATTCCGCGGTTCCGCCCCACTGCCGGCGGCAGCGCGCCCGTTTGGGGCAGCGAGCCCAACCCGGTGGTCAATGTGGTGCGCCAGGTGCGCGAATCCGTGGTGCAGATCAAGGTCGAGGCCAAGGTCACCGTCCAGAATTTCAACAATCCCTTCTTCGACGACGATTTCTTCCGCTATTTCTTTCCCCAGCAGCCCCGTGAGATGCAGCGCCCGGTAACCTCGATGGGCAGCGGCTTCATTTATGAATACAATCCCCAGACCCGCGAGGCCTTCATCATGACCAACAACCACGTGGTGGAAAAAGGCCGGGAAGGCACCATCACCGTGACCCTGGCCGACAAGGTGAACTACACCGCCACCGTGGTGGGGCTGGATCCGAACACCGATGTGGCCGTGATCAAGATCACCCTCAAGGAAGGGGAAAAGATCACCATCGCTCCGTTGGGCGACTCCTCTAACCTCGAGATCGGCTCCTGGGCCATCGCCATCGGCAATCCCTTTGGTGACGTGGGCCTGGACCGCACCGTGACCCTCGGCGTGATCTCCGCCATCGGCAGAAGCAACCTAAACTTTGGAAACAATTCCCCCATCTATCAGGACTACATCCAAACCGACGCGGCCATCAATCCCGGCAACAGCGGCGGCCCCCTGCTCAACATCCACGGTGAGGTGATCGGCATCAATTCCGCCATCACCAGCACTTCCGGCGGCAACATCGGCATCGGTTTCGCCATTCCCGTGAACCTGGCCAAACGCGTGGTGGAAGACCTGGTGGCCAATGGCAAGGTGACCCGCGCCTACATCGGCATCTCGCCTCAGGAGATCACCTCCGACCTGATGGAGGCCCTGAACCTGTCCGAGGTCTCGGGAGTGCTGGTGGCCAAAGTTGAGATCGATTCCCCCGCGCACAAGGCCGGTCTCTCCGTGGGCGATGTGATCCTGGAATTCAACGGCGAGAAGGTTCCCAACGTTTCCAAATTCCGCATCGCGGTGGCCACTTCCAGGGTGGGCACCAAGGTTCCTGTGAAGATAGTACGCGAAGATGAGACCAAGACCCTCTACATCCAGCTCGACAATTTCCCCGAGGACAAGGTGGCCGAGGCTGAAGCAACCCCCACTCCGGAAAGCGGCGCCGGGATCAGCGTGGAGGCCATCGACAGCGCCTACGCCCAGCGCAACAACATCAAAGCGGACAAGGGCGTGATCGTGAGCGCCATCGAATCCAATTCCCCCGCCTCCAAAGCCGGCATCCAGGTTGGCTTCGTGATACTGAAGGTTGGCAACACCGAGGTGAACAGCCCGGATGAGTACAGAACCGCCATCGACGCGGCCATCGCCAAAATGCGGGAGGACGGGCGCAACACCTTGATCCTCTATGTGCAGGACCGCAACAAGACAGAGCAGTTCGTGGTGCTCAAATTCAACTGATACATTATAAAACGCATACATGGAAAAACCCCGTCAGCCGGCGGGGTTTTTTCGTTGGGATCAAGCTCTGCCCGTTCCGCTCCCGTTGCTTCAGTCCGAGCTCAGCTCAGAGATCCCGGGATTAAAGGCCAAAAGTGGTTTTCGGGCAGAAAAACCCCGTTCCAAACTGGCCGGGGGGAACGGGGGCGTTTAAACTCAGGAAAGGAGGCCGGGGCTATTCGGTCGTATATTCCACCCAGAAATCTTCCCAGGCCCAGTCCCAGCCGGCGTAAACCCAGTGACCTTCACCCAGGTACCAGTAGTACATTTCCATGTCTTCGTCAATATCATACTCATCACCATGGCGTTCCACCAGGGCTTCCATCACCAGGTCCTCGATGTCCTCATCCTCCTGGAGCAGATATACTATATACCAGTCCTGCAGCACGCCGTCGGTGAATTCCAGCTCGATGCTACTCACGTAGTAGTTGTCTTCCGGGCTCATTTCCACCGAGTTGTCAATGTCGGAGGTTACGGAAAAGCCTTCGTCTTCCAGATGCTCAACGGCCTGCTCTTTGGTCATGCCGTAGCGGATATCGAAAAGGCCGGTCTGGGCACTCAGGGAGAGGGCGAAGACCAGCAGGATAAATGTCAAAAGAGTCTTGTTCATGATTAAACTCCTGTTAATTTTGCAGGACAGTATAATGGCTAAGGAAGGCCTGCCAAACCCTATTTTTGGATTGGGCAAACATTGCTCAGCGATCGAGGGAAATGATCTGGGCCAGGATGGAAACGGCAATCTCGTATGGGGTCTGCGATCCGATGGGCAATCCGACCGGCGCGGTGACCCGGTCCAGTTGCTTTTGGCTGTGGCCTTTTTTCCACAACTCCGTGAAGGTGGCCTGAACTTTTTTCTGGCTGCCGATCATGCCCAGATACGCGAAAGGCTTGTTGAGGCAGAGCTCTAGCACATGCTGGTCGTGAGTGTGGCCGTGGGTCATGATCACGATCAGGGCCGCGGGTGAAAAGCTGACCCCGCCGTCAAGCGTGCTAAAATCGCTCAAACGCTTGTCGGAACAAATCTCCGGCGGTACGCGCTCCAAAATCTCGGCGCGGTTGTCGATGAGGCGGGTTTGAAAACCGCAGAGCCCGGCCAGGTGGGCCAAAGCCCGGCCGCAATGCCCGGCGCCGATGATCTGGAGAAGTTTGCCAGGGTTCAGCGGCTCGATGAACAGCCGCACCTGGCCTCCGCAGTTCATCGCGGTGGGAATGGCCTCGTCGGAATGAGTGCTCTCGCCGGCTGCGGAGAGGTTGTAGGTCCTCAGCACCGGCTTTTCCGGCCGCGAGGCCTGCACCCAGGCGATCACGCCATGTTCCAGTTCTCCGCCGCCGAGGTTGCCCTGTTCCCTTCCCTGCGCGGGAATCAGCATTTTCATGCCCGGTTTGGCGGGGGTGGAACCTTCCACCTCAACAATGGTAACCTGCCAGGCGGCCTGTCCGGCGCTGACCAATTCGTTCAAAGAGCTGTAGTATTGCCGGGGGTCCATCTTTCCTCCGTCATTGGCCGGAAGGTGTGCCGAACACGATCTGGTAGGCGCAGGCGGCACAGGCGACGGCCACGTTGAGCGAGTTTTTCCAGCCCTGCACAGGCAGACAGATCGTCCGGTCGCACAGGGCCAGAACTTCATCCGATATGCCCAGGCTTTCGTTCCCCAAAACCAGGGCCAGGGGCAGCTGAAAATCCTCTGTGAAGACTGATCCCGCCTGGGGCGAGGTTTCCAGGGCATAAACCTGGTAGCCTTTGGCTTTGGCTTCCCGCACCGCCTCTGGTGTTTCCTCAAACTGGCGCCAGTCCACCCGGGCGGCGGTTCCCCGGGCGGTTTTTACCAAAGCGGGGTCAGAAGGCGTGGCGGTTACTCCGCACAACCAGATCGCGCCCAGCCCCAGGCATTCGGCGCTGCGGAAGATGGAGCCCACGTTGAAGGCGGAGCGGAGGTTGTCCAGGATCAGGATCACGTGTCCGGCCCGTTCGAGCGACTTGAGACCGGCGAAGCGGGGGCCATCAGTCTGTTTCAGGGAAAACTGGGTGTCCTTGAAAGACTGGCCCAGCGAACTTTTAAAGCGGGCGATGGCCAGGAGGGCGGCCCGGGGGGTGGCCGCCGTGGCCAGGTCTTGGGAAAGCCTGAGAACGTTGTCTGGAATTGGTCCCGCCATCCAGGCCACGCATTCACCCAGATGCGCGGTCAGTTCTGAAGCTGGTTCCCCGGCGGACAAGATCCTTTCCAGGGAGGCTGCCAGCTTATCCAGGGCCTTGATCTGGGCAGCGGGGGGGAGGCTTTGGAACTTGCCTGGGCTGAAACTGCCGCGGGTCTTCATGAGTGGATCAGTTCGATCAATTTGGCCGCCGTGAGCAGGGTTTCGGCGATGTAGTCCGGCTGCCGCGGCCAGTCTTGCAGGCCGGAGAGCATTTCCTGAGCGCCGTTGCCCGTGAGCAGCAGGATGGAACGGAGGCCGGCGTTTTTGCCAAAGGTGATGTCCGTCTGGCGGTCACCGATCATCCAGGAGCGGCCGGGATCGATCCGGTGGGCGCGCCGGGCTTTGTGGAACATGCCCAGGCCGGGTTTGCGGTCCTCGTGCTCGATGTTGTAGGGGGCAACGCTGCCGCTGGCGAAATAGGGGGAGAAGTGGAGTCCGTCCAGCTTCACCTTCTCGGCGGCCATAAGCTTGCGCAGCCTTGCGTGCACGCGATTCAGGGCGGGGATGTCGAAACACCCCCTGGCGATGCCGGACTGGTTGGTGACCAGGATGAGCAGATAGCCCAGCGACTGCAGCAGCCGCAGCGCCTCACCGGTCCAGGGATAGAGTTCGTAAGCGGCGGGATCGCCGATGTAGCCGAACCTGTCGGGGCTGATGCAGCCGTCGCGGTCCAGGAACACAGCGCGTTTAGAAGCTTTTGCTGTCACTGGTTTGAAACCTCAGGGCGTCCGGCAGGGCCAGGTTGAACAGCGCCACCTTGTACTCCCAGTAATCGTTGCGGCGGGTGTAGCTCAGCTCCAGTTTCCAGCAATGCAGATCGCGGGTAACGCGGATGGTCTGGGAAAGCTGTTCGCCGGTTTTCAAGCTGAAATAGCTGCCGTAGGCCACGCTCCAGTTCTTGGTGAGGCGCAGTGAGCTGTCCAGGCGCAGGTTTTGGGAGCTGGGATCGAAGAGGTTCGTGGTGGCGCTCAGATCGTGGGAGACCGCCACCCGCCAGGTGTTGCTGGATTCGGCTGCTGACAGGGGCTGGGATGGCATCTGAAGGCTGTCCGCCTGCTGGTAGGGGTCAAAGATGCGGTTCTTGGCCTTCTGGAAATAGTCCTGATAGGGCGCGGAGCCCGTGAGGGTGAAGCCCTGAGAGAAATACTGGCTGCCGATCTGCCAGTCGTTCCAGCTCATCCCGTAGGGGCTGTGGCTCAGGCTGTACTGGGCGGAATAGGCCAGCGAAAGGCCTTCCAGCCTTGTTTTGGTGCCTGGCAGTTTGAGGCTGCCCAGGCTGAAGCTGCCGGGACGGAACGCCGCCGTGTGGGAGATTGTTTGAAAGGGCCTGACGTCCGGGTTCAGCAGATTCGCCGAGCTGCGGCTGCTGAGGCTGAGCACGTCGTTGATCTTGCGGTCGTCCTTGCCGAATTTGATCTGCCACTTCTGGTCCAGAGAGAGGTTCAGGTTCGCCGAGCGGGCGGAATTGAGCAGCCCGATCCCGCCGAAGCTGTAGAAGCGGGAATTGGCGGAAAAATCCGGATTGAAGCTGATCCCCGCGTTGGGAGTGAGGATGTGGCGCAGGGATTTGAGCCAGCCTTGCTTGAAGTTGCGGATGCCGTAGACGTTGAAACTGGCGTTCGTATAGGCGTTGTAGTCGTTGCCCCGCACCAGGGTGGCGCCGTTTTTGTCGCGATCGAACCAGGCCTCGTTGTAGCGGGCGCCGTGCTGCAGGCCCAGCCAGCCGAAGGCTTTCCAGCTGTAAGAAAGGCCCAGCTGCTGCTTGATCCCGAAATTGTGCCACACCGAATCCGCTTCGGCGTAGCGGTTGTTCCAGACGTAATCCATGAACTGGCGGTCGCTGGAGTAGAGGCTGCCGCTGTGGTCCAGGCGCAGGTTGTAGCTGTAGTTGAGGTTGCTCCACCAGGCGTCCGGGCTGCGCTCGGGCTTGTAAAACAGTTCATAGAGCGGCCGGGTGGGCAGGGCGAAGGAGGCCGAGGGCAGCGAGACCGTGCCGCGGTTGTTGATCAGATCTTCGGTGTAGGAGGCACCCACGTTCAGATACGAGCCCAGTAGCGGCCGGCGGTAGGAAAGCGAGGAAGTGACCGTCTGGGCCAGGCTTTCGTCGATATCCGAGCTCCCCTCCCAGATGCGTTTGTTGCTCACGAAATCCACGTTGGCGTCGAAGGTGGCCCGGTTGCCCAGTTCCTGGTGGTGAGTGGCGCGCAGCGACCAGTCGTTGAAGGACTGGCTGCCGCCTGATCTCCTTTGGAAAGCGGCGTTGAGGTTGCCGTTCAGCAGATAGCGGCGCAGATAGTCCAGCTGCAGTTCGGCGCGCCAGCCCGTCCGCTCGTAAAGGTCCAGGCTCAGGATCAGGTCCGCGTAGTCCTTGTAGGGATAATACCAGGCGATGTCGCGGAAAAACTTGCCGTCGATGGTGTTGTAACCCGGCTGGGGGATCAGAAAACCCGGCTTGCGCCCGCTCTGCAGCGGCACCACGATGAAGGGGAAGTAGAAGACGGGCAGGTGGTTCACATAGGCGATCACGGGCTTGCCCACGATCTTGTCCCCCCGGTAGATGCGCAGCTTTTTGGCCGTGAACCAGAAATCCGGCTCTTCGTTCTCGCAGGTGGTGAAGCTGCCGTTGTCCACGTCGTAGGCCTCGGCGCTGATCTTGCGGATCTCGTCCCCGGTGTAGTAGCTTTTCTCCATCCGGCTGATCCCGCCGGAAAGCGATCCCGTCTGGCTGTCGATGTCGTAGGCCACGTCGTCGCCGAGGATGATCTGGTCGCCGTCGCGCATCACGGTGTTGCCCTGGCTGAAGGCGCGGTTGTTTTTCAGGTCCACCAGCAGCGAATCGCTGCTGATCTCGAAGCTCTGGTAGCTGATGCTGGTGTTGCCGTAAAGGCGGATCTGCTCCAGCGCGTGGTTGTAGGCCAGGCTGTCGGCCGCGTAGGCAAGCGAATCCTCCGGGGCCGGGGCCTCCGGCAGCGAGTCGGCGGGAGCCATGGCCGGGGGAATTTCCGGGGCCGCCTGCGCCGGAAGCGGCATCCGGCCAAAAGCCAGAAGCAGAATCAGGAGCAGGGCGGATCTTCTCATCGCAGCAGGGGCGGTTCAGGCCAGGTCGTCAAAGATGTCCAAAGCTTCCCGGTCCTTGGAGGGACAGGGGCTGGCCAGGTTGTAGCCCACGCTCAGGACCTGGATGTCGTTCACGTTGCTGGCCAACAGCGGGGCGGGGAGGAGGTGGTTGATGCCTTTGAGGGCGGAAAAGCTGTCGCAGTTCCTTTTGGCGGCCACGGGGTCGATCCCGGCCGCCTGGAGCAGGGCCAGGGTGTTGCTGTCGGACCAGGCGCCGCCATTGCCGGGAACGTTGTCACAGCCGTCGGTGGCGAAGCAGAACAGGGCCGTTTCCTCCTGTTTGGCCAGATAGCGGGCCAGCAGCAGCGCCAGATGGCTGCAGCGGCCGCCCAGGCCTTTGCCGCTCACCTGCAGCGGTGATTCACCGCCCCAAACCTTGATGAAGGGCGGATGCAGCCGATAGTGCGGGCTGTTGGCCTGGCGCAGGGTCTCCTTGATCCCGTCGGCCAGTTTGGGCAGGGGGCAGCTTTGAAAAGCGTCTTCCACCAGCACCCGGAAACCCTGCTCACGCAGGTCCGCGGCCAGCAGCTCGCGAAAGCTCTTGTTGTCGGCCACAAAGCGGTACTCGATGTGTTTGGCCCCCAGTTTGAAGCGCCAGCCCCCGCCCGCTTGCTCGCCCGGCTCCAGCGGCGTGAATGGCCCGGAGCCAAGCACCCAGGGATCGTTGCCCTCCACGTCGGAAACGGCGAAGATCCTGATCCGGCGGGCCTTGGTGAATTCCAGCGCCTTGCCGCCCTTCACCAGGGACAGTTCGGCCCGTTCGCGGTTGATCGCGGCGATGTCCTTTCCGCTTCTCAGCAGGCGTTTGTGCTGTGCCGCCAGGGTGGCCAGGTCGCTGCCTTCGGGAAGCAGCTCAAAGAGCGCGGAACTGCCTCCGGAGAGCAGGATGAGGAGGTCGTCCCCGGCCCGCAGTTGCTTCAGCCAGGCGGCGATGAGCGCGCTGGAGGCCAAGCTGTTCCCGTCCGGCAAAGGGTGGCCGCCGGACAGGATGTCCAAACCGGGGATGGGACCGTGGCTGAGGCTGGGTTTCGTGAGCACCAGGCCCTCTGCCCTGATGCCCCGCCCGGCCAGGGCGTTCACGCTCACCGCGGCCATTTTCCAGGCCGCCTTGCCGATGGCCAGCACCCGCACGCGCGCCCCAAACTGCGCCTCCCGGAGGCCTGCGGCCAGCACCGGATACTGGCAGTAGCGGTGCATCAACTGGATGTAGCTCTGGTAAACCAGATGGTGAAGACTGCTCAATTTCACTACCTAAAACGTATTTCCAAGCATTTAAAATGCAGGAAAGAATTTAGTCAAGTCCATTTTTCAGCTGCCCAGCCAACGCCACTTTTCCGCCCGGACCGCTCCTCTCTGCGCCTTGCTTTGGCCCTCTGCCGCAATAAAAATCCTTTACAAAAAAAGCCTCACGGAAAACGTGGTCTTTCTGAAATGTCCTTAGGAGATAGTTATGTCAGACAAGGTGCGTGAAACCAGCAGCAAAGCTGCGCTGAAAGAAATGCGGGAAGAGTATCTTCGTTTGCTCGAAGAGTCTTTCCAGACCACTGCGGAATTCAAGAAAGGCGACGTCGTTGAAGCCCCGATCATCAGTATTGGAGATCATCACATGATCCTGAGCCTGGGCGGGAAGTTCGACGCCTATGCCGAAAACGGCGAATTTGCCGATGACAAGGGCGAGCTGCCCTATGCCGTCGGCGACACCCTCAAGGGTTACATCGTTGACAGCAACGACCAGGGATTCGTCATCGGTAAAAGCCTCACCAAGCAATATGTGGACAAACAGTCACTGCTCGACGCTTTCGAGCGCAAGATCCCGGTTTCCGGCAAGGTCTACGCCGTCACCAAGGGCGGGTTCAACGTCGATGTTCTCGGCGCCCGCGCTTTTTGCCCCCTTTCCCAGATCTCGCTGCGGGGCGGTGATGGAAACGTTGACTACATCGGCAAGACCATGGATTTCGTGGTGATCGAGTGTTCCGAAAATTGCCGCCGCGTGGTGGTTTCCCACCGCCAGCTGCTGGAAGCCGAGGAATCCGAGAAGAGGGCCGAGGCCCTGAAGAATCTTCAGATCGGCGCGACGGTCACCGGCAAGGTGGCTCGCATGACCAGCTTCGGCGCCTTTGTCGATCTGGGCGGCATCGAAGGCCTGATGCACGTTTCGGAGATCTCGTGGCAACACGTCGTAAAGCCTCAGGACGCCCTGAAACAGGGCCAGGAAATCGACGTGAAGATCCTGGACATCAAGGGCGAAAAGCTCTCCCTTTCGATGAAAGCCCTGATGGAAAATCCCTTTGAACAGCTCGTCAAGGAGATCAGGGAAGGCGACACCATCAACTGCCGCATCCTCCGCCTCCACAACTTTGGCGCCTTTGCCGAGATCAAGCCCGGCGTGGAAGGCCTCATCCCGGTTTCCGAAATGAGCCGCAACCGCAACGTTTCCCATCCCCGTGAAGTGCTCAAGGAAGGCGATTTCGTGGAGGTCCAGGTGCTGCGCATCGATCCCGACACCCAGAAGATATCCCTTTCCCTGCGCGCCCTGCAGGCCGATCCCTGGGACCAGATCGACGACGTGGTGAAGCTGGAAACACCCTTCACCGGCAAGGTTGAAAGCGCCACCAATTTCGGCGTCTTCGTTACCATCGCCGAAGGCATCACCGGCCTCCTGCCCCGCTCCCGAGTGCGCGACAAGGACAATTTCAAGCCCGGCGACGAGGTTGAGCTGATGGTCACCGCCATCGACCGCGACAGCCACCGCCTCACCCTGGACTACACCGACCGCCAGCCCGGCGAGATCGTGGAACAGCGCCGCCGTTCTGATGACCGCCGTTCCGACGACCGGCGCGATTCCCGCGAACCCTACGACCCCACCCGTCCCCGCCGGGGCGGACGCTCCCGCTCGGACGAGGAATGGCGCCGCTATGCCAGCCAGAAGCCCAATCCCGCGGACGACAATCCCTTCAAAGACCTTTAAACCATAAGATGCAGCCAAAGGACAACCAGTTCATCCAGCTGCGCAAGCAGAAACTGGCCAAACTGCTGGAAGCCGGGATAAACCCCTATCCAGTGAAGTCCGAACGCTCCCACCCCGTCTCCGCCGTGCTGGAAGGCCGGGACGAATGGATCGCCGAGGCGCGTGAAGTAACGCTCGCGGGACGCCTGGTGGCCATGCGCCGCCAAGGCAAACTGGGCTTTGGCAACCTTGAGGACGCCAGCGGGAGGATCCAGGTCTACGTGGCCCAAAACCTCGTGGGCGAAGAGAACTACGAGCTCTTCAAACTCTGCGATCCGGGCGATTTCGTCCAGATCAGCGGGACCCTCTTCCACACCCAATCCGGCGAATATTCCCTCAAGGCCGCCCGGGTGACGCTGCTCTCCAAGAACATCCGCCCCCTGCCTGCCGTGAAGGAAAAGGTGGTGGACGGCAAAACCATCCGCTACGACGAATTCGCGGACATCGAGCTCCGCTACCGCAAACGCTATCTGGATTTGCTGCTCAACCCCTCCCACCGCGAGGTCTTCATCCGCCGCGCGCGGATCATCACCGCCATCCGCGCCTTCCTGGATGCCCGCGGCTTCACCGAGGTGGAAACACCCGTGCTCCAGCCCCTCTACGGCGGCGCGAACGCCCGTCCCTTCATCACCCACCACAACACTTTGGACACGGACCTCTACCTGCGGATCGCTACCGAACTCTATCTCAAACGCCTGATCGTGGGCGGCTTTGAGAGCGTTTACGAACTGGGCAAGGATTTCCGCAACGAGGGCATGGACCGCGTTCACAATCCCGAATTCACCATGCTCGAGCTCTATGAGGCCTATTCCGACCTCGAAGGCATGCTGGACCTCACGGAAAGCCTCATCCGCCACCTGGCGATCGACATCCTCGGCCAACAGGAATTCACCTTCCGGGGCCATCGGATCGACCTGGCCAAGCCCTTCACCCGCGCCTCCATGACCGAGCTGGTGGCCCAATACGCCGGGATCGACCTCGCCGACATGGACCTGGCCCAAGCCACCGCTTTCTGCCGGGAACGGAAGATCGAGATCCCGCCCGGGGCCGGCGTGGGCAAACTGATCGCCGTTATCTACGAGGAATGCGTGGAGTCAAAGCTGGTCCAACCCACCTTCGTGACCGATTTCCCCAAGGAGATCTCGCCGCTGGCCAAAGCCAAAAGCGACAACCCCCTCCTCGCCGACCGCTTTGAACTGATGATCGCCGGACACGAATTTGCCAACGCCTTCAGCGAGCTTAACGATCCCCTCGACCAGCGCGCCCGCCTCGAAGCCCAGGCCGCCCTCCGCGCCCTCGGCGACGAAGAGGCCCAAAGCGTTGATGAGGACTTCCTCGAAGCCCTCGAATACGGGATGCCCCCCATGGGCGGGCTCGGGATCGGGATCGACCGCCTGGTGATGCTGCTCACCGAAAACGACTCCATCAAAGAGGTCATCCTCTTCCCCCAAATGAAGCCGGAATAAGCTCCGACTTCGCCTTTTACCCTTTACCATTCTTCATTTACCAGTAATTCCCTTACCCGCCCTCAACTAATGAGAGAAATTGTCTGGTTTCCCACTTTTCCCTTTCCCCTCTGCCTCCTATCCGCCTCCCCTTGAGTTCCCGCCTGTTCAGCGGGAAGTTAACGGGAGGCATACGGGAGGTGAGCTGGATGCGGCTTGGGGGCAGGCGTGGAGACGGGGAGGCTTGGTGACGGGGTGGCGTGGCCGTGGCGCAGCATTCCAATGCTGCGTTTGGTCTTTTCGCAGGGTCGGAATCCTGCGCTACGCCTTCAGCCGCGCTGTCATTCCGGGGAAGCGTGCGCCAGCACGCGGGATCCCGGAATCCAGACGGTTATGGGTAATGCCCCTTTGAGGGTTTCGATGCAGACTGCGTCTGGATCGACCCCGCATTTGCCTTGGATCGGTTTGGCTAGTCCCGCAAGGGCTGGATTCCGTCACTTCGCGCCCAGGCGCTCCGTTCCGGAATGACGCGGGTTTGGGGGAGCGGCTATGGTTTTGCCTGGATTCCGGGGCCCCTACTCCGGAATGACATTTCGGGACGGGGTCAGGAGGATTACTGTCGGGCCCCATCCACACCCCACGAACTCGCTGCTCCTGTCCGTGAGGACCCCATTTCCCCGGAATGACGCAGCGGATCAAGGTTCGTTTTCCGGAGGACAGCAGAAGGAAGGCGGTGGCTTCAGCCACCGTTCACCGCCCGATGACCGACCCACAAAAAGACGATGTCCGGTGCTTTCAATCACCGGCATAACACACGGTGGTTGGTCCTCCACAGCCTCCGGAGGTCGCGTTTACGGCTTTTTCACCGGATACAGGCATGGGTGTCAGCCGGCGGTTGAAACCGCCGGAGATCGTCTCTCCCTCGCCGCTGATGCCCGGGAACGGTGGCTGAAGCCAACGCCTTCCGTCTTCTCCCGCGGGGGCTTGGTTTTGGGTTCTGAAAGGCCCTCCGGGCCTTGGCAGACGGGGACGTTTGCCACTCCATTTTGTGGTCGACGGGGACGTCGACCTTCCGTCTTCAACCTCCAGATCTTTTGAGTGACATATTCCAATCATATACTCCCTTGCTCAGATCCACGGCTCCGATTTGCCGAATAAAAACACAGGCGCACAAAAGCGTGGATTTAATCAACCTCTTGTGGGAGAAAAAGATACGCTAATAAAGCACCAAATATGGCTTCTCCTCCCCCGCCGCCATGCCAAGAGTTACGGTCCAGGAGATCCAGGTCCAGGAGGTCCAGGTCCAGGATGAAAGAAAGTGGGAAGAAGGGGTGCTGTAGAGAAAGAGTATCTTTATAGTAATAAAAAAATATATAATTATATAATATATTTATCTATATATCTGGCTCAAGTTCAATTATGGTGGGTAGAAAAAACTTGAGAGGAACAAGGCATGGT
>ENA-UOWO01000150-UOWO01000150.1-activated-sludge-metagenome-genome-assembly--contig:-NODE-150-length-97164-cov-13.931088_pt1 | contig 97164 bp, 64 predicted proteins | sample MGYA00238148_ERZ761564 | MGnify/ENA primary metagenome ERZ761564 (study PRJEB28885, sample SAMN05720194) | activated sludge metagenome | isolation source: Anaerobic digester | place: USA... | reverse complement strand
CTCATCGACCCAACAAAGACCTGACTCCAAGATGGTTTTTCGACAGACTCGTTCGGCAACGCTCAACGCTTCACTATGAAATTACCCACGATATTGGCTTTGATCCTGTTGGTTTGCGATGCGGACGCATCTGACGATCTCCGGTCCAAGGTGGCCGATGCACAGGAAGAGAAGAGCCTGTCTTCCGTCCTGGACCCGGACGTCGGCATCTACGGCATCCCGTTCGGAACCACAGAGGAAATGTTTGTCGCAAGATACGGCAAGCCAAGCGGTTATGTGCGCCTAAGTTGGGACGAGACTGCGATGATTTATGGCCGGATGCATGCCTTTCTTTTCCAAAAAGAGAGGCTCTCTGGGGTTCGCATCACAATGACAATTTTGGACTGGAAGCTTTCTCAGACTATGGGTGGCTCCACGTTGTTCGATCATGCCCGGTGGCGGTTGACGAACGGCATCGCCAAAGACATGGACTTAAAGGAAGTTAAGAAGATTCTTGGCGACAAGCTCTCGACGGATCTATACCGGCGCTATTATTATACTGAGCGTTCACTGGTGGAGTTGGATTTTTCTCACTACACCAGCCAGGGGGAAGGGGACGATGCGTTTAAGGTGTGCGGCATCACCATCCAAAAAAGGGGAGTAGATGGCAAAGACCTGCATGTGATCCAGGAATTTGGCGGTATTGGGGCTGTCTTAAATCGAGAGAGAAAGGACAACAAGGTTGTCATCAGTGATGTTATTTGGGATGGTCCTGCCGCGAAGGCCGGAATTGCCAAGAACGATGTATTGTTAACAATCAATGGCATTGCTACCGATGGAAAAACATTGTCGGAAGTGGCCAAACTACTTCGAGGCCCCGCGGGATCGAAGGTAGATCTTGTTCTGATTCGCGATAGCGACAAAACCCAGATGCAAATATCTCTGGTGCGTGAGATTATCCAGGTCCATGGAACTGACGCGGATAAAAAGCGACTTGAAAGATCCCGGCAGGCCGAACAAGGCGCGCCAGCACAATGCCCATCAGCCGCGTCTTCGAAATGATCTGCCATAACTCCAGCTCCATTGCCGTTTCGACGCTCGGCCTCGCTGGTGCGGATGGCTGCGCTTGAGCGTTCGGTGGCAAAAGAGAGAGAGATTAGCAGATGAAGAAATTCGAGTATCGGATCGAGTTCTTGAAGTTGGTGACGGGGAAGAAGAATGAGGAGCAGATTCTCGATGCCCTTAACCTTTGGGGCAAGGAAGGCTGGAGGCTCAACCGAATTTACGGAGAGTACAGCCTGCGCACCATGGCATCGTGGAAAGGTGGCTTCAATCTTCTTCTTGAGCGTGAGATCAAATCGCCCTAAGTGAGATCACCGAACCAGGCGCTCCACCGAATGGCGGCCCCGCGACGCGCTCTGGCGGTTCGGGAGTCAGCGGGGGGCCGCCATCGGTGAGCTGATCGTTCGATTGACATGACAGGAGGACTAGAGACATGAGTGGATCAACGGATAGCAGATACGTTGCTGTGCCAGTTATAGCCTGCATTCTCTCCAGCACCATACCCGAAGTCCTGGCTGGGCACCCGCTATGGCTTCGCGCTGCGGCTGCGGGGGCGGGAGCCGGGATAATGACGCTGATTGGCCTGTGGATTGTCAGACTCCTCGGCAAGAAGTGATGAGATCTATTCGATTCGGAAGAACATTTTGGAAGCGAACAATGAGGTGCACTGTATTCCTCACCCGCGGCGGGTTCGGAATCCGGTGACCTCGTACGTCCGACCAAACCTATCCAAAGGTCGCCGCCGACTAGACATGACGTGTGACTTAATGCTGTTAGTTATAAGCAATCTTTTCAGTGAGTTACTAAGTCCTCTGGGGCGCGCCACCCCTCCCTTTTTCTATGAGGAGGGCGTTTTCTCACTTTACACTTTTTAGGCGGGCAATTTGGGCCAAAAACGGGCTTTTCGGAGGCATTGGCGGGGGCCGCAACCATCTCCACCCCAGCGGGTTATTCACACGTTTCCCACGGGTACCCAAGCCCGATCCGATGCCCCCCGGGGGTGTAAAGTATGCTCCGGAAATGGGGGCATCAGGCGAGCATCGCGGGGCATGTTTCGCGGCCCCCGCGCTTCGCTCCGGTGCATCACGCGGAGGGCCGGTGCGTCTTGGTGCGCGAGCCTGTTCGGGGGCATCCCGACGCTACCGCCATCTGTCGCGCATCCACTCCATCACGGCCCCCGGATCGAATCGCACGAGGCGGCCGAGCTTGATGCGGGGCATCCCGGCGACCATCAGGTTGCCCACCGTGCGCGGGCTGCACCGCGCGTAGTCCGCGACGTCGCGCACCTTCCATAGCCGGGCCCCGTTTGCGCCCGCGTCACGCCCCTGCTTCGACTTTCCGTTGGCATCCATTCTCGACCCCGCTCCTTTGGGTGACGCTGCGCTGCGTTTGAGCTTCGTCCATCCCTGTCTGTGCACCAGCGCGCATCAGAGACCCTCACGTGTCAACGGTCCGCATCAGGTCGCATCGGCCTATCGGGTGGATCACGATTCGCCCGTGCCTCCCGATGTTGCAGAGTCCACATGCAGGGCCACCAAAACCTCCCCAGACGGCGACTTTGGCGCCCTGGGACGGGCCGCAACGGGTCGGGAGGCATCAGGGCGCGGGCCGGGCACCGCGATGGTTTCTGGCCGCGTTCGCGCGCCAGAATCTAGGATCAGGTCCCCCGCGAAATGTACGCTAATGAGGGGTCTGGCACATCAGAACGGCGCAGGACGCGTCGGAGATCGCCGAACGACCAAGATAGCCCCCATTCGTCGTAGGGCATTTTAGGCTCCCATGTCGAGGACGCCGGCCGGGTCTAACTCGAAGTTCCCGCAGACCGTCCCCGCGCCCCTCACAGCGCAATGAGGTGATGACCGCCGCAACGGCGTTGTCGAAGACGCGGGGCAACCCCCGGCGTGATGTGAGGCGTCCCGCGAAAAGGGGCTTCCAGCAGGCGGCGCACCAAAGCGATCGCCCAACAGTCACCGGCGTTCGCGGACGGACGGTTTCGGCCGCCCCCAATTGTGTGGGATTTCGTGGGATTGTGTGGGACGGTCCAGCGGGCGCCCTTGAGCGGCGCCCCGACGTCCCGCGTCGGTCTTCCCGGCGGGAATCCAGCGCATCTTGCGGTATCTTGGACAAGCCGCGCGTATCTCTGGAGCTGATTGTGTCCGGCAATCGGCCCCTTGGCCGGGGCGCCGGGTAATTGTGTGGGATTTTGGAGATTTTGTTCCGGCCCTAACGTGGGATTCTGGCGAGACCCTAAAAAGATAGATAGATGATGATACGAAATATATCTATAGAATCAGTTACTTGCACGATGACTGTTAGACTTAGCAAGGGCGGGAGCCTTACCGGCGACGGTGGACACCGCGATGGTCGCGTCCGGAGACCGCGCGGCCCTTCTCCGAAATCTCCAAAATTCCACACAATTCGATCTGGGGCGAGGCCGCGGAACGGAAGTCGCGCGCGATGACGCACTTACCGCGGATGGACCGGGAATCGTGTGCGGCGGAGATCCCCGTGAGTTATCCACCCACACAATCCCACGGAATCCCACACAATCGCCCGCCGCGATCGGCGGGACTAGGGTTTCAGAGCAGCGTGCAGATCTCCGATGGTCGGCCCGGGCCGCCGCCCTTCTGGCGCGTGAGGCGGAACCGCTCGGGGAAGGCGCCGGCCAGCGTCCTGACCTCCCCGGCCGTGATGCCGTGGCGGTGATCGAGGGTGCGCAGGGTGGTGACCCCCTCGTGTCCGCCCAGCGCCTCTGCGAGCCTATCGGCCCCGGCGGCGAGGCGCTCGACGCGGCCGGCCTGCATCAGCCGCAGGGCCGTCAGCGCCGCCCAGCGGCACAGCCCCAGGGCCCGGCTGGCGCAGTCCCCGGAGATGGCCTTCGGCCACTGGCCGTGATCGGCGGCGTCGGCGAGCGCGAGGCACGCGGCGATGCGGATGGCATTTTCGCGCCAGCGGCCGAGTTCTCCCTCGACGTCGCGGAAGTCGCCGTTTCGGAGATCCACCGATTCGTTGTGCCAGGCCCTGAACGCCTCCCTGGCCTCCGGCTCGCACGCCAGGCGGCACGGCCCGTCCATGTCGCGGATCTGGACGCCGGTCTCCAGGACGCGCGCCCAGCGGGTCGCAGCCTCCCCCGGCACGAAGCGCGGCAGGCCGTCGTCGTGCGGGATGGTCCCGTGGTCGACGGCAAACATCAGGAACCGCGCCGTCATGCCCCGCGCCATCGCCTCCTCGTTGGAGAGCAACTCGCGCAGCAGGGCCGGCTGGCAGAGCCAGATCGTGCCGATGCAGGGCCGGATGTTGACGCTGCCCCGCGTTATGCGGCCCTCGCTCCAGGGCTCGACGCTGTAGCCGCTGAGGAAAAGGTCGAAATCCGCCTTGGCGTCCTTGCTGAATCGGCCCAGGGCGATGCGGATGGCGTCGCCGGCCTCGGGGCAGAAGCAGAGCAGGGCCTCCCCGTTGCGCGCGAGCGCCCTGGCCAGCGCCGCGCCGGTGTAGGAGCCGACCCAGAGCGTGGGCTCGGATTCCAGCAGCGGGTCAATCTCCGCCATGCGCGCTTGGAGCTCGCCGAGCTGGCCCTCGAGATCCTCGCGCTCCCGCGCCTCGATGGCCCTGTTGCTCTCGCCGCGGCCCCTGGCCAGCCACTCGGTGATCAGCCTACTGCGGCGCTCCGCGACGGCCCGCTCCCGGCAGAGCCGGGGCCGTGCGCCATCGCGAAACTCCATGGCGCGCCGGTCCGAGATCGCCAGCAGGGGCGCCACGACGGTGGAGGCGCCGTTTTTGCCGTAGGATTTCGGCGCGGCGGCGATGACAAAAAGATTGGAGGGTGTTTCTCTGCCGGCGACGGCGCCGGTGACCCAGAGATTCTTGCCCGGCGATGCGCCCAGCGCGGCCAGCGACGCCATGCCCGGTAGCGCCGGATCGATGCGATAGACCTCCGCCGTGCTTTCCACTATCGCGCGCTGCGCCGGGGACAGGACCCCCACGGGAAAATCCCCCGGCTCGGGCAGTTCCATCGCCCCGGTGACCGGGACGAAGACCCCGGGGCCGCCGGCGGCGATCCCGGCCGTCGCGGGGGAAGACTCAACTGCCGCGGCTGCGCCGGTCATGGCACGAGGCTCCAGAGCGCGCGGTGCATCTCGAAATCGTCGGGATGGATAAGGAGGAGGTCGTTGAGGTCACACACCGGGGTGCCATCCAGCTTCCGCAGACCGTCCAGCGAGAACGCGTCGACCCCGCAGCCGACCTCTCGCAGCTGCCCGCACCAACGCCCGCATGCGCGCATTCCCCCGGCGTCGAGATGCGGCACCATGCGCACGCGCCTGCCGGAGAGCGCCGCGAGATCGGCGGCCGGGATCGCCAGCCCGGCGCCGAGCATGCACACGACCGCGGCGTCCCCCTCACGCTCCTCGCACCAGAGGAGGTGGTGTGCCGCCACGAAATCCGCCGACCCTTCCACCAGGAGGATCGAGCCCTTGCCCGCGGCTTCGGGTAGTCCGACGGGATGCCGGGTTGACGTGCCCGAAGGGTTGTGCGCCTTGCGCTCGCACAGGCCACCGACCGCCGGATAGGGTCGGCCATCCAGGCGCCGCGCCTGCATTCCCCGCCGGGTCGCGTCGGCCACGACCCACGACGGATGGCCGCAGATATCGGCGCGCCACAGCAAGCCCCGTTCAGCACACAGCCGGACACCCTCGATCCCGATTCCCCTCACTTCGGAGATGCGCTTGAGGTTGGCGTCGGAGGGACGGCGCAGTTCGGGCGGTTTCTTGGCCGCGGGTTGTTCTGCGTGGGGGTCGCGTGCCGTCTCCGGGCTCGGCCTGCGCCGCACCGCGCCCCGGATGATCCAACGGAGCTCGCCGTCGGGGAAGCTGCCCCGATCATAGAGGGGGCGCATCAGGGCGAACACCGATGGTTCGTCCCAGCCCGCCCCGACCAGCGCGAAGGACACGTCCCGCGCATGGGCGTGCCTGGATCCCACCGGCGGCGGCGATTGCAGCTTCCGCAGCGTAGCGCCCGGGATTCCGGGGGCGGCGACAACGCTCACTACGCGCCGCCTTTCATCTGCCTGGCGAGGAAGTCCTGCACGCTCTGGACGTGGAAGATCCGCCTGCCCTTGACCGCGCCCGGCTTGTTGGTTGCCGATCGTCTCTCGACCAATTCGCCCGCCGTCATGGCCGCTCACCGTCCTCAAGGAGTGCGTCCAGTTGTTCTTTTGGAATGATCAGGGTCCGCAACACACGGGACGGTCGCAGGAGCCCGCGCAGAATCAGGCGACGCACACTGATGGGTTTGACGCCCAGGTACGCCGCCGCCTCATTGACGCGGAATCCCCGCTTGGGAACCTGCGTCCCGTCACCCGCCTGTGCAACAAAAGCCGGCCCCGTTGTCGGCCGTGGCCGTAGGGGTTGACTCTCCGGCGCTAGACTCGACGCCCCAGCGCTTAGCGTACTCCGAAATGCGCTTGTCTTCACCCCACCACGCTGGAACGCCAAAGTGCTTTTGGCAACAGTCAGTGGTCAGGTTTTATTGGCCCGGAATATCCGGGCCAGAACGTTCGGAAGCCCTATGCCCGCCTTACGCGCTCCCGTTCTACTCCAGCCCATTTCCGCAGGAGTTTCAAAACCTCGCCTCGGGCGTCTGAGCCCAATCTGTCGGCCCACTTCTTCCAGTTTCCACCGACCATGAAGAGGTCAGAGAAAAACGCGTCCGCCCATTCATCGGCGCTCGCCGCGGTCAGTGGCGGCATGTCACGCATGCTGACCCAGCCTCCCACACGGGGATCGAACTGATGCCAAATCACTGCCTTCGAACCCGATTCCTGAGATTGCATGACGCGCAAATACCAAGCTCTCAAATCCCATGCCAAGGTTCCCGGAGTTGCTCGAATCTGCGGTGCTCGTCCAGTTCTCCCAACATCGAGGCGTTCAACAAGGCTTCGAGCCGCCTCCCAACATCCGGGCCGTGCTTTCGCCTTCCTGTTCTTCCGACCCGGCGAGGCAACCGAATCCACCACAACTGGCCACTTGTCGATTTTCTGGCAATGCGGTCTGATGGCTTCAGCGAAACCCGGATCCCTGTCCACGTGCCTGTTAAGAACATCGACCAGGTCCCCCAATTCACGCGCCAAACACACGAACTTGGCACAATCCCATTTCTCCTGCTTGTCCTCAATTGTGGACAGACCCAAAAAGGAATAAAAATTCAGTTCAAGAACTCGAAGGAGGGCCATTTCCGCCCCCTCGTTTCCAGAACTTGCGATTTCACTGAGGCGGAGAATCGCACTCTCGATCTTGTACTCCAATATTTCCGTGGCTCGCGGTCGATGGCGATGACTCGTATCCTTAGCCGGCACATACCACCGTCTTGCCTCTTGGGTCTTGGGATTGCGAATATCCTGACTCTTCTTTTTTCTCATGGCCTTGCCTCGGTTCTTCGGTTTCACCCGCACGCTGATCTAGAACTCATGACGCCGCAGCGAAATCTGGTCGGCATCCTCGACTCGCGCCACAAACAGTGTTTGGAGTTTGCATTCCCGGCATATCGCATGCGCAGCGCCCGCGTTCACAAGCCCATCACCGCACGGCCGCTGGGGCGAAAGGCAGCACGTTGTCCACCCCCTCGTATTCCGCAACCAACTTCGCGGCCTCGCGTTGCGCGTGGGCATCAATGATGTGGGAGTAGACGCGGAGGATCAGCGCCCCGCCGTCCTGGTGGCCCTGCCATTGGGCGACGATCTTGGGGGAAATGCCGAGGGCGATGCACCGCGTGACGAACATCCGCCGCAGGGAACGAGGCGAGTAGTGAGCGAAACCGAGGCGCTTGCACGCCTTTTCCAGCGCGATCTTGGGGTCCTTGACCTTGAAGACGGGGGCCTCGGGGTCTGGGTGGCCCCCCACCGCATCGCGCATCTTCTCCAAGAGGGGGCGCGCCTGTGGAAATATCGGCACCCCGTAGGCGGTGCGGGTCTTGACGCGGAAAAACAGCATTTCGCCTTTGATGAAGTCGACATGCTTCCAGCACAGCCCCGCCGCCTCGGCCTGCCCCACCCCGCACAGTCCCATGAACTCGATCAGGTCCGCACTGTCTTCGCCATGCTCGGACCACCGCTGATTGCGCACGCTGGCCACGATCTCGCGGAATTGCCCCCATGATGGCGTGAGACGGCGGGGGCGCTCGCGTTTCGCGTTGTCGATGCCTTCTGCCGGATTCTCGGCAATGATCCGGTCTGCCACCGCTTGCGCGAACATCGCCCGCACGGTCCAATAATGCGCGTTGTAGGCGGATGCCCCGAAATCGAATCCGGCCAGCCAGGTCTTAATATGCCCCTGCCGGATTCTGGCAATGCGCCGTGGGGCATCGCTTGGCCAGCGCTCCACCAGCTCACGGGCCACGCGCCTCTTGATGGAAACCGTCTTCTCAGCGCCCCTGAGCGTCGCCACGTACTTTTCCGCCAATCCCTCAAGGGTCATGTCCCCGGCATGGGGGTCCATCCGGTCTTGATCGTTCAGCCAATCCCGAAGCCTGCGATCCGCAAGTTTCCGGTCCTTGGTCTCAAGCGAATGGGTTTTGAGTTTGCCACGGATGCGGGCGCGGGCATAATACCCGCCTGATGGGTTGTAGACGTACAGGCATTGTCCCGCCCGCCGCCAGAGCTTCGGCTTCTTGGCCTCGGGGGTCGTTTTTGGGGCCGTTTTCACCTCCCAAGAACGTACAGTATATAAAATCAGTATACAAGGGATAGTTTCGGGACGCTATTTTCTGTCAGAAGTTACTGATGTCGAATTATTTAGGGTCGGTAGCTCAGTGGTAGAGCAGTTGGCTTTTAACCAATTGGTCGTGGGTTCGATCCCCCCCCGACCCATTCCCTCTTTCGGGATGGGTTTCCGCCGTGGCCTCGCGTCGGTGAGGCATGCCCTGGGGTATCCGTGGGCAAGCGCCCCGATTCTGGGGACTCTTTCCTGCGATGGCTATCGTTTGCCGCGAGCGGCGGCCATGACTTCCTCGAGGGTCACCTCGGCCCCGCCCCGCTTCTTGGACTCGTCCGCCGCGGTCATGAAAGCGCAGATCTCGATGGTCTCCGCGGGCGCGACCGGGACCTTCTTGGTCTTGAAGAATTCGGCCACCTGCACCAGCAGCGGCTCATAGCCCCCGTATCCGACGCTCGCCACAATCTTTTTCGAGCCGAACACCGTCGCGCCGTAGTCGTGTTTGCCCTTGCGGGTGCCGCGGAAAGTCCCGATGCGGCCGTCGTTCCAGATGGCCGTCACCTGGTCAAAATCGGGCGTGCTCACCCTGCGCACCGATTTGCAACCCGGGCCCATCACGGTGAAAAGGACCTCCACCCCGTGGATTCCGTACCAGTAGAGGTCGGGGTGGTGCTCCTCCAGCGAACACGGGCTGAAGGCGTCACAGCCCAGGACATCCCCCACCGCACCGGCGCGCGCCTCCTGCGCCCACGTCGAATACCGCAGCGATGACGCAGACCAGCAAGGCACCTTCTTCTCCTCCGCCAACCGATAGATCTCCATCGCGTCCTCGAGGCTGGCCGCCACCGGCTTATCGATGAACAGGGGCTTGCCGGCCGCAATCACCGGCCGCGCCTGCGCAAGGTGCGGTCGCCCGTCCACGGCCTCCACCATCACGCCATCCACCATCCCCACCAGTTCCTGGATGCTCCCAACGATCTTCACCCCAAATTCATCTCGCAACTGCGCCGTGTACTTGTCGATGCGGTTTGTCGATGACGTCACGTCCTTGGACGCCATCGGGAAAGCCGCCACGACCTTGCAGCCGTACGGGGAATTTGTCGCGTTCAGCACCTTCGAGAACGCCGCCGCGTGCGAGGTGTCCAGGCCGATCATCCCGATCCGGAAATCCTCCCCGCGGGCGCCGTGCGCCAGGATGCCCGCAATCGCCGTGATGAACGCCGCAGAACGCAATGTCTTCATATGGTGTTTTACTTTCTGCCAAACGTGCCGTGCTGGGAAGCGAAAACCGACCCGCCCGCCGCGCTCACGCTCAGGGCGAACGGGGCGTACAAAACGTGAGACGGCCCACGTCCCCTGTCCTCGTCCCGGGCGGGGGAGATTATCTTTTCAGAGCCCCAGCAGAGCGGACCCCGGCTGCTCGATGAACTCCTTGACCCGCACGAGGAAGGTGACTGCCTCGCGGCCATCGACAAGGCGGTGGTCGTAAGTGAGCGCGAGGTACATCATCGGGCGGATCTCGACGCGGCCATCGACCGCAACGGGGCGGTCGGTGATGGCGTGCATGCCGAGGATGCCGCTCTGCGGGGGGTTCAAGATGGGCGTCGAAAGCATGGAGCCGAAGACGCCCCCGTTCGTGATCGTGAACACGCCGCCCTCGAGGTCGGTCAGCGCGATCTTGCCTGCGCGGGCCTTTGTCGCGAATTCGGCGATGGCCCGCTCGATCTCGGCGAGCGACATGCGATCCGCATCGCGCAGGACCGGCACCATGAGCCCGCGATCCGTGGACATGGCAACCCCGATGTCATAGAAATGGTTCTCGACAATCTCCGCGCCATCGATGCGCGCGTTGATCTGCGGGATGGCGCGAAGCGCCTCGACGGCGGCGCGCACGAAGAAGGACATCACGCCGAGCTTGATGCCATGTTTCTGTGTAAAGCGATCCTGGTAGCGCTTGCGCAGGGCCATGACGGCCGACATGTCGACCTCGTTGAAGGTCGTCAACATGGCCGCGCCGGCCTGCGCCGACAGCAGCCGCTCGGCGATCTTGCGCCGGATGGTGGACATCGGTCGCCGGGTCGTCCGCTCGCCAAGGGAGGGCGCGCCGAGCTTCTCCAGCGCGGCGGCCGGGATGCGCCCCGCGTCCCCGGAGATCTTGCCCTCGCGGACCATGCGCCGCAGCGACGGCGGCAGCGGCAACGGTTCGGACCCGCGGCCGTCGGCAGCCGGGGCGGCAGATGCCCCGGCGGGCGCCTTTGCCTGGGGCGGCGCGCTCGTGGGTTCGGCCTTGGCGGGTGGCTTCGCCGCAACGGTGGCGACCGCCGCCTTCTCCGGCGCCTGCTTGGCCGGGGCGGCCTCCCGCTTCGCCGCGGGCCTCGGGGCCGTCTCATCAATTGTGCCTATCACTTGCCCGACGTTGACTTGATCCCCCTCTTTTGCAGTGAGGTGCAGCACCCCTGCCGAGGGCGCGGGAATCTCGGCCGTGACCTTGTCGGTCTCAATCTCCAGCAGGGTGTCGCCGCTCTCGACGAAATCGCCCTCTTTCTTGACCCAGGCGCCGACGATGCCAGATGTGACGGATTCACCGAACGAGGGGACGCGGATCTCTGTGGCCATGGGTTTTGCTCCTGTGTCAGGCGGGTATCGCGCGCTCGATAAGGTCGCGCTGTTCCAGTTCGTGGATCGCGTGCGAGCCGGTCGCTGGACTCGAGGAAGCATCCCTCCCCGCATAGCAAATCTCGCGGCCGAAGAGCCTGCGCAACCTCGGTTCAATGTGGGCCCAGGCGCCCATGTTCTCAGACTCCTCCTGGCACCACACCAGATCCGCGCCCGGGGCATGGGCCGCCACGATCTCTTTCAACCTCGCGGTGTGGAGGGGATAGAGTTGCTCGATGCGCACGATCGCGATGCCGTGTCCCCCCACCTGCTTCCGCCGCTCCACCAGATCATAATACACTTTGCCAGAGCACAGGACCACGCGCCGGGCCCCGGAGGCCACCTTCGGATCGGGCAGGATCTCGTGGAATCGTCCGCCGGCCAATTCGCCGAGGCGCGACGTGCAGCGCGGATCGCGCAGCAGGCTCTTGGGCGTCAGGATCACCAGCGGCTTGCGTATCTCGCGCTGCGCCTGCCGCCGGAGGATGTGGAAGTAGCTCGCCGGGGTGGTGCAGTTGGCGACCTGGATGTTGTCCTCGGCGCAGAGCTGGAGAAACCTCTCCGGCCTGGCGCTCGAGTGCTCCGGACCCTGCCCGTCGTAGCCGTGGGGCAACAGCAGGACGATCCGCGACGTCACGCCCCACTTCGATTCGGCGCTGCAGATGTACTGGTCGATGATGACCTGGGCGCCGTTGGCAAAGTCCCCAAACTGCGCCTCCCAGATCGCGAGCATATCCGGGTAGTCGAGGCTGTAGCCAAAGTCAAAGCCGAGCACCGCCATTTCTGAAAGCGGGCTGTTGTAGATGCAGATCACCGCCTGGTCGCGCGCCACGTTGCGCAGCGGGACGTAGCGCTTCCGCGTCTCTATGTCATAGAGCACCGAGTGCCTCTGGCTGAACGTGCCGCGCCGGCTGTCCTGGCCGGAAAGCCGGATCGGCACCCCCTCCCGCAACAGTGTGCCGAATGCGAGCGCCTCGGCGAACGACCAGTCCACCGGTTCCTCGCCGCGCGCCATCCGGCCCCGCTGCTCCATCAGCCGGCCGATCTTGGCGTTCACCCTGTGCGTCTCTGGAACCCGCGTGATCGCCTCGCCGACCTCGCGCAACACTTCTGGCTTCACCGACGAATCAAATGGTTCCAGCAGCTGCGGGCAGCTCAACGGCGCCTTGATCGCCGGCACGAACTGACTGGTCACCGGCTTGCAGGCGTTGAGCGCGTCCTCCAGCCTCCCCTTGAATGCGCCCACATATGCGTCCACCTCGTCGCGCGTCAGCTCGCCGTCCTGGATCATCCGGTCCATCAGCATCCGGCTGCCGCCGGCGTGCTTCTTGATCGCGGAATAGAGCGTCGGTTGCGTGAAGCTCGGCTCGTCGCCCTCGTTGTGACCGAGTCGGCGATAGCAGACCAGGTCCACGACGGCGTCGCGGTGGTATTTTTGCCGGAATTCCAGCGCCAGCTCGATGGCGTAGACGGCCTTGAGCGGGTCGTCGCAATTCACGTGGAAGATCGGGATGTTGAGCATCTGCGCGATGGCGGTGCAGTGGTGCGTCGAGCGGGCATCCTGCGGCAGGGTCGTGAAACCGATCTGGTTGTTGACAATGATGTGCAGGGTGCCGCCGGTCCGATAGCCATCGACCTGGGAGAGGTTGAATGTCTCCGCCACGACGCCCTGCCCGATGAACGCTGCGTCGCCGTGCACCAGCACCGGCAAAACGCTCGAGCGCCCGCTCATGTCGTCGAGTCGCCGCTGCCATGCGCGGGCCTTGCCCTGGACAACGGGATCCACCGCCTCCAGATGGCTGGGGTTGGGCGCGAGGCTCACCCCGACGCTTTCGCCCGACGATACCCGGCAGACGGCCTCGTAGCCCTGGTGATATTTCACGTCGCCATCGCCGCGCACGTTGGCCGAGACGTACTTGTCGTGGAATTCCGCGAACACCTGGCACAGGTCCTTGCCAAGGATGTTGGCCAGCACGTTCAGGCGGCCCCGGTGCGCCATGCCCATGATGACCTGCCGGATCCCGAAGCGCGGGCACGCCTCCAGAACGGAATCCAGCGCCGGGATGAGCGTCTCCCCACCCTCCAGCGAGAAGCGCTTCTTGCCAACGTAGCGCGTGTGCAGGAAGTTCTCGAACAGCTCCGCCTCCAGCAGGTGGAAAAGAACGCGCTTCTTCTTCTCAACGGAAAACGATGGCCGATTCCGGCAAGGCTCCATGCGCTCGCGCAGCCAGTAGCGCGACTCAAAATCCTGGATGTGCATGTACTCGACACCCAGGGTGTCGCAGTACGTGTCCTTCAGGATCGCCAGTATCTCCCGCAGGCTCCTGGGCCCCCCTCCCGCGAGCGTCAGCGACCCAAACACCGTGTCGAGATCGGCCTCGCCAAAACCGAAGCTCTTCAGGTCGAGCTCGGGCAGCTCCGACTTGTTGAACCCGAGGGGATCCAGGTTCGCGATATAATGCCCAAGCATCCGATAGCTGAAGAGGAGGGTGAAGATCGACCCCTGCTTCCTCAGCGCGGAGGGATCCTGCCCCGCGACCACCGCCCCCGCCGGCGGCGGGGCCTGCTGGCAGCCCAGCTCAAACCCCTCGAAAAACGCGCGCCACGTCGCATCCACCGAAGCGGGATCACGGCGCCACGACTCGTACAGGCCCTCGAGCAGGGCCCCGTTGGCCCCGGAACCGACGCTGCCGTTGCCAGAAGACAACACGCCCGCCTCAGCGACTTTCGCGCCCGATACCATAAAAAGTCATCTCAAGAACTGCCGATAATCCAGTTTAACTAGTCTTCCCTCCCCACTCTGTCAAACCAGCTTCGCCCCGACCCAAGGGCGCATGGAGGTGGACCGATTTTGCGGCCCGCCGCGGGCAGGATTGCCCGCGCCACTATCTGGAAGACCCTTGAATGAGACGGCGCGCTCTGAAAACCTCTCAAGGCCCCGGCTTCTCAAATACCATCAGATAATTCTCGCGCAGGAAACCCTTCTCCTCCCCAAAATGAAAGCCGGCCGATTCGATCTCTTTTCGGACGAGATCCTTGCCGGCGCGGACGTGATCGAGAATCCATTGGGAACTCTTGCCAGGGATCCGCTCGAAATCGATGACGACGAGACGGCCGTGTTCACGCAGCGCGCGATGAATGGAACGCAACGTCTTCTGGGGAAACTCCAGATGGTGATACGTATCGCAGACGAAGGCGACATCCGTGGAATCGGGCGGCAGACCAATGTCGTCCGACGCGCACACGGAAGCGATGACATTGGTGATCCCCGCGGCCGCACACGTATTGGTGATGTGGGCGACAAATTCGTCGGAGATATCGACGGCGCGCACGACGCCCTTCGGCCCCACTTTCTGGGCGAAAAGCCGAGAGAACAGCCCGGTGCCCGCGCCGACGTCCGCGATGTCGGTGCCAGGCTGCAACCCGCAGGCCTCTACGATCTTCTCCCGATAATCATAGATGTCGCGGCCCGCGCGCTCGAATCGCTTGATGAATTCAGCGGGATTCGGGTTCTGGAAGTTCTGGTTGATGCCGGGCTTGACGCTCTGCTCCTGGGCGGACGAGGGCAGCCCCACCGCGCCGGCGAGGATCAGTGCACGCAGGATGCAAATCGGGATGCGCCTCACGTTCCAAGTCTGTCGTCACGCACCGTCGGGATCAACCCGCAAACCAACCCTGGGGCGCCCCCGCGTCGATCGGGGCCGGTCTGACAAAACCTGTGCCACGATACGTTCACTGTCGGAATTTAGTGCAACCGTCATTGTCTAATTTAATGTTGCGGTACCGGGCACCGCGCCCATCATGGCTTCCCGGTGGCCCTGCGCGGCCGCCGGAGACAACCAGATCAGGAGGACGGCGTGCGAAACCCCATTGGCAGACGGCAGTTCCTGACGGCGGCGGTGGGCGCCGGTTTGACCATCCTGCGCCCCGGGACAACCCGGGCCGGAAACTCGCCCAACGACAAGCTGAACCTGGCCATCATCGGGGTCGGTGGCCGCGGCCAGGCGAATCTCAAGGGGGTCAAGGCGCGGCCGGGCGCCGGCCTGGTCCAGACGGATCTCACGGGGGTGCGCGGGGAGAACATAGCCGCCCTTTGCGACGTGGACGAGGTCGCGCTCGGCAAAGCGGCAAAGGAATTTCCCGGCGCCAGGCTTTACACGGACTGGAGGCGATGCCTCGACCAGAAGGATCTCGACGCGGTGGTCTGCTCCACCACCGATCACACGCACGCATTCATCAACATCTGGGCCATGAACCGGGGCCTGGGCGTCTATTGCGAGAAGCCGCTCGCCAATTCCGTCGAGGAGGCGCGCCTGGTGCGCGAGACATACCTGAAGAACAAGGGCAAGCTCGCCACGCAGATGGGCACACAGATGCACGCGTCGGACAATTTCCGGCGGATCGTCGAACTGGTGCGGCGGGGCATCATCGGGACGCCGAAGGAAGTGCGCGTCTGGTGCGGCCGCCGCCCGGAGGCTGGCTCCTATCTGCCGGAGGTGGGCCCCCCGCCCCCCACGCTCCACTGGGATCTGTGGATAGGCCCCTCGCCCCACCACCCGTACAATCCCGGCTACCTCGGGGGCTGCCTGAAGTGGAACCGATTCTGGGATTTTGGCAGCGGCCAAATCGGGGACATGGGGAGCCACATGCTCGACCTCGCCCACTGGGCACTCGACCTGGGTTTACCTACAGCTTGCGTGGCCAAAGGAAGCGATCCGAATCCCGACACGTGCCCGCAGTGGCTGACCGCAGAGTGGGAACATCCCGCCAACGACTGGCGGCCGGCGGTGAAAGTCTTCTGGTATGATGGGGGCAAGAAGCCGGGGATGCCCTCGAAGATCTTCTATCAGGCGCGCGAATCTGACGATATCGGCGACGGCATCCATGGCGCGGAGTTGAAAGATCCGCTCTTCAAGGGACTCTTGTTTGCGGGAGATCAGGGTTGGATGTTGGCAGACTATAACTTGCGCGTGATCCTGCCCAAGGACGACCGCAGCAACCTCACCTATTATTCCGCACCGAAACCGAACGAACTCATCCCTTCATCCCCCGGCCATCACGAGGAGTGGATCCAGGCCTGCAAGGCGGGCGGAACGACCGGCAGCAACTTCGATTACGCGGGCAAGCTGATCGAGCACAACCTGCTCGCGCTCGTCGCCTACCGCGCCGGCCAAAAGCTCGAATGGGATGCCGCCAACCTGAAGGCAACAAACTGCCCGGAGGCCGAGCGGTTCGTCCGGCGCAAGTACCGTGACGGATGGACCCTTAACGGATGATGCGCCGAGGATTTTTGCATCCGGCATCGTTGCAGGCGCCGGGAGCCGCGCCACCCGAATGCTGAAGAGCCCCGCCCCTATTCCATCGGGATATCGAGGAAGCTTCCCATGAGGCTGGCCGGCGCCCGCAATTCGCGCGTGGCGGTCTCTCCGCCCGCCGCCGGCTTGACCTCGATCTTCAGGCCGCGATCACCGAGCTGGGTCGTCTTGGAGGCCGCATACTCCCTCTGGAAATCCGCGAGGGTGGGCACGGCCTTGCCACCGACCGATACGATCCGATCACCCCGCTTGAAACCGGCGCCTTGGCTTGAGCTGTCCTCCAATACCCAGCCCACCTCGGGCCCCTGACCCTTGTCCCACAGCAAGAGTCCTTCGGGCAGATTGAACGGGTGGATCTCCGGCGCGCCCCCCTGTCCGGCAACCACCAGGAACAGATCGCGCCCGGCGTGCAGGTTGAGCATCGCACGAAACGGAAGGTCCGAATTCCAGCGCGTCTTGAATGCCCGCTCCTCAAGCGCGATCGCCGCCGCGGATCGCTTCTCCTGGATCGCCACACCCTGGCTGCGCGAGAAGGCCTGCCCGCGATCGACCTTTTTCTGCGCCTGCCGCATGTCCTGATCCTCCGCATGGGGCATCTGGTATATGGTATACAGTCGCGTCCCGGCGGGCAGCACCGTCCGCCCGTTCACCATGATCGCGGCGGTCAGCAAGGGCTTGCCGTCCTGGGTCTCGGCCGGAAACACCAGGCCAATCTTCAACTCTGTGGGACTGTCATCGGCAGATGGCGCATCCTTCTGTCCCGTGATTTCGCGGGCGGGGACGACGCTGGCCCACGCACTCCCGAGCAGCACCAGCGTCCCGCGCACCACCACTCGTCGGATCGGATCCAACACCTGATCACGTTGCGCCGCTCGGCCACGACTGTCAAACCGATGAGCGCGCAACCGAACGCGTGCGCGTTGGGCCGTTCGCCCTGAGCGGGATCGAGGGGAGCAGACTCCAAGGCCGTCATCGGCCCGGCCACGGCCCCTGGGGCTATCTTGGAGCTAGCCTGCATATTTCACGCTTCCGCGTGAAATATCCGGGCTAGATCCCATGCCCCGGGCAGAGTGGCACCACCTGGGCAGAAAATGGGACGTGGGAGCGCGCTTGCGCGCGATTCGCGCATGGCGTCGCCTGCAAGCAGGCTCCTACTGCACGGCATCTGAATTTTAGAGTCAGCGCCACCCTCTTCGCACGGAGTGCGGCCCCGGCGTCACTCCTTCGGGGGCATCTTGGGGCTCAGCGGACTGGCGTACTCCCAGTGCGTCTCCTCGGGCAGGAACGGGCAACCGCGCTGCGGTTTCTTCTGCCAGGTGAGCCCGGGGTAGGAGATGACGAGGTCCTCCCTGGGACGCGTTATGGCGACGTAGCACAGGCGCCGCTCCTCGGGCATGCTGCTCATCTCTTCTGTGCGCGGGTGCGGGAGTTGCTTGGAACCCGCGCCAAGCAGCCACACGCAATCCCACTCGAGGCCCTTCGCGGAGTGTATCGTGGAAAGCGTTATCGCCTGCTCGGGGTGCTCCTGCGTGGTCGTCCGATCCAGCGTGAAACTGTCGAGAAACTCGGCCAGGCCGCAGTCCATGCCGGACATCGAGTTCACCAGTGCGCCGATCGTGGCCATGCGCTCGGGCGCATCCTTCGGGTAGTTCGTCTCGATGAGCGGCTTGATGTGCTCGGCCAAGTAGCGGCCCTTGCCCGGCAGATCGCGCGTCTCGCGGACACGCCAGACCCACATCGGCAGGGCCTCGGCCTGCGCCGGCCAATGGTTGCCGTCCAACCTCCCATCGTGCGCATCGACGGCCTTCGCGGCCGTCCCCTCGCCGATGCCAGGAAACTGCGTCAGGCAACGGAGCAGCGCAAGCCGGTCGCGCGGGTTCTGCGCGAGGCGGAGGAACGCCAGGAAATCTTTCACCTCCGACGCGTCCGCCAGCGTGAGGCCGCCGTATTTGCGATAGGGTATCCGATAGCGCCCCAGGGCGATCTCCAGCGCCGTGAAGAGCTTGGAGGACCGCGTCAGCACCGCGCACTCTCGGGGTTTCTTCCCCCCCGCCACCTGCCGCTGGACCCAATCGATAACGCCCAGCGCCTCATGGTCCGGATCGTGAAATACCAGGCATTGGATCCTCGCCCTCGTGCCATTGGCGCTCCGCAATGAAAGCGCCGCCTCCGTCCGTGCCACCACCGCGTTGGCCAAGTCCAGTATCGCCTGCCCACTCCTGTAGTTGTCCTCAAGCCGCAGCACGCGAGTCTCGGCATGCCTCGCCGAAAATTCCGTGATGAGCTTGGCATCCGAACCGCGGAACGCGTAGATGGACTGGTTGACGTCGCCCACGACCATCAGGTGCTCTGGATCCAGGGCCTCGAGGATCGCCGCGTTCAGGCGGTTGTTGTCCTGCATCTCATCAACGAGGACATATCGCCAGCGCCCGCGCTGCGCCCGGGCGAATGCTGCATCCTCCCGCAGCCTCCGTTCCCACAGCACGAGCAGGTCGTCGTAATCCACCGCGTTGGCCGCGCGTTTCAGCCGCTCGTAGGCCGCGATGACGCGCTCCAGCCGGGCCACGTGTTTGGGGAACAGCGGCTCCAGCAGCCCGCGAACCGGCACCATCGTGTTCCGGGCGAAGGAATACGCGCCACGCAGTCGTTCCGGGGCAAAGAGTGCGGACTTCTGTTGCACCCCGCATTCCCGGAGCGCCGAGCGCCAGATCGATTGCGACTCGCCGTCGTCGATGGTCGTATAGTGGCCGTCCCTGAGCCCAAAACCGGCCGGGTCCTCGCGCATCACCGCGCTGGCCACCGCGTGATACGTGCCCACCGTCAGCGCGTCGGCGTCGCCCGCCCGCGGCCGCCCCTTGAGCAGCCCCTCCACGCGGGTCCGCATCTCACCCGCCGCCTTCCGGGTGAACGTGATCATCAGGATGCTTTTCCGGGGCACCCCCGACCTCACGAGATCCGCCACCCAATGCACGCTGGTCGCCGTCTTGCCCGATCCCGCACCGGCCAAGACCACGACCCTCCGGTCGCGGCAACCGACAACGGCCTTCTGTGAGGGATTCAGCTTCATCGTTAATCGCGGGATGGGCACACCCATCCCAAACAAGCCCGCCGATTTACGCGCGCCGCCCGACGATGCAAGGAAAAGTCTCCGCGGCCGATCTCGCCCACCCGCATGGCCGCGTGAACGCGGCACCGAAAACCTTCAAACCAGCTCTCGCGCGTGCGGGAACAGCGCTGGCGCGCCGCCCGTGTGCCAGAACACCACGGTGTCGGATCCGGTCAGCTCTCGCTCCCTGATCATGCCGATCAACCCCGCCATCGCCTTGCCCGTATAGACCGGATCCAGCAGGACGCCCTCCGTTTCGGCGACCAGGCGGATCGCCTCGCGCTCCGCGTCGCCCACGATCCCGTACCCCGCGCCGAGATACTCCTCCCGGAGGATGATGTCCTTCGCAGAAAACGCGTGCTCGAAGCCGACGAGTCGCGCGGTCTCATTGGCGAGGCGCAGCACGCGTTCCCGCAGCGTCACCTCTCCGACGCCCTCCTTGTCGATCCCGATGCCCACCACGTCGAACCACCTCCGATATGCCGCCTTGCCCACCACGAGCCCCGCCTGCGTGCCGCCCGAACTCGAGGGGAAAACAACGTGCGAGACCGTCGGTCCCCCCTCATCCAGCTGCCGCCCCAGCTCCCCCACCGCATCGACGAACGCAGCCGCGCCGATGGGCCCCGAGCCACCGTAGGGCACCACGTACGGCTTCTTGCCCTCCGCCGCCAGACCCGCGGCGATCTCCGGGATCTTCTCGCCCTTGCGCAACGGCCCCGTCCAATGGATCCGCGCGCCGCACAACAGATCCAGCAACAGGTTGCCATCCGCGACGTCCGGCGCCTCCCCGCCGAGCACCAGATGACAGGCGAGGCCGCTCGCGGCGGCGGCCGCGGCCGTCTGACGGCAGTGGTTGGATTGCGCCGCGCCCCCGGTCACCAGCGTGTCGCATCCCTGCGCCAGCGCCTCCCCAACCAGCAGCTCCAGCTTTCGCGTCTTGTTGCCGCCCAGCGCCAGACCCGTGAGGTCATCCCGCTTCATCAGGATGCGCGGGCCGCCCAATCGCGCGGCCAGGCGTCGGAGTTCCACCAGGGGAGTCGGGAAAAAACCGAGGCTGCGGCGGGGCAGATTTCCCACGGTCGTCTGTTTGGAAACCGGATCCATATCGGACGCCATATTGAAAGGCGCAACGTCGAACATTCAACTTCCAATAGAAATTCAACGCCCAACAACGAACACGCAACATCCAACGTCCAATAGGACAGATCGATCCCGGCCCGAGAAGTCGCGGGCCCTTCCGACGGTTCTCGCGCGGTACGCGGGGAGGGACGCCGGCCCCGGCGTCCGCGGCAACGGATGCTGCCCCCTGAAAGGCGGACCTCTCGATGCCCGCGGCGGATTGTGACGGCTTTGGTGGCGTCTTGCGCGCCATGGCGCTTCCGTTATCCTGCCCAACCATGTCCGACCTGAGCCAGTCCCTGTTCCTGAAGGCGTGCCGCCGCGAAGCGGTGCCGCGCCCGCCCGTCTGGATGATGCGCCAGGCCGGCCGATACCTCCCAGAATATCGCGCCGTGCGGCAGAAGGTGGATTTCATATCGCTCTGCCGCACGCCGGATCTCGCGGCCGAGGTGACCCTCCAGCCGATCGACATCCTCGGGGTCGATGCCGCCGTCATCTTTTCCGACATCCTGGTGCTGCCGGAGGCCATGGGCATTCCCGTGACTTTCGAGGAACGCGGCGGGCCCAAGCTCTCGCGGCGCATCTCCACCGGTGGTGACGTGGAGTCGCTGATCCCGCCGGACCCCGCCTCCGACCTCCGATTCGTCGGCGATGCGATCCGCCGCGTCCGCCGGGCGCTCGAGCCGCGCGGCATCCCCGTGCTCGGATTCGCGGGCGCCCCATTCACGCTCGCGGCCTATATGATTGAGGGGGAAACGAGCCGGGATTTCACGAAAACCCGGCGGGCCATGCACGCCGACCCGGCCCTGTTCCGGCGCCTGCTGGGCAAGATCGCCGACGCGGTCGGCCACTTCCTGCGCTTCCAGATCGAGTCTGGCGCATCCGCCGTGCAAATCTTCGATACCTGGGCGGGCCTCCTCGACAAGGAGATCTTCCGTTCCTTCGCGCTTCCCGCGATCTCCCGCGCACTGGATGCCGTCAAGGGCCTGGGCGCGCCCATCATCCTCTACGTCAACGGTTCCGCGCAGCACATTGAGTCGATGGCCCAAAGCGGCGCCGACGTCATCTCGGTCGATTGGCGCGTGCCCCTCGACGAGGTGCGCGGCCGGGTGGGCGACCGCGTCGGCATCCAGGGCAACCTCGATCCCGCCGCGCTCTATGCCCCGCCCGACCGCGTGCGCGAATTGACCTCCGCGATGCTCGCCCGCCACCCGGGCCCCGGCCTCGTCGCCAACCTGGGCCATGGGATTTTCCCCGATACCCCAGTTGAAGGAGCCCGCGCTTTCGTCGATACTATCCGCGAATGGCGAGCGTGAACCAGTTTGTTGTCCCGGTCGTCGACGAGGCCCTCATCCTCAAGTACGACCAGCCCGGCCCGCGGTATACGAGCTACCCGACCGCGCCCCTTTTCACCGACCGTTTCACCGCCGCGGACCTCTGGGCCGAGATCGAGGCCACCAACGCCGCGCCCCAGCCTCCCCCGCTGTCGCTGTACTTCCACCTGCCATTCTGTGAATCGGTCTGCTTCTTCTGCGGCTGCAACGTCACCTTCACGAGCGACCGCACCCGCCCCGTCGGCTACACCGAGATCCTGATCCGCGAGATGGACATGATCGTGCCGCGCCTCCGGCCCGGACGCCCCGTCGCGCAACTCCACTGGGGCGGCGGCACCCCCACGTTCTTTTCCCCGCCACAGCTCCAGGCGCTCTTCGATGCCATCCGCAGCCGTTTCGCCTTCGCCGAGGATGCGGAGATCGGCATCGAGATCGATCCGCGCGAAACCACCCCGGAACATTTCGATGTTCTGGCCCGCTGCCGCTTCAACCGCCTCTCGATGGGCATCCAGGACTTCGATCCAAAGGTCCAGCAGGCCGTCAACCGAATCCAGCCCGAGGACCTCACCCGAAATACCATCGAGACGGCCCGCCAAAAGGGTTTCTCGAGCATTTCGGTGGACCTGATCTACGGCCTGCCCCACCAGAGCGAGGCCACGTTCGCCAAGACGCTCGATGCCATCCTGCGGCTCGACCCCGACCGCATCGCATTGTTCAATTTCGCCTACCTGCCCAAGCAGATCCGCCACCAGAAGGCGATCGAGGCCACCGCCCTGCCCTCCCCGAGGGAGAAACTCGCCATACTCCGCCGCGCCATCGCAGAATTCACCCGCGCCGGCTACCGCTTCATCGGCATGGACCACTTCGCCAAGCCCGATGATCCCATGTGCCGCGCCCAGGACAACGGCACCCTCTATCGCAATTTCCAGGGTTACACGACCCACGCCGGCTGCGATCTTTTCGCATTTGGCGTCTCGGCCATCTCCAGCGTCGGCCGCACCTATGGCCAGAATGACAAGAACTCCCGCGAGTACGCCGCCGCCATCGGCGCGGGACGCCTAGCCATCGTCCGCGGCCTCCGCATGAGCGACGAGGACATCCTGCGGCGCGAGGTCATCATGCGCCTCATGTGCGACTTCGCCCTCGACATGCCCGCGCTCGGCGCGCGCTTCGGCATCGATTTCCCGAAACACTTCGCACCCTGCCTCGAGGCCCTCCGCCCCCTCGAGGCCGACGGCCTCGTCCGCATCGCCGACGGCCGCATAGAGGTCTCGCCCGCCGGCCGGCTCCTCATCCGCAATATCTGCATGGCGTTCGACGAGCACCTCGCCAAAACCTCCGCCCAGTTCTCAAGGACGGTCTGAGACGGATAACGGGCGGAACGGGAGGAAGATTTTCGACCGCGGGGAGGGTCCGTCGGGAGCGAATCAAAGATGACGGCCTAGTCTGCATGTTTCACGCTTCCGCGTGAAACATGCAGACTCGAAGGATAACCGCGCTCCGAAAAACGCGATCTTGGAGTGTCTCGGGCCACCGATCCGCGAAACACACTCTGCAACCGCGAAAAGTCCCAGTCTTTGCCTGACCTTTCCCAACAAATGGCTTTCATGGCGCGGTTTTCCCAGAGTCCGGAATTTCACGGCCTGACGGTCGTGAAATCTCCGGGCTAGGATCTCTTGCGCTTGATGCCGAAATGTTTCTGCAAGAATTCGATGCCGCTGGCGAGGTTGCGCTGTTCCTCGCCGATCCCGGGTCCGATCACGATGCATTCGATGCCAAGCTTATCCATCCTTTCCTTGAGATGGATGCCGAAGTTCACGTTGTGGATGCCCTTGCCCGGGCTCTTATCATCCGGCCTGTCGTCGCCATAAACCGCGAGCACGGGTGGGTCGTCTTTTGTCAGGTAGGTGATAGCCGCGGATTCCTCGTAGATCTTGTGGGCGCGAGGCGTGTCGGCGTCCTTGGGTTCAATTCCGAAGAAAGGGGGAAGGGCCGAATGTTCATGGGCCCGGCCCCCGACGATCTGTTTGATGGCCCTTGGATCGTATGTGCACTGGGCGCCCGTGACGAACATGCATGTGAGGCGGGTGGATTGCCGTTCGACGGGATCCGATGAATGGGGCTTGGCCATATCGTCATGGAACCCGATCCAGAGAGAAATGCCTGCACCGGCGGAGCCGCCCGTGCAGGCGATACGCTTTGGATCCAGATACCACTCTTTGGCTTTCGTCCGTATGAACTGGATTGCGCGGGCACTGTCGCGCATCGGGGCGGGGAAGGGCGCCGTGTCCGAGAGCCTGTAATGGATCGCGGCAACAGAGATGCCGGAGGCCAGACAACTGCGCAAGAGGCCGGGATTCAACGTGCGCTTATCACCGCTCCTGAAACCACCGCCGTGAATGTAGACAAGAACCGGCGCCGCGTCGCCCGAGTTCGCCTTCCAAAAGTCCAGGACGTTGCGTTCGTGCGGCCCATATGAGACATCGGCGAAGTCAGGCTGCACGGCATATTCCGATTGCGCCTTCGTTCTTGGACCACCTTCTTTAGCAAGGGCGGCGGTGGCCGCGAACAACAGCAGGACGGCGCCCGAACAACGACCCATTGACGCAATCTGTGATTTTGTCATGGCACACCTCCTCCGAGACCTGCCGAAAGCCTGCGTGGCGGCCAGGCGGGCGTCGACTCTAAACCGGCGTCAATCGCTAACGGCATGGCCCGACCACCCCGGCCCGCGAGGCCGCGGGCCCTCCCCAGGATTCCCGCACGCGCGCCGGGGGGACGGCGGCCCCGGCGCCCGTATCGCACCCGCCGCGTCGCGCGGCACCCACACGACGGGCGGGATGCCCGAGCCATCGGATTGATTGGTGGCATGGGCATCTTGCCCATGGCCACGTCGCGCAGCCCGACAATTGCCCTTTCCGCGGACCGAATCCAACGTATATCGTTATCGATATGGTGGAGGCAAATCATGGTCCCCGGCCCAACATTGACGTTGAGGATCCGGTGTGGGCGCGTGTGCGTGCCGAGGCGGAGCGCATGGCACGGGCTGAACCGACGATGTCGAGTTTCCTGTATAATACCATCCTCCGTCACCGGAGCCTCGAGACCGTGCTGGCTTACCACCTCGCCAGCAAACTCGAGTGCGATGCCTTCGACGACAAACTCCTGATGGAATTGCTGGGCGATGCCATGGCGGCAGACCCCGATATAGGCGCGGCCGCCCGGGCCGACATCAAGGCCGTGAGCGACCGGGACCCGGCCGCGGCGGGCTACGCATACACCCTCCTGTTCTTCAAGGGCTTCCAGGCGCTCCAGGCCTACCGGATCGCACACTGGTACTGGAATGAGGGGCGCCGTGCGCTCGCAATGTTTTTCCAGAGCCGCGTGTCCGAGGTGTTCGGGGTCGACATCCACCCGGCGGCCCGCATCGGCCGCGGGATCCTTCTGGATCACGCCTCAAGCTTCGTGGCGGGCGAAACGGCCGTCATCGAGGACGAGGTCTCCATCCTCCACGAAGTCACCCTCGGCGGGACCGGCAAGGAGCACGGAGACCGGCATCCGAAAGTCCGCCGCGGCGTGCTCATTGGCGCGGGCGCCAAGATCCTCGGCAATGTCGAAATTGGCACCTGCGCAAAGATCGGCGCGGGAAGCGTCGTGCTGTCGGATGTGCCAGCGCACTGCACGGTCGTCGGCGTGCCGGCCAAGATCGTGGGCCACCCGTGCGAGCAGCAGCCCGCGCTGGCGATGGATCACAAGATTCAGACGGACGAGGCCCGGTGAAAGGCGCCAAGTCGGCATCGTCGGCGAGCGACGTGGGCAGACCCGCAAGGGATCCCGTCTGGGCGCGGGGCGATATCGACGGCTTTTTCGGGCTATTCGTTGACAATCTTGTCCAGCTGATGCTCATCGCGGCGCTCTGCGGTGCGGTGTGCGGGTTCCCGGCCGGTCTGGTCACGGGCACCGTCCTGCCGGGCGCGGCCATCTCCATTCTGTTCGGAAACATCTTCTACACGTGGCAGGCCCGCCGGCTCGCCCGACAGGAGCACCGGTCTGATGTCACCGCCTTGCCCTTCGGAATCAATACGCCCACGGTGATCGCTTTTGTCTTTTTCATCATGGGTCCCGTCTACCGTGAGACCGGCGACTCGCGCATCGCCTGGCAGGCGGGCCTCTTCGCGTGCTTCTTGAGCGGGGTCATGGAAACCATCGGGGCCTTCGTCGGAGAACCCGTCCGACGGGCCACGCCCCGCGCCGCGCTGCTCTCCGCCCTCGCCGGCGTCGCGATCACCTTCATCGCCATGGGCTTCGTGTTCCAGATCTTCGCGTCGCCCGCGGTGGCCCTGATCCCGGCCATATTCGTCGTGATGACATACGCCGGGCGAATGCGCCTGCCCCTGGGCCTCCCCGGCGGCCTGGTGGCCGTGCTGTTGGGTGCCGCGATTGCCTGGACCATCGGGCCATCCGCATCTTCGGCGACGGGCGACGGCGCTGCGCCCGGCCTATGCCTGCCGCGGCCCTGCGCCGGCGATCTGTTCTCGTACCTCTTCAGCGACAAGGGCTGGAGGCACATGGCGGTCATCTTCCCCATGGGACTTTTCAACATCATCGGCTCGCTCCAGAACCTCGAGAGCGCCGAGGCCGCCGGTGACCGATTCGAGACCCGGCCATCATTGTTGGCCAATGGCCTCGGCACGCTCGTGGCCGCCCTGCTCGGAAGCGCGTTCCCCACCACGATCTACATCGGACATCCCGGCTGGAAGGCCATGGGCGCACGGTCCGGTTACTCCCTGGCGAACGGGCTGGTCATCACCGCGCTCTGCTTCGCCGGTGGCATCGGTTTCGTCATGCGACTCGTGCCCCTGGAGGCCGCCATCGGCATTCTTCTCTGGATCGGGCTTATCATCACGGGGCAGGCCTTCGCGGAAGTGCCCCGCCGCCACGCCATCGCCGTGGCGCTCGGCCTGATGCCCGCCATGGCCGCGTGGGCGATCTTCCTCATCGAGGCCTCGCTGCGCGCGGCGGGCACCACGCTCCTCGAGACCGTGCCAAAGTTCGGTTCGTCCCTCTTCATCCATGGCGCAATCGCCCTGAGCCAGGGATTCCTCCTCACCTCCATGCTGCTGGCCGCCATTCTCGTCTTCGTGATCGATGGCCACCTCCTGAAGGCCGCCGCATGGGCCGTCGCGTGCGCCGCGCTCTCGGCCACGGGCCTGATCCACGCCTACCGCATCACGCCCCAGGGAATCGAGAATGTCTTTGGCCTCTGGTGTTCCCCGCCCTTCTCGCTGGCCTACCTTGGCGCGGCCGCCGCCATGATCGCCCTGCATTTCATGGACTGTCACGCAAAACGGGACCCTGGCCCCGATGATCTCCCCTAGCTCGAGAATAGCCGGAGGCTGTAGCGGCAAGCGTGTGCGAGCCGTCCCTCCGCTCGCTCACCCTCGTGGCTGCCCGCCATTTCCATCCCCGGTGGTGCCACGTCCGCGGGGTCCGAGAATCCAAACCGTGAGGCGTAGGAGCCTGCTTGCAGGCGATTCGAATCGCGCGCAAGCGCGCTCCTACACCACCCTTTCACGCTCAGTTTCCGCCGCCCTGCTGGCCATCACGCTATTCGCCGGGTGCGCAAAACGCGAAACGCCCCCTCCACCCCCGCCGCCCCCTCCCGAGCAGTCGTTCGACCCCGGCGGCCACATAACCGGCTGGATGGTTTGCGGGCCATGGCCTATCTCCGGCGCCCCCACCCTATCGCGCGAGGCCCTCCAGATCGATTTTCTCGGCCCGATCGGCGGCGAGGCCGCCGCCGATCCCACCCCGGGTGCCAGATGTGGCTGGGGCCAGGCCGAGCTGTCTTTCCGACAGACCACCGCCGATGCCGATGGCATCGACCTGGCCCTCCACACGGCCGGCACCGAGGGCATCGTCTACCTCGCCACGCGCATCCGCAGCGACGCCCCAAGGCGAGCCTTCTTCCACCTCGAGACCCGCCAGGCGCTGCGCGTCTGGTGCAATGGGCATGAGGTCTTCACCGTCGCCGAGGAAACCGGAAAGGCGCACTTCCACGCCTTCGAAAGCAAGCTTGCGTCCGGCGTCAACCGGCTCCTCCTCAAGATCGTTGTCGCCAGCTCGCCGGGCCATGTCTGCCTGAAGATGGCCGACGAGGCCGGTCACCGCCACGCTCTCGCCGCCGCCGCGATAAGGCAGACGGACACGGGCATCCTCCGCGCCTCGATCGAGCAGACCGGCGAGGCCGGGGAGTGCCTGGCGCTGCGCACGCGCTTCCCTTTTGACACCCTCGGGGTATTCGACGACCTGACGGCAAACTGGAGCGTGTCCTCGCCCGAAGGCGCCATCGAGTGGAAAGGCACGGCCACGCTGCGCGAATCCTCCGAGGCGAAACTCCCCGCCAAAGAGGGCTTCCACCGCCTCCGCCTCGAAGTCCCGGGCCTGCTCGCCGACCCCATCGTCGTCGAGCGCACCCTCCTCACCTCCAAAGATCCCGCGGGACTGCGCTCTCGAACCGTCGCCCGCGCCGAGGCCCTGATCGCCGATCCGGCCCGGTCGCGCTACGCCGGTCGCCTGTCCGAGGCCCTCGACGGGCTCCGCCACAGTCAACCGGAGGACAACTCCGCGCTCATGGCGCTGGAGGAACGCATCCGCGAGACAGAATCCAACCCCCTCCCCGCGCGGCACGGCTCGATCACATGGGCATTCCGATCCACGATCGACGCCAGCGGCCAAACCTTCCGCATGAACGTACCGGAGGGATATCGCCCGGATTACCGCCACCCCCTCCACCTGCGCCTCACATCGGACGCGTCGGAGCCCGATGATCTGGCGTTCGCCGAACTTTGGCGCGACGCATTCGTCGTGTGGCCCGGCCGGCGCGCGATCGAATCGGGGGGGCGCGGCATCGGCGCGCGCGACATCCTCGATGCCATCGATTTCACCACGCGGCACTGGTCCATCGACGAGAGACGAATCTACATCAGCGGCGACGGATGGCCCGGCGCCGCGGCCTGGCGTCTCGCCGCGCGCTACCCCGACCGATTCAGCGCGCTCCGCATCGCCGGATCCCCCGCCCCAGAAACGCCCGTCGAGAATCTCTCGCGGGTCCCGGTGTTTTCGACGCACGCCGAGGAGGATCCCCGGATCCCATGGTGGCTGAGCCGTGTCCCCCTCAGGGCTTTGAGCCGCACCGGCGGCTTTGCGGTCGCCCACGACATCGTCGAAAAGGATGGCGACGGCTCCCGCATGCGCCAGGAGATTGGCGCCGGCATCCACTGGGAGCGTTCCCAGCGCTCGCCCGTTCCCGCAGACAGGATCCAGTTCGTGGCCCAAGATGGCTCGTCCAGGGGCGCGTACTGGGCCGAGGTCCTGGAGTGGCAAGATGGCGCCGAACCCGCCCGATGGCTCGCCCGATGCAGCCGCGACAACGGCCTCTTTATCGACGCGAGGAACACCGCCGTGATGCGCATAGACCTGACCCACGCGCCCCTCGACCTCCAGCGCCCCGTGCGCATTACGATCAATGGGCGCCGCCAGGGCATCGCGGACCCTCCCTTTGGCGGGGGGATCTATCTCTCTCTCAGCAGCGAATTCCTCCGTGTCACCAGTCGCCCGCCCTCCACCGTGAAGGGACACCCCTACCGGCCATGCGACCCCGCCCTCTCGACCGAAGTCGAGCCACTCCTCATCGTCCGCGGGACGCGGGGAGGCCCCGAGATCAAGGCCTCTATCCGCCTCGCCGCCGAAAGGCTCACCCGCATGCCCGCGCCAACGCTGGGTCCGGGACCCGCACCGGGCCCCAAACCCATCTGGTCCACCAAAGATGACTCCGAGGTTTCCGACGCGGACCTCGCGCGCTTCAATCTTCTCCTTCTCGGTGGACCCGAGCAAAACGGCCTCGTGGCCCGCATCGCCGCCAACCTCCCCGTCAAATGCGAGGCCGACCAGATCACCACCCCCGCTGGGCGCGCCCTTGCCACGACGGCCCGAGCCTGGTGGCTCCACTACCCCAACCCCCTGGGCCCTGGCCGCGAGGTCTTCATCGCCGCCTCCGCCGACCCCGCCTTCTATACCGCCGGGATGCCCGCGGCCACCGCCGTCAGGGGCCGCTCGCCCTTCCCCGACTTCATGCTCTGGAGCAACGACGGGCATACCCTCGCGACCGCAGGCTTCTTCGGCTCGGGATGGGAATGGGTCCCGCCACGCCGGAGTGGCGTCCTGCCCGAGAACCTCTGCTCCGCCAAGGGGTGGGGCGAATTCCAGGCCGCCGCCCTAGCCCGCGCAGGGGCCGCCGATTTCACGGTCCTGCCCCGCGACGACGCCGAACAGCCCCCGCCGCTATTTGCCCCAGGCGAAGCCACGTGGGGCGACGCGCTCGCCTGTGTCCCCGATTGCCCCATATGGCGCTTCACCATCGCTTATCGCGAGCTCGCGCGCATCCGGGACCGGGCCCGCACGTCCACCGTTGGCGAGGCGGGCGCAGATGTCTGCCTCTACCCCGATGCCGAAACCACCCCCGAAGGCCGCGGGCGATGCCGGGTCGTGGCCCCCAGCGCCCCGCTCGCCGCACGGTTCCTCCACACCGCGGCATCACGGGTCGATGACGCCGATTTCGCCGGCGAGGGCACCCGCGCCGCCATCGAATGGGCCGTGGACGCCGCGCCGGGCCCTGCCCCCCAAGCCCGCTGAACCCGCACTTGTGCATCGGCCATTTCTCGCCGATAATTGTTTTCTTATGCCCATTCTGAAACTGTGGAAAACCTCTGCGTCGATTGCGGCCCTCTTGGCATCGCAGCTGCACGCGGCGCAAACCAACCCGCCCGCCCCCGGCACCCTCGCGCACCAGCTCGAGGCGGACTTCGTCGCCGCTTTCGAGGAGGTCGCACCTTCCGTCGTGGTCATCGAGGCCGAAAAACCCGATGACGAGCGCGACATCGTCTGGCGCATGTTCTTCGATGCGCCCGGCGACGAGCGCCCCAATGAGGGGGAGGAACCCCAGAAGAAGAAATCCAATAAGGACGAATTGCCGCCGCCCAAACCGCGCAAGTCCCACCCCAGGCAAGAGGCCCCCCAAAACCAGGGTTCCGGGACCATCATCCGCGCGGACGGCTACATCGTCACAAACAACCACGTCATCGAGGGCGCCACCAAGATCTGGGTCTACCTCCGCGACGGCACCAAGCACGAGGCCACTCTCGTGGGTTCAGAACCACAGGCGGACCTCGCCGTCGTCAAAATCGATGCCACCAACCTCGTGCCCGCCAAACTCGGCGACGCCGGCAGCGCCCGGATCGGCCAGTGGACCATCGCCGTCGGCGCCCCTTTCCAACTCGAATACTCGTATTCGGTGGGCTGGCTCAGCGGCAAGAAGCGTGGCGAATCCATGAGCCAGCAATTCATGCCCTCCCACTACGTCCAATACCTGCAGACAACCGCGCCCATCAATCCCGGCAACAGCGGTGGGCCGCTGTGCAACATCGACGGGGAGGTCATCGGCATCAATACGCTCATCCGCGGCATCGGCACGTCCGTCGGCTTCGCCATTCCCGCCGACCTGGTATCGTCCATCAGCCAGCAGCTCATCGACAAGGGCGTCGTCACCAGGCCATGGCTCGGAATCCGCATCAGCTCGATCCGCCACCACCCCGACGCCGCCGCCTACTACCCCGGCACCTATCAGGGCGTCGTGGTGGAAACCATCGAGCCCAGCGCCCCGGCCGCGGCCTCGGAGATCAAACCTTTCGATGTCATCACCGCCGTCGATGGCGTCCCGGTGATCTCCGCATCGGACCTCATCTATGAGATCGTGCGGAAGAAGGCCGACCAGCAGGTGCTGCTCACCGTCCTCCGCGCCAAACCGGGAGAAAAGGCCCAAGAGCTCAAGTTGAAGATACAGCTCGGCGCCATGCCGCGAGATGAAGAGACCGCCGCCAAGGCAGGCGGACCCGCCCAGCGAAAGGAGAAGGATCCCCTCGGCATCCGCGTCGAGGCCGCCAGCGACGAACTCCGCGATCGGTTCGAGCTGAGCGATGCCCCCGGCGTGGTCGTCACGGAGGTCGAGGAGGAGGGCCTCGGCGCAGAATTCGACCTGCGCGTCGGCACCCTCATAACCGCCATCGACCGGCAGCCCGTCGCAAGCCCGGAGGATTACGAGAAACGCATCAAGGAAATCGACGTCAAGAAGGGCGCACTCGTTTTCTTCGTAAAGGATAAACGCCAGGGCTACGCGCTGATTCGCAAAACGGATTAGCGAACCCGGCCAAACACCCCAGGGCTCTTGGTTATTCGACAGCAACCTGTTGGAGTTCCGCCTCTCGGTTGAATCGGGCACGAAACAGGCTAAAGCCTGGACTCCAACGGCTTCGGTCGAGCGAACCAAGAGCCCTGCCAAACACCCATCGAGGGCTGGGATTGGGGTTGACGCCCCAAGGGCTTGCCGTATAGTTTTGGTTTCAGCATGACTCGGCGAAGGCGGGTTGGCAGTGCGACCCGCCTTTTCTTTCTCCGGGTTAGGGCAGAAGATTTGTTGATTGACGATGAGTGCGGAACTGCTGAGCGTGATAGACCAGTTCGAGCGGGAAAAGGGTATCCCAAGAGACACCCTTTTCGCGATGGTCGAATCTGCCCTGCTCCAGGCGACCGTCAAGGCCCAAGGGCCCGCTCGCGACCTGCGCTGCACGATCGATCGTAAGTCGGGTGATATAAAGGCATTCGCGAAGCTATCGGTTGTCACCCACGTCACAAAACCCTTCGAGCAAATCAGCCTGACCGACGCCCGAAAACGCCTCCCCTCCTGCCTGCTCGGCCAAACCTACGAGATCGAGGTCACGCCAAAGGATATGGGCCGCATCGCCGCCCAGGCAGTCAAACAGGCCATCATGCAGGGCCTGCGCGGCGAAGAGAAGAAGATGATCTACGACGAGTTCCGGGGACGGGTCAACGACATCGTCACCGGCACGGTGCGCCGCTTCGTCAAGTCCGATGTGATAATCGACCTCGGCAAGTTTGAAGGCATCATGCCCCAGCCCGAGCGCGTGCCGACCGAGGAATACCAGGTGGGCGATCGGCTCAGGGCGCTGGTCCTCTCCGTCGAAATGACCACCCGCGGGCCCGAGATCATCCTCAGCCGGAGCCACCCCAGTTTCGTCCGCCGCCTCTTTGAGCTTGAGTGCAATGAGCTCACCAACGGCGCCGTCGAAATCCGCGCCATGGCCCGGGAACCCGGCTACCGCACCAAGATCGCCGTCGGCTCCAAGCAGGACAAGGTCGATCCCGTGGGCGCCTGCGTCGGCATTCGCGGTTCCCGCGTCAAGAACATCGTCCGCGAACTCAACAATGAGCGAGTGGATATCTTTCGCTGGTCGGACAACATCCGCGAACTCGTGGTGGAGGCGCTCAAACCCGCCAAGATCAAGGCCCTGGAATTCGATGAGACCAACCGCCGCGTCACCGTCACCGTGGACGAAGAGAACCTCTCTCTGGCAATTGGCAAACGTGGCCAGAACGCCCGCCTGACCCAAAAGCTCACCGGCTGGGAGATCGACATCCGCCGCGACGAGAGCGTCGAGGAACAGTTCCAGGGCAAGGTCCAGAAGGCGGCCGTCGAAATGGCCGCGGCCCTGGGCGTCAGTGTGGATATCGCGCGGCTCGCCGTCGTCTATGGCTTCCCCACCGTTGGCGCGCTGAAGGAGGCTGAAGCGGCAGACCTCGAAGGTGCCATCCCAGAACCTGGCGTCGCCGCCGCCCTGACCGAAGCCCTCGCCAAACTCTCCCACCAAGAGCCCGCCCCAACAGCCGACGCCCCCCAAGTCCCCACGGCGGAAACCGCGCCTGCCTCAGATGGAGAAAGCGTCTCTTCGGAGCAACCATCTGCCGGGCCCACCGGAGGCTGATTGACAACGTCGCAAACCGCTATGCCGAGCGCCTCCCCAACCAAGAAGAAGAGCTCGACGACGGCCCGGCCCAAGGCCCCGCCCGCTGCCAAGAAACCATCGGCCGCCAAAGCGTCGGCCAAGGCGCACGCTGAACCCGCCCACCACGCCACGGAAAAGAAGACCTCCACGCACGCACACGAACACGCCGTCGCGACCAAGGCTCATGCCAAGCGACCGTCTCGCCCGAAGGCCACCGCGAAACCCGCGGAGGCTACCGCGCCCACCGCCGCGGTAGCCTCGCCCGCGCCCGCCCCGGAGATCACGGCGGCGCCCGCGGCCAAGGCCAAGCCCGCAGCACCCTCAAAAACGTCCCCGACCGCACCACACGCCAAGCCAGCCGCCACAGCGGTCGCCGCACCACAGGCCGTGGCCCCAGTCGCCGTGCCACCAGTCTCCGAGCCACCGCCGCCGGTCGCGCCATCGGCCGAGGCGCCGGCGGCCGAGCCGCCCAAGATCCTCCACCTCAAACCGCCGATCACCGTCAAGGATCTCGCCGAACACCTCGGCGCCAAACCCTACCAGATCATCCACGATCTGATGGGCATGAACGTGTTCGCCAGCCTCACCCAGGCGCTCGATACCGAGGTGGCCAAAAAGGTCTGCACCGCTCGCGGATTCACCCTCGAGGTCGAAAAGCGCGGCTCCCCGCCGCCGCCCGTTGCCCCGGTCGTCCCCGTCGAGCCGGAGATCGTTGCCGTGGCGAAGGCGCTCGCAGACGACGTGATCGCCCGACCCCCGATCATTACTTTCATGGGCCACGTCGATCACGGCAAGACGTCCCTCATGGACGCGATCCGCAAGGCCAATGTCGTCGCGGGCGAGGCGGGCGGCATCACCCAGCACATCGGCGCCTACACCGTCGAGCACGATAAACAGCGAATCACCTTCCTCGATACCCCGGGCCACGCCGCCTTCTCCGCCATGCGCGCCCGTGGCGCCAACGTCACCGACATCGTCGTCCTCGTCGTCGCGGCCGATGACGGCATCATGCCCCAAACGATGGAGGCCATCTCTCACGCCAAGGCCGCGAACGTCAAGATCATCGTCGCCATCAACAAGATCGACGTGCCCGGGGCCAACGTAGAGCGCACCAAGAAGCAGCTTCAGGATCAGGGCCTCGTCGCCGAAGACTGGGGCGGCGACACCATCGTCTGCGAGGTCTCCGCCACCAAGAAACTGGGCATCGATCGGCTCCTCGAAAACATGGCCGCGCTCACCGAAATCCTTGAGCTCAAGGCCCCCGTCAAGGGACTCGCCAAGGGCCGCATCATTGAGGCCGCGCTCGAGAGCGGCCGAGGACCCACGGCCACCGTCCTGATCCAGGTCGGCACCCTCCGCGTCGGCGACACCTTCCTGTGCGGCGACTACTGGGGCAAGGTCAAGGGCATGATCGACGACCGTGGCCGCAACGTGAAACAGGCCACCCCCGCGATGCCCGTCAAGGTCATCGGGTTCAGCGGCGTGCCCGTCGCCGGCGAACCCTTCGAGGTCGTCCGCAACGAGCGCGAGGCGCGCGAAACCTCCGAGCAGCGCCTCAACCAGAAACGCCTCGGCAAACTGGAGAGTCGCACCGGCGTCACCCTCGAGAACCTCTTCGAGGCACTGGACGCCGTCAAGGCCAAGGTCCTCAAGGTCGTTCTCAAGGCCGATGTCCAGGGTTCCCTCGAGGCCATCTCGACCGCCCTCAACAACATCCATTCGGAAAAGGTCTCTATGGAGATCATCCACGGCGCCGTGGGGCCCATCACCGAGTCCGACATCAATCTCGCCGCCGCATCCAACGCCGTTGTTATCGGTTTCGCCACCCGCACCGAGAACAGCGCCGCCACGGCCGCCAAGCGCGAGGGCGTCCAGATCAAGCTCTTCAGCATCATCTACGAGCTGATCGACCAGGTGCGCGACGCCATGGCCGGTCTGCTCGACCCCATCGAGCGCGAGAGCACCGTCGGCGCCGCCCTCTGCAAGAAGGTCATCGACCTATCCAAATACCGCGTCGCGGGCTGCGCCGTCGTCAACGGCCGCATCACCAAGAGCGGGCGCGCGCGCGTCCTGCGCAATCGCCAGCCCATCTACGACGGGCAGATCGTCACCCTCAAGCGTTTCCAGGATGAGGTCAACGAGGTCCGCAACGGCCTGGAGTGCGGCATCCGCCTCGGCAACTTCGACGAGTACATGGCCGGCGATCTCATCGAGTGCTACCAGCTTGAGAAGATCCCCCAGCAACTCTGAGCCGGATTTCCGGTTATGGCGCAGCCACCATGGCACAGCATCGCCTCCAGCGAATCAATGAGGTCCTCCGCCGCGAACTCGCTCGCGCCCTGCTCAAACTCGTGCCCTTGCCCCCCGGTGCCCTGCTGACCGTCAACCGAGTCCGCATCGCGGCCGACCTCCGGCACGCCGACGTCTACCTGAGCCTCATCGGCGGCGAGGCCAAACTCGAGGAGCAAGTCCTGGCCCGCGCCGCAGAGGTCCGTGGAGAGTTGCAGCACATCATAGGGCGCCACATCAAGATGAAATTCACGCCCCATCTCCACTTCATCTCCGACCACTCCGTCGAGGAAGGCACCCGCATCCTCCAGATCCTCGACAACCTCCCGCCCCCCGCGCCGGACGAGCCAGTTCCCCCTCCAGAGACTGCCAGCTAGCCTGCATGATTCACGCGGAAGCCTGAAATATCCGGGCTTAGCCTCGCCGCCGGCGCGCGGCGGGGTTCACCTGACTCGAGAGCGCGCCGCATCATTGATGGGGCAACTTGACGCCCGCCGCCGCCTGACACAGGCGGCCTACAAGACTTGTTGGGCGTCTCTGCGAGACGCCAAACGCGTGCGAAGTTCCAGGTCAGCGCGCCGGACTATTCATGGTAAAACTTCTGGGAGCGGCGCCGTTATGGACTGCGGTGGCAGAGCGAAGCGGCGACACCGCTTTTGCCCCCGGCGGAGCCGAAGCCGATGGTCCCGGCTCGCGCTTCGCGCGCAGCCAAAGCGGTGGCGTCGTCCGGCGGTTGCCGGACTCTGCCACCGCAGTCCAAAGCCCTCCCGGCCCGGATCCTGGGTCGGGGCACGAGCCGCGCCCGAGAACAGCGCCCGAAGTCTCTGGCTAGATCCCATGCCCCGCGCGCCCGCCCGACGACGGGCCTTGGGGGGCACCACCGGGGCAGAAAAATGGGACGTAGGAGCGCGCTTGCGCGCGATTCGCGCATGGGATCGCCTGCAAGCAGGCTCCTACGATTCGGTGTCTGAATTTTCGAGTCAGGCCACGAGCCCACGACCCCCTTGGATCCGGACGGTCGTTCCAAGAGCCGCGGACCGTTCCTCCAGGCGCTGCAAGATCCGGATCGCGTCGTTGCCCGCGGCCAGCCGCGGGGCACCGCACCACGCGGAATCCTCAGCCCGCTCCAAGGTCACCGGGAATAGTTCGATCCGTTCCAGGCTCCCGGCCCGGAAGATCGGCATCGCCAAAACCGATTCCGACCAGCGCGGATCAGCCGACAGCCGCGAGCTTCGCGTCCTGCGCCAAAGCGCGCGCACGTCCTCGGGCGTCGATTCGGGCCCGAGTCCCAATCCTTCGTAAACCTCGGAGGGAAAGCGATCCACGCCCTCGACCTGAAAGAAGAAATTTCCGAGACTGTGAAAAATCGGCCTACCCTTGTGGATCTCGATGCCGCGGAGCACGTGCGGGCCGTGCCCGACAACGACGTCGGCACCCGCCTCGACCGCAGCCCGAGAGAATTCACGGAGGCACGTGGTTGGAGTATTCCGGTCACCGCCTTCGCCCTGGTGCGCGTGCAGCGAAAAAATCACCCAGTCGGCCGCCCCGCGTGCGGCGCGGATGGACGCGAGTATCTCGGCACGATCCCTCTCGTCGATCTCCTTCGCGACACCCGGGACGGCCGAACGCTGGAATCGCCTACCCGCCAGAATAAGCTGGGCGGCCTCAGGACCCGGCGCCTTTTCGCCGAGTTGCTTCTGGAGCGTCCGCGCAGCCGCCATGCCCGCATCGTCCACCCGGTATACCGTCGTAAGCCTCAATGGATTCACCCCCGGTCGACCGTGGACGTCGGCGCGCTTGCGGCCCGCATCCGTCCCGCTCGGGAAAGTCGCGGTACATGAGATGAGCGCCACGCGCCCCGCCGCCGAATCCATGAAGGCCGGCGCCCGCGCCATGTCCAAATGCCTCCCGAGCCCCGCGTGCATGAGCCCCGAAGCCTCGACGTTCGCCAGGTGGGCGAGCATTCCCCCCGTCCCATAGTCCCCAACATGATTGTTCGCCAGCGACACCGACCGGAAACCCGCCCACTTCAACTCCTCCAGCAACGCCGGTTCCCCGCGCAAGTGCGTGCCGCCGCTCGCAGCGGCCGGAAAGCCCTCGAAATCGTGGAACAGCATCTCCAGATTCCCCACCGCCAGATCCGCCGAACGAATCAGTTCCACCAAACGCAACAGCTCCGGTGGCGTGCCATCCGAAAAACTCTGGCTGATCAGCAAATCTCCCGCAAAGGCGAAGCGGACCTCCCGTTCCATCACATGGAAAGACCACTCAGCTGCCACACCCGGAGGTTAGAATCGCCACCACGCCGGTCAAGACACACGCACCCGATCGAGAGATTCGGACCGGAGATGACTCAATCGCAATGAATCTCAGCCTTCCTCGCCTCCGCAATGCGTCTGGCGTCCCCGCCATCAGGCGCAGAACCATCGCGGGATCACCACTCCCAAGGCCAACCCAGGGACCGAGGCGTTTTGGCTGGAGCGACGCAACCCCGCCCACTACGCTCCCCGCATGGTCGGGGAGGCGTCACCTGAGATCCCGGCCTTCGGGAGGACGCTGGATGCCGGTTCTGCCAGCAAGGACGCCTGAGGCGAGACCCCATCTATAAGCATGAAGGTGTGAAGTGGCGATATGAGGAAGCTGTTGGGCGCACTCGTGCGCAAGGTATTCAGGGTCGGTCTCGACCCGGTAATCGCACACCAGATAGGATCGATGGCCGACCAGATGGCCGTCGTGGCGCATCCGGTTGATAAAGGGACACAGATTCTGCTCACGCTGAACTACCAGCAGCTCGTTCGATCTGGGGTCCCGCTCCCTTCACTCAAAGACGTTGCGTTTCGATCCTACTCGCAAAACGGCGAAGATGGCATCCTTCTCTTCATTTTCGCATTGATCGGTTCGACGAACCGAAAGGTTGTCGAGATCTGCGCCGGCAACGGGATCGAATGCAACGCGGCGAATCTGATCGCCAATCACGCCTGGCGGGGCCTCCTCCTTGATGGGAATGCGGTCAACATAGAGGTGGGGCGGGCCTTTTACTCGAAACATCCCAGCACCCTCATCCAGCCCCCGGTTCTGAAAGAAGCCTGGGTCACACCCGACAACGTAAACGCGTTGATCGCGGACAACGGGTTCTCCGGCGGCATCGACCTTCTGTCCCTGGACATGGACGGCATGGACTATTGGGTTTGGAAAGCCATCGAGTGCATTCAGCCGCGGGTCGTGGTCCTGGAGCACAATTCGCCGTGGGGCGCAAACCGCGCCGTAACGGTCCCATACCAGCCGGACTTCGTGGCCACGTTCGTGGATGGCGCTCCCGAATACTGCGGCGCTTCGCTCCCCGCTTTTGCCAAACTGGCGAAGTCCAAGGGCTATCGCCTGGTGGGGGTGGAGCCATTGGGTTTCAACGCATTTTTCGTGCGCGACGGCCTGGGGGAAGCCGTCTTCCCCGAAGTGTCGGTCGAGTCTTGCTTTTCCCATGAGCCTCTCAGCCCAGCCCAGCAAGCTAAGTACGCGGCAACTCTGGCAAGGCTCGAATCCCGAGCGTACGTCGAGGTCTAGCCCGCCACAGTACGCGGGGCCGAGCGTTTCCGGCACGATCCGAATCTCCAAGGGCTCAGAAACAGGCTTTGTGCCCCACGCGCCGAAGGCTTCCTGACATCTCAGTGAACCACGGTTTGAGTTCTTTTCGCCCCATTTCAGCAAATCACAACGACGCGACTCGCGCGCCAATAGTCGATGTGCCACAATCAGTCGTGGTCTTGACGGGTCCCGACGCAACCCCAAAGTCCTGACACTGCTTGTTTCCCCCAATTCACACTGAGAACGCACCAGCCGCCCGCGAAGAAGACGGGAGTTTGGCGATGCCACCGGGCCACCGCTTGGGTGTACTTCGCGGGCACCCCACCAGAGCAACGGGCCGAAAAACTGCCATTCTCCTGTCTGGATTGTTGTGTGCCTGCGGCGACGCTGGGAGCCCAAGACCCCAAGACCTGCGCCAGGACACGTACATCTGGCAGCGCCAGTGGACGGCGGCCACGGCCGACGCGGCCCACGGGACGGACAAGACAATCCGGCAATTGTTGGTCTTGGCAGCAGAATTTCCGGCAACCGACGGCGCTTCCCACAAGATGAACCGGATTCCCGTGCCTTGGGAGAAACTCCGCGGGCGCGATATCGGCGTGGTCCTTCGGATCCATCGACCCGACAAGGCGTTCTTCGACGGCGACCCCAGACCATTGGCGGAGACCGTGGGCACCACGGCCTCTCAGGTCCTCACCGACGCCAGGACCCTGCGAATTCACGAGTGCCAGATCGACTTCGACTGCCCAACTCGGTCCCTGGAAACATTTGCCCCGCTGATGCGCGCCCTGCGGGCCCGTGAGGCGGACATGCGATGGACCTTCACAGCGCTCCCGGACTGGCTTGGGCGTGATGGATTCGGCGATCTGGCGCGCAGCGCGGACGGGTTCGTGTTACAGGTCCATTCGTTGAAACTGCCGGAGGCGGCGGCCCGCGTCGTGCCGCTGTGCACGGTCGAGGAATCCGTTCGATGGATTGGGCGCGCCTCGCGAGTCGGTGTGCCGTTCCGGGTCGCGCTCCCGACGTATTTCAGTCGCGTCTTCTTTGATCTTTCGGGGCGGGTCATCGACGTCGTGTCCGAGGAACCGGAATCCGCGGCAGCGCAACAGGCGGACGCCGTGGCGCTGGCGGTGACCGAAGTCGACACCCTGCTCGACCTCCGGGCACGTTTGTGGTGCAAGCCGCCCGCAAACTTCGAGGGCATTTGCTGGTTCCGGCTGCCGACAGCAGACGACCGATGGATCCTATCGACCGAAGCGTTTGCTAAGGTCCTGAGGGGCGCTCGGCCAAAGTCTGGAATCCGGCTGCGGGCGGACGCGCAACCGGAAGGCTTCCTCAAGATCGTCGCCGAAAACACCGGGGAGATCCCGGTGGTGCCCCCGATTCGCGTTTCGCTGATCTGGGACGATGGCCATCGTCTGGTCGCGGCGGACGGGGTCGCGGCAACACGCATGCGCCCCTCGGGGTGCGGCGCCACCGTGGAATGGCGCGAGAGAGAATGGCCCACATTGCTGGCACCAGGCGAACGGCGTATATTGGGATGGATTCGCCTCGATCCGGCGGACGCCGGCGTGCGGTGCGTCCCGGAAAATGAATAAGGGTGTCAGAGCCGCGGGGGCCGTGGTCTGCTGTGGCCTGCTCTGGCAGGCGGAAAGCGGTCGCGCCTGCGGACCTTTTGACATCGAGAGTGTGCTCGTTGGACCGGTGGCGCTGCGCTCGCCGGTGGTTGACTTCCCAACTGAATTTGCGGCGATCCCCGACCCGCCAACGGTGGCCGAGGATTTCGCAACGGGACTCTCGCTCCCCGTCGCCGGAGATTCCGGGCCGCGCGCACCAACGGCCGAATCGAGTATCAGCGAAATCGATCTGGCACAGTTCCGAAGCGCGATCGAGCAGAGGGTGTCGGCCGACAATCTTCGGCTGGCATTGCAGGAGTACTCCCGGACCCGGGACATCCTGCGAAAGGCACTGCCGCGGAATTTCGAGTGGACCGCTGCGCCCGACGCCCGCCTGCGCGCCACGATCAGCGAGATATCCATTCCGGAGTCTTGGCCGGCGGAATTCCGGAACTATGTGGCCGGGGTAAGATGGTTTTGCCTTGGCGACCCAATGCGAGCCGTCAAGGAATGGGAAACCATCCTGGCCTTGCCCGGGCCGGAGCGCGCGAAGCGCGGCCTTTGGGCGGCGTATATGATCGGGCGGGTGCTGACCGCAGGCGACCCGCCCCGCGCGGTCGGATTCTTGAGAAAGGTGCGCGTAATCGCCGCAGCAGGAGCCGAAGACCCCCAGCGGCTGGCCGCGGAGAGTTACGGCTGGGAGGCGCGCGCCGAGTGGAAGCGCGGCAATTACGAGCGAGCGGCGGCACTCTACACTCTTTACTCTCGCGCGGGCGCCGTGCGCGCCCTCCCGAACCAATACGGAGGCCGCTGGAAACCGGCAGACATGGCGCTGGTTTCCCTGCGTACCGTGATCAAGGATCTGTTTGCCAAGGCAGACGATGACCGGCTCCTTGTCGCCGCCCAGGATTCCTGGTTCCGGCGGGTCGTGACGCTTCACGTGTTACCCCAACGGTTCCAATCCCCGCATGTGGCCGGTGGTATCAATGCCGCTGCCAGACCGGCGATGCGCTGGATCGGCATGTTGGCGAAGGCCCATATCGAAGTGGGCCAGGACGAGGCCCTGCGCATTGCCTGGGCCGCCTATGCGGCCGGGGACTACGAGGAGGCGCGCCAATGGATCAAACGGGCCCCCTCCCCATCACCCGACCGCAACTGGCTGGCGGGCAAGATCGCCCTCCAAGACGGTCGCATCGAGGAAGCCCGGCGATTGTTTGTGGCCGCGGCGGGAACCAATCGCACCACGGATGTCAAACTGTCCCCGCATATAGATATCGATTCTGGAGCGGTTGAAGATCCCGCGATGTTTCGCAGAGAACAGTTGGCGGTTGACGCGGGCATCTCACACATGGCAATGGCACGCTTCGTCGGCGCGCTCGACTGGTTGTTGTCCAGCGGTTACTGGCGCGACGCGGCCTACGTTGCCGAGCGCTTGATGTCGGCAGAAGAACTGCTGGGTTATGTCCGTTCTCGCCCGGACTCGAAAGGGGTGGGCCAAACGGACACCGCAGAATTCGGGCGGCAGCTCCGGGAATGGATTGAGGGGGAGAGATGGGACAAGGCCCGCGAGTCTGTCCACTCGTGGTGGGATTCTTCGCCGCACCAGAGCGACGGGGCATCGCGGTTGCGCTATCTTCTTGCCCGCAGGCTCGCGCGCGAACGGTTCTTCAAGGATGCCCTGCTGTGGTATCCCCCCGAACTTCGACCGGCGTTCGATGCCTACGTCCAGTCGTTTCGCCGGGGACATGACGCACGGCTAAGTGATGAATGCCGCGCGGGGCACCTGTGGTGCGCCGCCCAGATCCACAGGCACCTGGGCATGGAACTGTTCGGCGCCGAACTGACCCCGGACAATTTCCGCCAAGAGGGCATGTTCCCCGATACCCTGCCCGAACGGCACCGGAGATGCTCGCCCGACGGGCTGCTCCGGACCCAACGCCCGCGAGAAGAAATAGCATCTTGGCAAACATGGGCAACGGTGCCACGCGTCCACCCGGACGAGAGCTGGTGCCACCGGCACTATGGCGTTTCTCCCGCGAAGCGGTTTCACTATCGATACGTCGCGTCCGATCTGGCGTGGGAAGCGGGCGGACTCTTGTCCGACGATACCGTGGAACTGGCGCGTGTTTTGAACGAGGCCGGATCGTGGCTCAAGTATCGCGACCCGAAAGCGGCCGACCGTTTCTACAAGTCCCTCGTCCTGCGCAACAAGAATACTCTCATCGGCCATGCGGCGGACCGAAAACGCTGGTTCCTGACATCGGAGCAGATCGATTCGCTTGCCCGCTGAACGCCGGCTCGAGGGCCGGGAATTCCCCCCCGTCGGGCGACACGCCACTCATGTCGAACCGCTCCCTCAATCCGGACTCCAGTGACACGGCGGCATCGGTCTGGGCTCGTCCCAGCCACCCGCATTGGCCTTGCAGGCTCCGGTGCTGGCAACTGCCTGTGTCTTTGGTGAGGGCGCCGCAGAACCTTATGGGTTGGATGAAGAGCGCGCCAGAACGCAACGAAACCCGAGGTTGCTATACCGACGTCCGGGAAGATCGTCGTCACGGCCGGACGAACGCAGAATCGTCTCGGTGTCGCTGTTCCATGCGGCGCCGCGCAACACGCGACCCTTTTGGCCGGGATCATAGAGGTCCTCGCACCACTCCCAGACGTTGCCTCCCATATCATGAAGCCCCAGCACGTTTGGCGGAAAACTTCCCACCGGGGCAGTCCTTGAGAACCCATCGCGATACTCATCGATGCTTCCCCAGGAACTCGGTTCCTGGCCGATCCGCGATTCCTGACCCGCGTAGTTACCCACCCCCTTGGGCGGAGGCCACTGTGTTCCCCAGGGATAGACGCCCAGGATCTTGCCGACCTTTTCCTTCGGACTCACCCGCGGGTCCTCCCTGGCCCCGATCCCCATCGCCATGCTCCACTCATGGTCTGTGGGAAGACGATACTGGTCGCCCGGCCCGATCCTCGCTTCGCGGCGCTCTTTGTCCGTCAGCCACGCGCAGAAGCTCCTCGCATCCTCCCAGTTCACACCGACCACCGGATGGTCCGCGCCCTGCTCGAATCCCGGATTGCGCCAGCTGTACCCGTCCCGCTCCTGCCAGCCATCGGCTCGCATGACCCACATCCGATTGCCGGTGTCATGGCGCGGGCCCCGGCGAACGCATCGAAATCCATCACCCTCGTCTCCCAGATGCAGAACAGCACCCCGGGCGTGTGCGCCGGGACGAATCGCATGCCCAGCGAGTTGACGAATGGCTTGTCTTTGGTCGCTTCTGTCGGGATGGAAACCGCCGACGACAGGGCCGAAGCAGGCGGTGATGTTACCGACACCGGACCCACCACCACACAGCGGAAGCCGACGTTATACGCCCGATGGGATTGTGGATTGTGAACGCGGTACGAAGATCGCAGGCTGAGGCGATCCGCAGCGCGCCAGGAACCGCCACGCAACTCCTTGCGCACGTCGCCCTTCACGATGTCGGCCAGATCCTCCGGCGTAGGCTCATACGACCCAGCCGCCCAGCGCTTCTCCAACATTCTCTGGTTGAACCAATCCTCGCACCATTCCCAAACGTTGCCGGAGAGATCGTACAACCCGGACTCGAGCGCCCTGTAGCTGCCCACTGGCGCGGTGCGCGGATGCTCGTCGCGATAACCTTCTGTCATCCACTCATCCTTCGGATCCTCTGACTGGCCCAGCTTTGACTCTTCCCCCGCGAAATTTCCGGCCCCGGCCGGTGGCGGCCACGCATCACCCCAAGGGTATATTGCACTGCCCGCCGCCGCATCCCACTCGTCGTCGGTCGGAAGGCGATATTGCCTGCCCTCTTTCTTGCTGAGCCAGTCGCAGAACGCCTTGGCATCGTTCCAGGAGACCTGCACCACCGGATGATCCGGCCCCTGCTCGAAGGACGGTTTCTCGTGCCAGTCATAACCTGTCTCGCTCACGAACGTCCCGAAGTCCTTGACGCGTGTCTCCCAGATGCTGAACAAGACCTGCGTTCCGGGGATCTGGACGAACCTCATGCCGAGGGAGTTGACGAGGGGGTTTTCCTTCGTGGCGGAGGCGACCTCGGGAGCCACATGCGTTGAGGGAGCTTGGGCTACCGCTGGCAACGCCGCCGATGAAGGTGACACGACCACGCACCGGAAACCGTTGTCAATGAACCGAGAGGCGGGGGGAGTGTGATGGCGGTTCGAGGAGCGCAGATTGTCGCGACGGCCATGGAGCCACGAGCCGCCACGCAGTACCTTGCGCACGTCGCCCCTCATGATGTCGGCCAGATCCTCCGGCTTCGGCTCATATGGCCCGGCGGCCCGGTGCTTCTTCAGGATCCCCTGATCAAACCAGTCCTCGCACCATTCCCATGCGTTGCCGACTAGATGGTACAAGCCGCAGGGGACCGCCCTGTAGCTGTCCACCGGCGCGGTGCGCGGATGCTCGTCGCGGTAGCCCTCCGTCATCCATTCGTCCTTCGGATCGTCAGGTTCGCCGAGCTTCGACTCCTCCCCCGGGAAATTCCCCGTCCCCGGCGGCGGCGGCCACTCGTGACCCCACGGGTATGCCGCGCCGCCCGCCGCAGCGCTCCACTCCTCGTCGGTCGGCAGGCGGTACTGCTTCCCCTCCTTCTTGCTCAGCCATTCACAGAATGCCTTTGCATCGTCCCAGGACACTTTCACCACCGGATCATCGGGGGATTGTTTGAAAGTCAGTTTCTCGTTCCAGTTGTAGCCGGTCTCTTTGACGAACGCCTCGAAGTCCCGGACGCGGGTCTCCCAGATGCTGAAGAGCACTTTCGTTCCCGGCATCGGCACGAATTTCATGCCGAGGGAATTGACGAAGGGCTTGTCCTTCGTCGCCGCTATCAGGCTGGAGGCTACCGGCGCGGGGCTAGAGAATCTCGAGCTTGAACTTTCAGGGGTCGTGTCCTTCGTGCCCTTCGTGGTTCCATCCCCGGTCGGCAATCTTCCATCGGCCATCGTAGATCCCATCCCCAGCACCGCGTCCGCATCCGGCCCCTTCGAGAGATGCGGGTAAAGGAACCCCCCGGCCACCAGCACCACCGCAACCACCGCCGCGGCGATCCACGTCACCGGCTCGTCCACCCACGAGCGCTTCACCACCTTGAGCGCCGCGCTTCTCGCGATCCGCGACTGCTCCTTGTACTCCTCGGCCAGGAGCGCCCCGCACCGATCCAGCTCCCGCTCGATCTCCGAGTGTTTCTGCGGCCGATCCTCCGGCTTTTTCGCCATGAGTCTCTTCAACAGCTCGGCGAACGGCCTGCTCAGCCCCGAGTTGCTCGCCCGCGCGTCGGGCACCGGCGCATGGAGGTGCTTGCCGATCACCTCCACCCCCGAGGATCCGTCGTAGGGCGGCCTGCCCGTGGCGAGATGGTAAAGCGTGGCCCCGAGCGCGTAGAAGTCGGCCCGGTAGTCCACCTCCCGCCGGCCCTCGGCCTGCTCCGGGGCGATGTAGAGCGGCGTGCCCATCATCATCCCCGTCATCGTCACCGCCAGCCCCGACTCCGGACCCGCCACCCGAGCCAGCCCCAGGTCCGCCACCCGCACCTGCCGCCGGCCGTCCAGCATCAGGTTGTCGGGCTTGATGTCCCGGTGAACGATGCCCGCGCGGTGCGCCTCCCTCAGCCCGGCCAGGACCTGCCGGCCGATCTCCAGGCACTCTGCCTCCGTGAAGCGCTCCCCCCTCTTGAGGTGCGCCCGCAGGCTCTGGCCCTCCACCAGCTCCATCGCGAAGAAGCAGGTCTCGCCCTCCTGCCCGAAGGAGTAGATCCCGATCAGGTGCGGGTGGGAGATCGCGCCGGCGGCCCGCGCCTCGCGCCGGAAGCGCGCCACCATCTCCTCCTCCGCGGCGAACTCCGGCCGCATCACCTTGAGGGCCACGGGACGGCCGAGGCTGATCTGCCGCGCCCGGTAGACCGCGCCCATCGCCCCCTTGCCCACCAGGCCCTCGATCACGAAATCCCCCAGCTGCGTGCCTGCCAGCGGATCGGGGCGAGGATCGGGGTTCATGGGCGGGAACTACGGCAGCACTAGGACGCAGCGGAAACCGACAGTATCGCGACGCATGTCAGGAGTACCCGAGTAGCAACTGTCCACGGGGAAATCACTGCGATACGGAGACCGCCAGCACGCGCCCCGATTCACCTTGCGAACGGTGCCGGTCTTGTAGTCCGCCACCTGGTCGGCGAATGGCGGAAACCCTTTGGCTTTCATGTGTCTGTTGTAAGTGGCTTCCGTGTACCAATCCTCGTTAAACTCTTGGACATTGCCCACGAAATCATACAATCCGTCCCTATTCGGCTTGTAGCTGCCAACCGGCGCGGTCCACGGATGGTCGTCGCGGTGGCCCTCAAGGACCGGACCCTTGAAGCCCGCCTGCTTCAACTCTTCGCCCGCGAAATTCCCGATGCCTTCGGGCGGCGGCCAGTCGTCGCCCCATGGGAACTCGTCCTTCCCGGCGGCTGCGTGCCACTCTTCGTCGGTCGGCAGGCGGTACTCCAGCCCCTCTTTCGCGCCCAGCCACGCGCAAAACGCCTTGGCGTCGTCCCACGAGATTGCCACCGCGGGATGGTCTGGCGTCTGCTCGAAGGGCGGCTTGAAATCCCATTTGTACCCGCTCTCCTTCAGGAACGCCTCGAAATCCCTCACCCGCGTCTCCCAGATGCAGAACAGCACCTTCGTCCCCGGGATCGGGACGAACTTCATCCCGAGGGAATTGACGAAGGGCCTCTCCTTCGTCGCCGACATCAGCTCCTGGGGCGTGGCCAGCGGCTTGGCCGCCGTGGAAGCAGGCATCACCGGTGGCGGTGTCGGCGCGGCCGCCTCCGGCTTCTTCTCCGCTTCTTGCGCCACCGGCATGGCCGCCGGTGATGCCGCCGCGGGAGGCGGTGTCGGAGGTGCCGCGGGCAACCTGGCGAGATCGCCCAGGATCTTCAACTCCTCCACTGGGGCGGGCGCCGAAGCGGCGGCGGCCGGCATCGCTTGTACCGGCTTCGTGATCTCCGCGTCCTTCGTGGTTGAAACCTGCACCGGTTCAGCCGCCGGCCGTGTCGCGAACCACCCGGCCACCAGTATCGCCGCGAACGCGGCCCCGCAGCCGGCCCATATCGGCCAGCCCTTGCCCTGTTTGACGAACACCTCCACCTGCTTGGCCGGCATCTCGGGCCTGGGTGCGGGCGCCACGGTGCTGGACACGATGCGCGAGGTGCCCAACGAGCCCGCGCTCTCCCTGCGGATCGCGTCGGCGAGGCAGCGCTCCAGCGCCTCCAGGATCTGCGCGTGGGTGTTCGGGCGATTGACCGGGTGCGTGGCCATCATCCAGCGCAGCAGGTCCGAGAAGCCCTGCCCCAGCGACGGGCTGAACGCCCGCGCCGCGGGCACGTGGCCGGCCAGCTGCCTGCCCAGTATCGCCCCGGCGGTCTGCCCCTCGAAGGGCACGCGGCCCGTGGCCAGATGGAACAATGTCGCCCCCAGCGCGTAGAAGTCCGCGCGGTGGTCGACGGTCTTCTCCCCCTGCGCCTGCTCCGGGGACATGTACAGGGGCGTGCCCATGCTCACCCCGCTCAGGGTCAGCGCCACGTCGCTGTCCAGGTCGTGGACCCGGGCCAGCCCCAGGTCGGCGAGCTTCACCATCCCCGCGCCGTTGAGCATGAGGTTGTCGGGCTTGATGTCGCGGTGGATGATCCCCGCCTCGTGCGCGGCCTGTAACGCCAGCGTCACCTCGCGGCCCACCTCGATCAGCTCCCGCTCGCTGAACCTCTCGCCGCGGTTGAGGTAGTCCCCGAGGCTGAGCCCGTCGATCAGCTCCATCACGTAGAAGCAGACCCCCCCGTCCTCCCCGAAATCATGCACCTGGACGATGTTCGGGTGGTTCAGCGCGGCGGCCGCCATCGCCTCCCTGCGGAAACGCGCCACCAGGTCCGCCCGCCCCGAGAGGTGCGAGACCATCACCTTGAGCGCCACCCGGCGGTTGAGCGACATCTGCACCGCCCGGTAGACCGCCCCCATCGCGCCGCGCCCCAGCGGCGCCTCGATCAGGTAGCCCCCGAGCCGGGCCCCCACCAGCGGGTCGATGTAGGTCCCGCCTCCTCCGCTCGTCGCCTCGGCCATCGTCAGCCGCCCTCCTCCATGCGCCGCAAGTTATGCGCCCCGCCCCCCTCCAAGCCGAGAAAATTCTGGCCAGCGGCGCCCACTTTCGGCTTCTGGTCGGCCGCGCATTCCGATAAAGGTCGTCGATCATGGCCGACGCCCCCAAGCTCTCGGCGTGGATCGAGGCCCCCTCCGGCCACTCCCTTCCGGTCGTCGACCGCCTGTCGATGGGCCGCGCCGAGGAGAACGACCTGGTGCTCTCCTCCGAGAAGATCTCCCGGCACCACGCCTCCATCCACAGGCAGGGCCCGTCGGAGTTCTGGATCGCGGACATGGGCAGTCAGAACGGCACCTACGTCAACGGCCAGCCCCTGGTGCGCCCCATGCCATTGCACGACGGGGACCGCATCGGGCTGGGCGACGAGTCGTTCCTGTTCCGCCAGAGCGGCGTCTCCCAGACCCCGGTGCCGGGGCACGGCTCGCCGGCGGGCACCGCCATCGACATACGCCAGCGCACCTGCTGGTTCCTGGTGGCCGACATCGAGGGCTACAGCGCCATGAGCCGCGCCATGGAGCCCGCGCCGCTGGGCAAGATGGTGGGCCACTGGATCGCCTCCTGCCGCGCCGCGGTCGAGGGGGAGGCCGGCACCCTCAACAAGTTCCTCGGCGACGGCTTCTTCGCCTACTGGCCGTGCCGCGAGGGCAGCGCCGAGAGGGTCGCGCGCGCCGCCCTGGGCCTGCGCGCCCTCCAGGACGGCCAGCCCCACTTCCGCTTCATCCTCCACCACGGCGTGGCCACCTTCTCCGGGCAGCTCAGCGGCGAGGTCGTCATCGGCCCGGAGGTCAACTTCGCCTTCCGCATGGAGAAGCTCGCCAAAGACCTCGGCCTCCCCAGGCTCCTGAGCGCCGCCGCCGCCGAGAGGCTCCCGCCGCCCATCGCCACACGCCCCGCGGGCCGTTGCAGCGTGGCCGGCTTCTCCGGACACTGGGACTTCCACACCTTCGATTGAGGGGCGCGCCAAATCCGCAAGACCTGACGGATTTGAATGGAGCCAGACCCCGCACCACCCCAGGCGCGAAGATGCCGCCCGGCCACAGCCGTCCCGGGAGAAGGTGACGCCCGTGACGGAATGACGGCAAAATGGGTAAAGTCCCGCGGGGAGATTTCTATGGGGACTTTTACCCGGATCGGCGTCACAGCGTCACATCCGTCACGGCCGGGTGGCTCTAGCGGCCCGAAAACTGTCACGCGTGACAGATTTAAAACGGCCGGGACCTTTCACGTGAAAAATATGACGGCGGCCCGTCGTATTCATGTTGTCGAACCGCATCGCAACCCGTCACAACATGTCCCACGGTGGCGTAGTACGTCCCATGTCCTATCCCCGGGGACCAGACACGATGTGCCCGGATCCCCGCCACGATGCCCCGGGAACGCGCGAGGATGGCCCCAGGGCGCGATTTGTTCAGCGGAATGCGGGCAGGCCAGGCCTCTGGACGGTCCTGACGCGTGTGGGGCCAACGTGGGGCGATTTTCGGAACGCACCTGCCAAACCTCGTACTACCACCCGATGCGCGCTGCTCACTTTCTCCCGACCACCAGCGTCAGGAAGCGGCGCGGGACATTCCCGCTGGGGACGTTGTCGCGCTCCAGGACCTCCTCGGTCCCATCACCGTTATTTACGACGCTGACCACCATGGTCCTGTCCGTCCCCCACTCGCCAGGTGGTCACGCCGCCCGAGGCGTACGCCTGAAAGCTGAGGTGCCCGGCGACCCTCTGGCGATTCTCGAGTCCGCGCTGATTAGGCACCCGGCCGATCGCGTGTAGCTTTTCCCATGGGCCAGATCGATCCGGTCATCCGATTCGGGCGGCAGGGGGGCATGAGCCTCCTTGCCTGCGATCTCTGGCTGCCGAGGCCGCCCAAGGAGGTGTTCCCGTTTTTCGCGGACGCGGGCAACCTGGACGCCATCACGCCACGGTGGCTGAGATTCGAGATCCTGACGCCGCTGCCGGTGGCCATGAGAGTCGGCGCGCCAATAGACTACCGGCTGCGCCTGCGGGGGATCCCGCTGCGATGGCGGAGCGAGATCATCGCGTGGGAGCCGCCGCACCGCTTCGTGGACGAGCAGCGGCGCGGCCCGTATCGCGCGTGGATCCACGAGCACACCTTTGCGGGGCACGACGGCGGGACCCTGGTGGCCGACCGCGTCCGCTACGCCGTGCCAGGCGGCCCGCTGGTGGACAGGCTGTTCGTGCGGCGCGACCTCGCCCGCATCTTTCGCTTCCGGCAGGCGAGGCTCCTCGACCTGTTCGGGTGAGGCCTCTTGGGCGTGGTCCTTGACCTCCCCCGTGCCCGCCGCAAGCTCCGCGGCATGAAAGACGCCCCACAATCCGCCAATCCGGACCGCGGTTCCATCGACTGGCACGCCCGCTATGCCGACGGCGACACCCCATGGAACCATCATTCCGCAATCCACGCCCTGGATCGGGTGCTCCGCGAGTGGTCGATTCCCCCGTCGCGTGCGCTCGAAATGGGCTGCGGCACCGGCACCAGCGCCATTCATCTGGCACGGCGCGGCTTCAGCGTCACAGCGTTCGATCTCGTGCCCCGCGCGATCGAACAGGCCACGGCGAAGGCAACGACCGCGGGCGCGCGCATCGACTTCCGCGCCGCGGACTTCCGCCAACTCGCCCAATTCGGCGAGCCGTTTCCGTTCCTCTTCGACGGCGGCTTCTATCATTGCGTGCGGCTGGGACTGCTGCCGGATCTGCTGGAGTTCCTCAAACGGGTGACGCACCCGGGCAGCCTCTGGCTCTCCCTTGTCGGCAACGCAAACGATCCGCGCCCCGCCGACCAGGGTCCGCCGCGCATGACTGCCGGTGAACTGTGCCAGGAACTCGAACCTCTCTTCGCCCCCGTCGAACTCCGCGAGACACAGTTCCGCTCGACCGAGTCCGAGAGCGGACCACATCCCCTCGCATGGTCGGCCCTGTTGCGGCGGCGATGACCAGCCCCACGTTGACAACCACCCATCCGGACTGGCCCCCGATCCGTGGTGATTCGTCGGATTCTCGATCCCACCCTTGCGCCAGCGGTCCAGCCTCGGGCGTGCCGGTGCCATCGCCGTTGCGCGCATGGCCCGCCCTTCGCGCGCTGGCCCCTCCTCTTGTTGGAGTATCTGCCGTGGTATAACAGCATCGCCATTTACGATTCTCAGAATCAGTGAAAAACGTATAAAAACCGCCGAGAGACGAGACCGGAGCGAATCATGAGAACACCGTTCCGTTTTGAAAGCACCAGGCTGTCCGAAAAACGGCGGACGTCGACCAGATGTAAACGCGGGAAATGAATAATCTGATAGTGGCCGTTTTGATGCTCGGCATGGCCGCCGGTGAAACGATCATCGATTTCGCCGATCCGGAGAACACATTCAACCTCGAGCCGGGAAAGTATCTGGATCCGGCCGAGGCCGCCGCGCAACTGGAGGCGAAGTCGGACGGGCTTCACGTCCATTTGGACGCCTCGAAGATGAACCCCACCCCGCCGTGGTGTACGCTGACGGTGCCCGAGCGATTGGCCAAGGCGCGCCCATGGCTGGGGCAAGGGGTGGTCCTCGTCATGCGCAAGGCCCCGTTTCGCCGGGTGACGAAAGCGATGGCGATCAATCTCACGGACCGCGACGGCGAGACGTTCCAATTTTCGCCGCGCAAGATCAAGACAAACCTGGCGGACGGCACGCTCCGTTGCAGCTACACCTTCAGCGAAGCCGGTCACGGGCGCCCATGGGGCGGCGGCGTCAAGGCCAATGGGCGCATGGACGCCCCTGTCCGCCTGACGGCGATCAACGCGCACTATTCGCACGACAGCGGTGCGGGCGATGTTGTTTTCGCGCGACTGGAGGAGGAGACGCGAGCCGCGACGGTCGCGCGGCCGGTCCGATCAGTTGAGCCGATCTCCGTCGATACCACGTACCCCGGCGCGACTCCGTTCCCCGGCGCAAAGGCGCTCACGTTCACGATTTCCCCCCCGTTCCGCGGCACGGCCACGCTCGTCCTCTCCCATGACTCTTGCGGAAACGCGATGCAAGGTGCGATGACCAACCTGACGGCCAGCACGACCGATGGCACGTTGCGCTTCCCCTGCGACCTCTCGCGCCTGAGCCAATTTCAGTTCGTGAGGCTCGACTTTGAACCCTCCGCCGACTCTCCCAAAGGCCCGTGGAAAATCGTCAGGGCCGAGGGCGAGTTCGAGCAGACCTCCGCCGAAGCGTTCCGCATGGACGTCGAGACGGGGAATTTCCTACACATCGTCCGCGCCGAAAAGGCGAGCGAGCGGCCCGTCGTCGTGATCCACAATCCGGCGGACACGCCGCAAACGTGGGGAACCACCTTGCGTTTCGCGGACGGGTTCGACCGCCGCTTCGAGATCCCCTTTCACCGGACGCTCGCGTCCGGCGAGACGGTGCGGATCCCCGTTCCATGGCCGTTGCCCGCGAAGGGCATGTGGTATCTGACGGCGGACGTGCGCGGCACGGACGGCTCGACGATGGAGCACGAGTCGCGTTTCGCGTTCATCGATCTCCACGAGCGGACGCCGATCGTCTCCAAACCCAAGTTTCGCTTCGGCATCCACTACCATGGCATCCGTTATCTTCCGGATCTCGTGGACCCCACCATCGACGCGCTCGTGGCCGCCGGCGCGAAGTTCACGCGCACGGATTACGGGTTCATGTTCGGCGGCGTGATGCCCCGTCCAGGCGTCTATGATTGGTCGAAGGCCGACGACCTCCTGCGCCGCCTGCGCGACGCGGGCCTGTCCCTCGATATCATCGTCCAATCCACGCCCGGATGGGCGGTGGATCCGGAGATTCTAAAGGCGCGCCAGGGTGTCCGCCGCAACGGGTGCCTTCCCAGCCGACCGGACCTTCTGCGCGATTTCTGCCATGTGATCGCGGCCCGCTACGGGACACAGATCGATTATTACGAGATCGGGAACGAATGGGACCTCGTGACGACGAATACGCTCACTCACGATGAGGCGGTGCGCATGCAGCGCGAAGCTATGGAAGGCGTTCACGCGGGGTGCCCCGCGGCATGCGTGACGCCCAACGGCTGGGCCGCCGCCTCCACCGCGGGTACAGTGGACTGGTCCCGGACGAATCCCGGACTGATCGAGCGCTTCGCTGAGGAGCCCGATCTGTATGACGTGTGGGCTCTCCACTGTCACGGCACGTTCGATTCGTACGTCAAAAGCCTGCAGGAAAAGTTCTTCCCGCTCCGCGAACGCACCGGCATGAAGAACAGGCCGTGGACGTCGCACGAAACGGCGCTGACCAGTTTCGGTGACGCCGAGCTGGAGGTGGCGCGGACGGTATGGGCGAAGACGCTTTACGCATGGTCATGGGGTTCGCGCGATTACATTTGGTACAACCTGCGCGCGACGGGATGGCTGGAGGGAGGCGAGCCGGGTTACGGACTCATCACGGCCGGCTTCCGCCCGCGTGCCGGCTATGCTTCCTTCGCGGCCCTGACCGCGATTTTCCAAGGCCTTGACGCCGACGGTCGCCTCCTCTCGCGCCATCCGCTTCACCTCTACCGGTTCAAGGGCGAAAAGCAGGGTTTCCGAGGGATCGTCCTCGCTGGCTGGGAGTGGGGGGCCGAGACGCCGCGTGGCGTCTGCGTCAGGACGGATGCGGCGCGCGCCTCCGTCTCGGACCATATGGGCAACCGGTCGGCTGTCACGATCAAGGACGGGATCATCGAATTCCCGCTCGACTTGAACCCCAAGGCCCTTCTTCTGGACGGCGCGACGGGAGCCGAACTGGCCAATTGATGCCCGATTTCTCCGCAGAGGGAGAAATGCGTCTCATCCGTGTAGTGAGGTTTCAAGTGCAGACATGGAGAGTGGCGAGGGAAAAGACGGTCGAGAAAGTTCGAGCATGAGACTCTCTTGGATCATCGCGGCCATAGCGCCCGTGCTTGGCGCCATCGAAGCCCCTTCAGCCGACGCGAATCTTATCCTGAGCGAAGCATATCGCATTGTGCAGGGCATCCAATGACGCAATGATGCATTCGCGCTATGGCGCGCCACGCATCAGGGCGCCGCGCCGTGGAACCGGCCGGCTGGACCAGTTGACGTGACCTCGCTTTTTTGAGCCGCCTGAGATGTTCGTCTGGGGCCGAAGAGGAACCAGGCGAAATGAAAGGCAGGCGACACACGACGGAGGAAAAGATCCGGATCCTGCGGGAGGCGGACGGGGGCAGGGCGATCACCGAGGTCTGCCGGGCCCAAAAGGAACGTGTCGCATGAAACGCAGCAGAATGGACCAACCAGCAGACGCTCCAGATCGTCCAGGTGGATTTCACCCGAACATCGGCCTCGGCAACGTGAGCAACAGCGGCACCACGGAGCGAGCACAAGGGGCAGGCCGCACCGGTTTGTCACCCATGGGTGACATTTCCGCCACGATGACAGCAGCCGGTCGACCTCACCCCGCCTTCCGCATCAAGCAAAAATCGCTTGTCAGGCCCTTCCGGGCCGGTCAAACGGATAGCGGGCCGAGCAGGTATAGGAGCCAAGGAGGAGTGCCAGCGATGAGGATGGGAATGGCGGTCGCCATGCTATGTGCGACGGAGGCGTGTGCGGGGACGTACGACCATGACGTGAACGTGGCGGAGGAGTTCCGTGCCCGCGACGGGTTGCCGAACTTCTTCGCGAAATTGAACACCGGCGGACCGGTGCGGATAGCGTATCTGGGCGGCAGCATCACGGCGGCGGCTGGCTGGCGGCCCAAGACACTGGCCTGGTTCAAGGCGCAATATCCCCGTGCGGAGGTCATCGAGATCAACGCCGCCATATCGGGGACCGGCTCGGACTACAGCGCCTGCCGCCTGCAGGGTGACGTGCTCGCGCAGAAGCCCGACCTAGTCTTCCTGGAGTGTCGCGTCAACGGGGGCGGCGGCTACGAGGCGAAGTCGGTCGAGGGCGTGGTGCGCCACCTCTGGAAAAACGACCCTAACACCGACATCTGTTTCATATACACGCTCCACCAGGGGATGCTGAAGGACCTGCAGGCGGGCAGGACACCTTGGTTCGGGCCGATCCAGGAGGCCATCGCCAATGCGTACGGGATCCCGACCATTGATCTTGGCGTGGAGATCGCGCGGCGCGAGAAGGAGGGTTCCCTGATTTTCAAGGCCGACGCGCCGGTGGAGGGCAAGATGGTCTTCTCGAAAGACGGCGTGCATCCGGGCGACGAGGGCCACGCCATCTACTGCGAGATTATCGCACGGTCTATGCTCAAGATGGTGAAGGCCGGCGGCGCCCATCCGCACGCGTTGCCGCCGCCGCTCGAGCCGACAAACTGGGAAGAGGCGACGCTGCTGCTGGCCGCCGAGGCAAAATTGGGCCCGGGGTGGACGGCCGTCGATGAGCACAAAGACCCCGTCTACACCGAAAGCCGACAGCGCACGCACGCCATGCTGCGCGGCGCGTTCAAGTGCGCACAAGCGGGCGCGAGCGCCACCGTCAAGTGGAACGGGACGGTTGTCGGCATCAGCGACATCCCCTACGGCGAGCCGAGCGTATTGGAGGCGGTCGTGGACGGCGGGCAGCCGATCAAAATCGAGCGCACGCAGAAAGAGAAGACCAAGCACGCGCGCTTCTGGTATCTGCCGGAGCAGAAACCTGGCGAACACACCGTCACATTTTCCGTAAGATCACTACCGGCGGGCCAGTCGTTCTACCTGGGCCAATTCCTGATCGTCGGCAAATCCATACGGTGAGCGTTTCGTGCCGGCATGCCGGACAGCTGGACTCCTAAACCATCTCCGCCCCAAGACTCACCCCGCCCCCCGCATCGGGACCACGTTGCGCGCGCACGCTCCGCCTCGCCACCCTGCGCTTCTCGCGCTCCGCGGCCTCGACGACCTCCTCGGCGCGCCTCCGGGCCATCGTGGTCGGCGCGGCGCGGAAGAGCTGGTAGAGGATGTCCCCGGAGTAGAACGGCGGCTTGCCCGCCAGCAATTCCCGCGCGTTGGAGGTGTCCTGCCATTCAGACACGGATAGAATTTGGTTCTCCCGCCCTACCGAACCCGCCGTTTCAGGAGCATGCCATCAACTCACCGCATCCCACCACAGCCTTCAATCACCAAGGTCGGCCAACGAGCCTCCCGGAGCCAGTGGCCAATCCCCAGACCCGCAAAATCAAGCCCTTGCGTCATGCAAAATCGAAAGACGCCATATTCCCAGCACTTCGTGCGAAAGTTGGGTTATCTGAATGCTTCTCCTCCCGCCAACCGGGATAGGTGGGTTCAGGGACAGGAAGAGCCAGAGGCAGGGTGTAGGAAGAAACGCTGCACGCGTTTGCCCTCGATGTCGCCCAGGTAGATATTGCCCTTGGAGTCAAGAGCGACCGCGTGGACCCAGTCGACCTCACCGGGCTTGGCCGGAGGGACGGCGGGCTTGTTGAGCGCGGCTCGCAAGAGGACTTTGCCGGCGCTATCCAACTTCATCAGCAACTGGTCTGGAGGCGGTGAGACGACCCAGCCGCTGCCATCCGGCTGCCTGACCCTCGAGGATCCGCAAACCCAGATCTCGTCCTGCCGGGTCATGGTGAGCCCCCATGGCATCAGCAGACCGTCCCACACGGCCAGCACGTTCCCGTCCGCGTCGAAAACCTGAATCCGACCGTTGTTGCGGTCGGCCACGTAAACCCGGTCCTTGGAGTTGACCGCGATCGAGTGGGGCAAGGCGAATTGGCCAGGGCCGGTTCCCTCGTTGCCCCATGCCTTGATGAAGCGGCCCCGGCCGTCGAAGCGAACGACGCGTCGGTTCCCATAACCATCGGAGATGAACACGTCACCGTTGGAAAGGAACGCGATGTCGGTGGGACCGGAGAAATGGCTTTCATCACAGCCCTTCTGGTTGGCGGTACCGAGTGTCAGCAGGAGTTTCCCGCCCGGACTGTATTTTTGGACGAGATGGCTGCGAAAATCTGTCACCCACACGCTGCCGTCCGGACCGAGCCTGATGTGGTGGGTTCCCTTCGGATTGGCCGTGGACCAGGAACGGATGAGAGTCCCGTCCATCCCATAAACCTGCACCGTGGGTTCACTGCGGTTGAAGGTGTAAACTTGGTCGCGCTCATCCACGGTCACACCGGACATGGCACCCCAGGCGAACGCCGCGGGTTTCTGAGGCCATGCCGGATCGAGCACGCAGCGGGAATCTCCACTCCCCGGCAGCGGGGCACCCGAACTGTGGGCCAGGATCGGCGTCAGGAGAATCGTGAGGCAAACAGCACGGTGGATCGTCATGGCAACGGTTCCTCAAGTTGGGCAGAATCGAGCGGGATTCGGGTGGCTGCCAGATTTCAGGATATGACCGGCAATTTCCACGGCTCGCGCATGGGCCGCGCAAGCATCCGGTTCACCTCTTCGTCGGGACTCCGTTCGGCCGCCGGGTCCCAGGTGAACTTGCGTTTCAGAATCTGGGCGATGTTGCCGAGAATGCACAGGGTGGCCGTGCTATGGCCGATCTCCACCGGCTCGATCGGATCCTTCCGGCTCTTGACCGCATCGAGGAAATTCCGGACGTGGTCCTCGTCCACATCCTTGCGGACATGCTTCTCGCGAGCGGGATTGCCTTTGGGCAGATGAACCTCGTTCGGCCCGATCACGGAGTCCTTGAGGCTCTCGGGAGACGCGGTGAGTTGGCCCCCGAGTGTAATTTCCAACCAGCCTTCACTGCCTTCGAACCTGGCTCCGGCGCTCTTGCCCGTCTCGCAGATGAGTTCGATTCCGTTGGCATAGCGGGCGCGGAAAGCAGTCTTTGTGGCCGTGGTAAACAGCCCGCCCTTGGCCGGCCATTCGGAGCCCACGTCCTCGTATTGGACCGGGGTCGTGCCATCCATGCCCAGGGCCCATTGGGCGATGTCGTTCGTATGGGCGCCGAAGTTGCTGCACTGCCCCTGGCAGTAATCGAGGTTGAAACGCCAGCGGTAAAAGCAGCGCTCGGCGTGATAGGGCGCCTGAGGCGCTGGACCGAGCCAGAAGTCGTAGTCAAAGCCCTCGGGAACAGGCATGGGCTGCCAGCCGGGACCAGGCCCCGCGAACGTGTTGGGAACCACCCAGGTGCGGACCAGGTTAACCTTGCCTAAACGCCCGTTGCGCACCAGTTCACACGCATACCGCACCATCGGACTGCAGCGCATCTGGGCGCCGGTCTGGAACACCCGGTTGTATTTGCGCACGGCCCTGACCATCTGCTGGCCTTCGTGAATGGTCAGGCCCAGGGGTTTTTCACAATAGACATCCTTGCCGGCCCGCATTGCGTCAATGGCGATGAGCGCATGCCAATGATCGGGCACGATGAGGGCGATGGCATCCACATCCGGCCGGGCCAGGAGTTCGCGGTAATCCGAGTAGCTATCGCACCCTTGAAACTTGCCGCTGCTGGTCTTCTGGGCGTAGTGTTCGTTCACCCAACGTTGCGCCGTTTCCCGACCCAGGACCAACTCCGGGTAGTAGTAGCCGGCGCCGCTCCGCCTGAGGTCGCATACCGCCACCATTTGCACGTCGTGGTGAGCCAGAAATGACGGCACTATGCGCGCGCTTTGGAAGCCGCAGCCGATCAAGCCCACGTTGACCCGGTTGCTTGGAGCATTCGCCCCGAGCAGCCTCGCGGGAACTATGGAGGCAGCGCAAACCGCGCCCGCTGCAGTCGCTGCCCCTCTCAAAAAACCACGACGTGAAGTCAAGGCTCGGGATTGTCCATTTTCGCCGGTGCGCATTCTTTCGCAGGGACGGAGGACGGATAATCTGCTTTCAGCGGCCCCGCGAGCGCAACCACCACCCTCCGCCCTCCCGGGGGCTGCCAGCCCCGTTTGAAGCCGTCCCGCCATGGGAATAGCGTGGCAGGCGGCCCACCGGAGGTCGAGCGGGAATGCCGCCGTCCCCAGCCGCCGGGGCCATCTGCATTGCGAACGTGTCCCGCCCGGCGGGCGCGCTGGCCGCGCATCTTGTTCGAATACCACCCGCAAGGGCGCATCCGGCAGCGGGCGGAACTCCCCCCCGGGGCCGAAGAGCTGCACCTTCTTGGCGTGGCAGGCGGGGCAGAAAAAGCAGGCGTTTCAATCACGGGCGGCATGGATCTCGCGCAAATGGCGGTTGACGACCGCGCAAAGATGGCCGGCGGCGGACGCGGTAAAGGGGTTGGTGACGGACTCGTAGCCGCCGGCGAGATATTCCTGCTCCGTGGGCAGATAGCCGAAGGTGCCGTTGGCGTAGCCGACGTAGAGCGTGTTGGCGAAGGGCGAGCGGTCGCGGATCTCATTGGAGATTTCGCAGAACATCTCCATGGGCGCGCTCCAGACGACGGTATCGTCATTTATACGCAGGAAGCGCAGCGGCACCAGCAGGGTTTCCGTGCCGTCCTTGGCAACGCGCAGGTAATCCTTGAGTTCGTCCGACCATTCAAGCCCGCGGCGTTTGGGCGTCTCCACGATGATGCGGCAGGCACGCAGTTTCACCACGGCGGTGGTGGCGCGCAGGCGGCGGTTGGCATCGAGGATGGGATCGCCCAGGAGAACTTTGAACTGGTTGAGGAGCCTGATCTCGGCTGGCGGGCGTGTGCTGTAAATGGGGGCGATGTTGCCGGCGGCACCGTTGAGATAGAGCATGGGCGCCCCAATCTTTTCCTCGACATATTCGGCAACGATGCCGGGCGCGTCGGCGCTGACAAAGGTGTTGCTGGCGCCCAACACGGTGGCGTGCATGGCGTAGTTGGCGATAAGGGCCAAAGGCGCGCCGTCGGATTTGTCGAGACGAAGCAGACCGATGCGGCGATCCACTGGCGCGGAGGGATTCATGCCAAGACGCACCTGACCGTCGACATCACGGGCGCGACGATTGATGTTGGCCTCCGCGTAGCCCCGGCCGACGCCGAGTTTCGCTGGCTCCAGCCTCTGCCGGGCCTGCCGGACGCCGTCCACGAGGTGTTTCTCCACGAGCGCCGTGTAGCTTTCGTCCATGCGAAACTGGAAACGGTTGGTCATAAGCAGGCCGGGAATGCCGGGCGGGCCGACGTAGGGCGATGAATGCGTGTGGGTGATGGACCACCAGATATTTTCCGGTGGTAGGCCGAGATCTCTGGCGAGATCGCCGGTGACGCGGTCGCAAAAAGCGGGCGAGAGCGAACAGAGATCGGAGGAAATGAGGACGAACGAGGTCGTGCCGTCGTCGAGCGCAACAATGCGGTGATAGAGCCGGTCATGCACCTTGGTGGACATGCGCGGGCTGTAACCGCGCAGCATCTGTGGCGTGTCCGGCGTGATGTCCACCTTGACCACCGCAGCGCGAAACGCGGGCGCACTCGCGCCGGGCACGGGCAACGTGAAGAGCATGCAAGCAACCATGACGAATAGGAAATTCTTAGGTTGGATGCCGAGTTCAAAAAAGACTGGCACCGCCGTCGGATTCGCCCCCTCTGTGCGAGGCACCTGAAGTTCAACCATAGATCCTCTCACTGGTTTCGCCGATGCACCGCGGCGGATAAGGCCGGTGATGAAAATTCCTTAAGGGCGTTTGTCAACGCGACGTCCACCGCTGCTCGTATGGCATTCTGCGAGTACATCATATCATATCGTCTTCCTCGCCGCGAATCTCTCTTTGGTACAAAATTGTGCCCTGGGCGCGATCGCGAACACGCACCAGCACCCCGACCCGAACGACGTAGTTCCAACAGCTATCCACCCACCATTCGTACACGTCGCCTTCGACGATTGTCGCCGATGGATTTGACGGGACAATCTGATAGCCTGCCCCGCGCATGGCACCCTCAAAGAACGACTGCATGACCGCCTGAATCGGCCGACCGTCGTTGACTGCCATGTGTCCAAGCTGATTGCCAAATCCTCCTTTGACGACCCCGAGGCACCCTTGTCCTGGGCGGGTCGTTTATCCCTGAAGGGGGCGACGGCTACGGAGCCTTGGATTTGGGAACCCATCGCGGGCAACGGGCCATGCGTCACCGCAACAGGATACGTGCCGAAGCCGACCAGGAAAAAACGAGACCCACGGAAGCTACACCGTGCCACACAATCGTTGTTTGGGTTCGACAGTCACTCTTCATAAGCCATCACTCTTGTCACATCGCTCACCGATAGCTCCCGTCAGCGCACAAGAAAACTCGAAAAGGCCGTCAAGCGGGTTGGAAGTCGGCCTCGGGGGCCCAGCGGCAGCGATTCCCCAAGTGTGAGGGAGGGTGAGCTTTCGCGCCCGGCGAGGGTGGTAGCCCCGGAGGCGATCCGGCTCACGCCCCTGGATCATGGGAACCGAGGTGTGCCAGCCGACGGCACACCGGCAAGGATATTTTTCTCGGCGAAAACGGCTAGCCGGGGCCCGGCGGGACGCTCAAATCAAATTGGATTCTTCAAGTCTTCCATATAGGACGGGCCAAGAGCGGGTTGGCGGCCGAGGCTACATAGTCTTTCGCCTTCGTATAATCGACATTGATGCATTCGTATATGCCATGAGCTTGGAAATCGCGGATGCAATCGCGGATAAGGCGGGCGGCCATTGCCCGGTCGGTCCGTGCGAGCGCCCTTGCAACCCAGCCGGAGGCCGTTGCCCAGTAGGCGCCGTTTTGGTATTGGCCCGCCGGTCGGATGCCCGCGATGCGTCCCCGAGTGGACGACCGGTAGTCGCGGACGCCGGTGAGCATGTGCGTCCACCCCGGGTCGAGAGTTTGCCGAACCTGTCCATGGCGCACAATCACATCGTAGGCGCGAGCCAACGAGCGAGAGATCTTATCGGCGGTCGCCGGGTCGAGCAGCCCGATCATCGCGGCGTAGGCCGATCCCCAAATGTCGCTTTGGACGCAGTAGATCGTGGCCGCATTGAGCAGCTCGGTCTGTTTATTCCAAAACGCCTTCAGAAGGTGCAATTGGAGCCATTCCGCCTGCGCGTTCCAGTGTTGCTTGCGATTTTCGTTTCCAACGGCCTCGAAAAGGAATGTCATGGCTCGCGCGGCTTCCCACCATAGAACGGAACAGAAAAGATCGTAGCCTCGCTTATCGACCGTATCGTGAAATCCGTATCCCGAATGCGGTTCGAGTGGATTGATCCAAATCAGTCCCGTGATGGGGCATCGCGTGACTCCTTCGGTCATGGCGCGTTCGAGACGGGCGGCATTCTTGGCGAAGAAAAGATCGTTGCCCGAGTGCTCGTGAATCGCCTTCGTGCCTAGAACGGCAAACGGAGCGCCGTCTTCCTCGGGATTCGCGCCGATGCAGCGATACTCGATCTTGTCGGACGCGACGGCATAGTAGCTGGGCATGACGCCGTCGGGAGATTGACGATCCAGAAGGAACTGAAGGCCCGCGGCGGCCTCGTCCCAATCGAACGCCTCCGGACACCCCAGGAGCATATAGACGAAGTCCCGGAGCCAGAAGCCCGCGTAGGTGCCTTCCGGAGCCGGTTTCCATCCGCTGATCCCACCCGGCAGATTGACGCGACTGGCCGCGATAAGCGATTTGGCCTTGTTGAGAAGCCAATCCCAATCGGCCGACGAGGGGGCGTCGTCTTCGGGCGCCGGAGACGCGGCCGAAAGACCGAACGCCGGGAAAAAACTACCGGCAACCGCGCCGGCAGCACCAAGAAGGAGACTGCGCCGCGAAAGAGCGTGTGCTGGCCATTGTGTGATTGAGTGGCTCAGCATGGGTTGATTCTCCCCTGAAATCGAAATGTCTATTGCGCCACGACCGCTAGCAGGCTGTCGGACTTTGTGAAGTCCGACAGATTCCTGGGCCGCATTTTCGCCAACTTGCGCCCCTGCTTGTACCAAGCGGTCGTCCAAGAGTTACTTTGAGCCTCCCATGGCATCCTGACAAGCCGTTCTTCCTGCCCACAAACTTCGGTGGGCCGTCTGCTGCGCTATTCCCGCGAAAAACATTCTCGCTGGCCCCGCCTCTGCGCGCTGACCAGCAGCGAGCCAAGGGCAATTGCTATCATGTCGGCCGCGCTGCTTTTTGGCCTTGGCGGGGCCCTTGCCCTTGGGCCAATGCGCGATCAGCGGGGTGCTGATGCCGCCCTCGTGGACCCATGTCTTGTGGCGGCGGAATGGGGTATTCGATGCGCTGGAGAAGCCGGGGCCGCGCCCGCACTATCCCGACGACCAGTGGAGGTGAACGATGAACCTCATCCACAGGGGAACGGGCGACGCCGCGAGGCGGCTCGCCCCGCCTTGCCGCCGACGTGGTGTCGCGCACGGAAACCATCGAGGTCTGGGGGTCGTCCTTCGGCGACCCGGGCCCAGACGCTTGCGAGTTCCGCGCTACCGCCGCCTCGACGGCACCGAGCGCGACTACCTCACCGAGCCCCTGCGGCTCGTCGCGCACAGGGACAACTGGTACGCGCTGGCAAAGAACCGCCCGGGCGGCGAACTGCGCGCGTTCGCTCTAATCGAATACGACCACCTTCTTATCGATGCGATCGCCGGGCGTGTCGTTGATGATGGCCCGGGCCCTGCGGCACGCCGCCTCAAAATGTTCTGGCGCGGCGCCGGCGAGGTAACGCGCGGTGCGTGGCCCATCCGCAATTGCAGAGACCTGCGACGAAATGCAACAGGTTGGATGTGGGCCCGGCTCCTGATCGCGTGCCCGCTGTGGCCAGCGATCAATTCCATTACGTATATCAGTGCCCGGTATGTCAGTCGGCGCTGATTCCCGTGCGGGTCGACATCAAAGATGGTTGCGGTCCCTTTAGCCAGTATCGCACGACGGAATACCGCTGTCCGGGATGCCGGTATGTTATGAGGCTTGCCGTGTGGACCGGCCCGTCTGGAACCGGTGTTATCCCCGATAGAACGGCACGGGTGTCCCCGCGCTTTGGGAGGGTCCGCGGTCTGAGGCTGTCTCAGAAGTATCAACGACCTTTCCATCACGGGAGGTTCGTCGATCTCTATTGAAAGGCGGCAGTGGGACTGCCGCACCCCAAAACGCTGCGCGCAAAAGCCTTCGGAGTGCTCAATTAACTCTTGCGCCTTTCAAGCGATCCCGACATTGAGTGTGGCACGTATCCAAATCGCGGCCCATTGCCGGGGTTTTGAGACAGCCTCGCCTCGCGGGCAGCCGCGCGAGTCCGACCGCGGACGCCGCGGCCGGCGTCCCTCACGTCTTGCGCCCACAAGGGATCGCACTACGATGGTTGGACCATGATGACCGCGTCGCCAGGCCGCAACGGGTTTATCCCAATCCTTCTTCTATCCCTCGCGATCTGCCCACTGGCTCTGCCGTCGGCCGAATCCACGGAGCCCTCGAATAGACCGGACGCCGTATCCGCCGAGAAGCGATCCGTCCTCGAGTGGCTGGCCCGGCCGGAGAACGTCAAAAGATTCGGCGACATATCCGATTCGATCTGGCGATTTGCCGAACTCGGCCTGCAGGAACATAAGTCATCGGCACTGCTGACAAAGACGCTTCAGGACGCCGGATTTTCCGTGGAGAAAAATCTCGCCGGGATGCCGACCTGTTTCGTGGCGAGCTATGGTTCTGGGAAGCCGGTGATAGGCATCCTCGCGGAGTTCGATGCCCTGCCAATGTTGTCTCAAAAGGCCGGCGTGGCCGGGGCAGATCCGGTGGTTCCAGGCGCGCCGGGTCACGGCTGCGGTCACAATCTGATGGGCGCCGCCGCGACGGCCGCGGCGATCGCGGTGCGGCAGACCATGGAACAGTTTCAGCTTCGTGGCACGATAAAGCTCTTTGGTTCGCCGGCCGAAGAATTGGCGATCAGCAGGCCATACATGGTCAGGGCTGGCCTTTTCAAGGATGTGGATGCCGTCATCAACAATCACACTAGCTCGTCTTTTGCGACGGGATATGGCGTATCCGGGAGCGCCATGTATTCTGTCGTCTTTACTTTCCGCGGGAAGACGGCGCACAGCGGCAGCAATCCATGGACAGGCAGGAGCGCGCTCGACGGCGTCGAGATCATGGATGTGGCGACCAATTTTCTTCGTGAGCATCTGCATTTCTCGACGCGGATGCACTACGTGATCCTCGATGGTGGTGAGGCGCCCAACGTCGTGCCCGATCGGGCCCGGGTGTGGTATGTGGTCCGCAGCTCGGACGAGAATCTTGAGGCGATTTATGGGAGGGTGCTGGACTGCGCAAAAGGGGCGGCCACGGCCAGCGGCACGGAATTGGCGGAGATCCGGGTCATCGCCGGCATCCACCAATCTCACCACAACAAGGCGCTCGCGGAGCTCATGCTCAAGAACATTCAGCTCGTGGGCATGCGATCGTGGAGCGACGAGGACCACGCCTTCGCGCGATCCCTTCAGAAGGCCCTCGGCGCGAAGCAGAATGGGATGCCCTCTAAGATCGGAGAATTGGCGAAGCCGGCTGTGGTGTTCACGGGCGGTGCATCATCCGATCACGGCGATGTGACGCTCGTCGCTCCGACCGCGACGATATCGTTTCCCGGCATGGTCCCGGGCTCCCAGGGCCATCATTGGTCTGCCGTTGCCTGCGGCTTTGGATCGGTTGCATGGAAGGGCCTTAATGCGGGTGCCAAGGCGATGGCCGCATCCGCCATCGATCTTCTGACGCGGCCGGAGGATCTCGGGGCGATACAAAAGGAATTCGCGGAATACTCGAAGACGCATTCCTATAAGTCCTTTCTGCCGTCCGATGCTCAGCCCCCTGTAGATTTTTATTGCAAACTGATGGAGCAGTACCGGCCGACCATGGAGGCCCATAATCCGCCGGATGGCCACTGAGTTTATGATCAGGGGACCCGTTGCGCTGATGATGCTGTGGTGCGCCTTGGTGTCGGCAAGAGCGGCGGCCGATGCCCCGGCAATCAGCACGGCCACTCTGCTCTATGACTTGACCAATCTGTCGCAGTTGGCGGAATTCCCGGCCCCCGCCTACACATGCAGGCAGTTCTCATCGTGGGACAGGGCATCGAAATCCCCGACCGACGGGTGGTTTGCCAACGGGGACTGCGGCCAATACCTTCGGACAGAGAATATATCGGGGCGAACAGAATTCGTCATGATGGACGCCGAGGGCCCGGGCGCCATCGTCCGGATCTGGTCTGCCAATCCGGATGGCGTCATGCGGATATATATAGATGGCGAGGCGGACCCGGCGCTTGAGGCGGGCATGAAGGATCTTCTTGGCGGGAAGTATCCCGGTCTGCCCCGGCCGATCGCAGGCGAATACAGCAGGGGCTGGAACCTGTATTTCCCCATCCCGTACGCAAGGCGCTGCAAGATCACGAGCGATAAGGGCAAGTTCTACTATCACGTGAATTACCGCACTTATGCCCACGACACAAAGGTCGTCTCCTTCAAGCAAGAGCAGATAGGCGCGTTGCGCGACCCGATTGAATCGATCGCAGGCGCGCTCGAGAACCCCGACAAGATCAACTTCGCTTCGGCCGGCGATGCGCCAGTCGCGTTTGAAACGACAATTGCCCCGGGGGAGACTGGGGTCCTTGGCTCATTCGAGGGGCCGGCCGAGGTCAAAGATTTAGCATTGCGATGGAATCCGTCCGGGGACCGGGATGAGCCGGTGCTCAGGGCCGTCCTGCTGGAAATTATGTTTGATGGCGAGACGACGGTCGCTGCGCCATTGGGGGATTTCTTTGGCAGCGGACCGGGCGTGAATCCGTTCGATTCGCTGCCGCTCCAAGTCTCAAAGGATGGACGGATGCAATGCAAGTGGGTGATGCCATTCAGGAAGAAAGTCCGCATCACAGCCAAGAATCTGAACAAGGGACCGGTCGCGCTGAAAGGCAGCATTGCCATCGGGCCCCGGCCGTGGACGGATCGGACGATGCTGTTTCATGCAAAATGGCGGATTCAGCATGACGTTCCCACAGATCCGAAAGTCGACTGGAATTATATCGCGGCGACCGGAATGGGCGTCTTTGTCGGCGTCGCCTTTGCCATCGATAACCCGGTGAAAGAGTGGTGGGGCGAGGGGGATGAAAAAATATATGTGGATGGCGAGAGATTCCCGAGCCACTTCGGCACCGGCACGGAGGATTATTATGGTTACGCATGGTGCTCTAGCGCGCTTTTCACGCACGCGTTCCACAATCAGACCCGCTGTGATGGGCCGAGGAATTTTGGCCGGACCAGCGTCAACAGATTCCACATCATCGACCGCATCCCGTTCCAGCGGGATTTTCGCTTCGACATGGAGCTGTGGCACTGGAAGAAGTGCCTGGTGAACACGTCCGTCATGAATTACTGGTATGCGGCGCCCGGCGGCACGGATAATTTTTCGGCGATTTCGCCGGATCATGTCGCGCTGAGGCCGCCGCCGGCATTGCAGACTTCTCGCGTCCCGGGCGCGATCGAGTGCGAGGGCATGCGGGTCATCGAGAAAAAAGGTCAGCCGGGGCCGCAGGAATGGGATGGCACAAGTGGCGAGCGTCATCTGTGGTGGAAAGGCGGCCAGGGGCCCGGCGATACGCTCGTGATTGGTTTCAATGCGCCCACCGACGGCCGCCAGAAGGTATTTGGGCGGTTCTTGAAAGCCCGCGACTATGGCATCGCGAAATTTGCGATCAATGGCCACGAGGCTGGTGGACCAATCGATTTTTATAATGACCGCGTCCTCGTGGGCGATGAGATCGAGCTGGGCACGTTCGACCTAAAGGCGGGGGAGAACACGCTCTCGGTGACAATCGTTGGCGCGAACGAGAAAGCTGTGAAATCGTACATGGTGGGCATCGATTACCTGATGCTGAAACCGGCAGAGTGAAGTGGAATCCGGCCATGAGAGAAAATGGATTCAAGAAAGGCGTGGTCATGCCAAGTCGTGTCCTCTGCATGCTTGCCATGGGGGCGGTTTGCGCGGGGGCCGCGGAGCCGCCGAAGACTAAGACTGCCGGGGACCCGGTGGCCGCCAAGAGATTTGTCGGCTTCGAACATGGGATGGGCATCGGCGGATGGCTGACGAATTACAAACGGTTCAACGTCCTACCGGATAAGTGGAAGATGAGCCTCTCGCCAGGGGACTACGAACACTTTGCAACCTATATAACGAAGGCCGATGTCGAGAACATCGCGTCGTTCGGGGTCGACCATGTCCGCCTCGGTTTTGACCAGATCGTGCTCGAGGAGAAACCATGCGTCTTTCGGGAAAGGACTTTCTGCCGGGTGGACGATTTCGTCGCGTGGTGCCGCGAGAGCGGGCTTAACGTGGTGCTGAACCTGCATAAGGCGATCGGAAATTACTGCGATGTCCCCGAGCCCGTCGCGCTGCTCGACGACGCCGGCCTGCAAGATCGTTTTGTCGCGCTCTGGCTTGAGTTTGAGCGGCGCTATCATGGCGACGGCGGGGTCGTGTTCGAATTGCTCAACGAAGTGAAAAATGTTGATCCGGCGGCGTGGAATGCGCTGGCGGCGCGGACGATCGGCGAGATTCGAAAGGTCAATCCGACCCGCAAGATCGTCGTCGGAAGCACCTGCTGGAATGCCTGCCAAAAGCTGAAGGATCTGCGGCTATTCGATGACGAGAACGTGATCTACACATTCCATTTCTATTCGCCCTTCGAGTTCACGCATCAGCGCGGCGTGTTGCAGGCGGCCCCGCTCTATTACAATCGCAAGATGGCCTATCCGGGCGACATCGGGCCATATCGGGACTACAAACGCTTCGTCGGGGAATCGGATGCCCCATATGCCGGCCTCGATCGCATGGACGTGCGCGTCCTGCGCAGCATGATGCAGCCCGCGTTCGATTTCGTGCGGGAGCACCCGGACAAGATCCTGTGGTGCGGGGAATTTGGCACCATCCGGCACTGCGACACCCGCTACCGCGAAAACTGGATGAATGACGTCATCCTGCTGCTGAAGGAACACGGCATCTCCTATTGCGTCTGGAACTACCTCAGCACCCCGAACGACGGAAACCGTTTCAGCCTCGTGGACGACGATTCCCGGAAGATCGTTTCCACCCGCATGCTGGACATCATCCGCGGCAACGTGCATCCATGCGATTGACGGGAGGCGCGGCGTCATGAGAATCCTCCTTGTCGAAGATCATCAGAAGATCGCGGGTTTCATTCGCAAGGGTCCTCGAGGAACATGGCTTTCGCGTGGAGGTGTAGCGCACCGGCGAGGACGGCATCGAGAGGGCCACGTGCCGTACGCCCCCCAGCCCCTCAAGAACTTCATCGCCCCGCAACGCGTGGAGCCTGTTCAACGCCTTCACCGGCGTCTATCGGGAGATCAACCCCCACGCGGCCCTGCGCCGCGGCGAGGCCCTCCACGGCCTCTTCGATGCGGTCGTCGGGCTGTCGTGAGGGAGGGAGGGAGAGCCGCTGGGCCAGATGATGGCGCGGGGCTTTCCTTTACGCGTCCTATCCCAGCCAAAGCCGTACGCGCACTGCCACAGCGGCGAGGCGCGCGGACGGCGCGGGCGGCAGACCCGGAGACGATCTCGCACACGCACCCGGATCATGGAAACCGGGGCGTGCCATCTCACGGCACACCGGCAAAGTTGTTTTGGCCGGGAAAAACCGCTTGTCAGTGTGCGGCGGGACGCTCAAACGGAGGTCTTAAAAGATGTCGCAATTTAGCATGCTTAAGGGAAGGAACGGGGACAAGCCATGAATGCGAAAAAGTTAATCATGGCGGTGGCGGCCCTGTCGGCGGCGGAGCTGTTCGCCGCGCGGACGGCGCCGTGGACGAAGGAAAAGGCCTGGGAGTGGTACAACGACCAGCCCTGGATCCGCGGGTGCAACTACATGCCCGCGAGCGCCGCCAACCGCGTGGACCAGTGGCAGGCGCTCGGCAGTGAGGCGCGTTTCGAGGAGATGGACCGCGAACTCGCCCTCGCCGAGTCGATCGGGTTCAATGCCGTGCGCCTCATCCTCGCCGAGGAGGGCTTCGGCGTGTGGGTGCACGACCATGACGGCTTCCTGGCGCGTTTCGACCGCGCGCTCGGGGTCTGCGCGAAGCACAAGATCCGGGCGATCATCGTCCTCGGCAACGACTGCTCGCGCCCGAAGCAGCTCTGGAAGCTGCCCGAACCCGGTCCGCAGCCCTGCGACTGGGGCTACCACGGCGGGCGCAAGCTGTCCCAGCACGGGTCCTTTCCCGGCGCGTTGGGCTACACGTCGCTCGACGACCCCGATCTCAACCCGAAGTTCTACCGGATGTGCGAGGAGCTGCTGACGAAATACCGCGACGACGACCGCATCCTCTTCTGGAACCTTTGGAACGAGCCGGGCAACAACGGGCGGGGGAAGGTCTCCGCGCCGCACCTGAAGAAGCTGTTCGAACTCGCCTGGCAGATCGACCCGAAACAGCCGCTCGCGGCGGACGTCTGGGCGTCGCGCGGCGACGCGGCGCAGGACACGGCCGAGGGCGTGGCGGCGGCGTGCAGCGACATCATCAGCTACCACAGCTACAGGGACCTCGGCACGCAGATGGCCCTGGCGAAGGCGCTGAAGGAGCGGTTCGGCCGCCCCATGGTCAACACCGAATGGCTGGCTCGTATTCTCCACTGCGAGGTGTTCGACGTCTATCCGTTCTTCGCGCAGAACCGCATCGGCTGCACCTGCTGGGGCTTCGTGGCGGGCAAGTACCAGACGTACGAACCTTGGGAAGGGATGTGGAAGCAGATCGAGAAGGGCGGCGGCCAAAATTACGCCATGACGAAGTGGTTCCACGACCTGTTCCGCCCGTCGCTGCGCCCCTATGACCCGAAGGAAATCGACGTCATCAAGCACGTCAACGCGCAGATGGACGCGGAGCGCGAGGGCCAGTCCGTCCGCGCGAAGATCGCGAAGGACCACAAGATTCTCGGCGAGGACATGTGGCAGGGCTTCCGCCGCACGAAGTTCGATTTCAACGGTCGCGCCGCCTGGGCTGTGGAGCCGTCGCGCGCTCCCCTCGCGGGAAAACCCTGGACGTGGACGATGCAGTGGGCCGAGGCGTTTGTGGACCGTACCGGCGTGCCGAAACTGCTGGAGCAGGGCTTTCACCACGCGACGCTGGAGGCGTTCGACCTGCGCGCGACCGACGCGGGCCTTGCGCAGTTCGCAGCGTTCCAAAAGTACCTCGTTGAGGAGCTCGGCCTCGCCCCGCAGGCAAACCTGGTAGGCATGAGCTGGGGCGGGTTCTTCTCCACGCGCTACGCCGCGAAGTACCCGGCGAACGTGCGGAAAATCTACCTCGATGCGCCGCTCCTTAACTTCGACGGTTTCGGGCAGGAACAGACCGGCCCCTGGGCGAAGATTCCGCCCGCCGACGAAAACTGGAACGCCGACCCCCGCATGCCGGTGAACCTGGCCGAGGCTATCGCGAAGGCCGGAATCCCCGTGCTGCTGCTCTACGGCGGGCAGGACCAAACGGTGCCGCCGGCGAAGAACTGCGAGCTGTTCGCCGGCCGCTTCAAAGCGGCCGGCGGGAAGATCGACGTCCTCAAGCGCGACCTCTTCGGCCACCATCCGCACGGCGTCGACCCGGACAAGACAGAGGCCATCACGGGGTTCTTCCTGCGCTGAAGCGATAGCGGCGTTCAGCGTTCACGTTACCCGTTCGTTTGTTCATGCTCCGCGGGCGGCGGGCCTGGCTTAAAATGCACTAAGAGGTTGCACGTTACTTCACAACCTCAACGAAAATCCCCTCGCCCGCCGCAAGCGTCAGCGCCGTGAAGCCGTCGCCGTCAGGCTTCCATTCCACGCGCTGGCCGCCGGGCCACGCGATGACGCGGGAACCGCGCAGCCGCAGCTTGACCTGCGCCGTCTGAAGCGCTTCCAGCTCGCTCATGTTCACCAGCGTGAAGGCGCGGCCGTCCCCCTCCTTGGCGGCGAAACAGCCGATCAGCAGCGGCTGCGCGCATTCGATCCGCTCGATGGCGGGAAAGCGCTCGACCGGCTGGCTGAAGCGCAGATACGGCGTGGCGTCCGAACAGCCGTGACTCATCGCGCCCACGTTCGTGTAGCGCACAAAGGCGTCCGAGAGGAGGGCGATCTCTTTGAAGACCGTCGCAACATCGTACCAGGCGTTCTCGCGCTTGCCCTGGATCGACACCAGGGACGGAAATTCCGGCTTGTACCCGGCATAGGTCCAGCACAGCAAACCTTTGCATCCGAAGGAGAGCATGCTGTAGGCCTGCCAGCGGAACTCCGCCTCCGTGGGCGTCCGCTTGCTCGGCACCCAGGCGAACGTCTGGATGCAGCACCAGAACGCCTTGCCGTGTTCGCGCGCTGAGCGCGCGATGACGTTGATCGACTCGCAGTAGTCTTTGTAGGTGGTCCGTCTGCCCTTCGACCAGTTGAGCGGATAGATGTCGGTGCAGATGTACGGTACCTCAAACAGCTGGCAAAAACGGTCGCAATACTTTTTGTAGAGCGCGGGATCGGGATCGTAATACTCGATGGCCGCGGCATGCGCCCCGTACTTGAGCTGGGCGGCGTTGGCGTACATCGGCAGCAGGTTGATGTAAGGCAGCTTGCCTCCGGTCTCCCGGCTGTACTTCTTGCAGATCTCAGCCAGCTCGGCGTACTGCTCCGTTCCGGGTTCATCGGTGACGTAGGTGCCGGCAAAGCTTGGATGATCGAAATAGTCCGCCGTCGCCTCCGCCGGGTCGCGGTACGCGCCATCGCCCAGGATCAGCTCCACGCCGTGCCGGTCGCACTCGCGCAGCAGCCAGTCGCGGCGGTCCGCTCCCGCCAGCGCGCCGTGGGCGATGAGCCAGTCGAAGCCCCCTGAACGGTACGTCGCAACAAAGTTGTCCGTGATCGCCTCGGCCCGCAGATTGACCCAGGCGCCGAGGCGGATGCGGTCGCGGGTCAGATGCGCGTAGGTGTAAGGCGAATCGAAGGCCGATCCCAACGCCTGCTTGATCGCCGCCTGCAGCACGGCGGCCGCCTCGGCGCGGCTTGCCGGCTTGGCACGCACGGCCGGCTCGACCCCATAGTCCTCCAGCTGCGAGAGCGCCCGCGCCCAGTCGGCCCCCGAAAGCGCCTCCGCCGGCCGGAACGCGCGCGTGTCCGCCGCACCGAGCACCTGCCGCGCGACCACAAACCGCACGGCCTGGCGCGACGGCTCTGGCAACCCTGCGATATCGTCCAGCGCCGCCTCGCCTTCCGCGAGCCGGTAGGTCCCGGGCTGGCGCGCGATGAACCGCGTGTAGCCGCGACGGTTGGTGTCGCAGAGTGGGACCACCTGCTCGCCGCCGCCAGCATCCTTCGGCTGAAACCGGACAACCGTCGTTTCAGACGGATTCGCCACCTGGGTCGACCGCAGCATGAAATCGTTCCGCTCATAGCCGTCAGACAGGCAGCCGCCGGGTATCCGCACCTGCTGCATGGGCGCGACAAACCGCGTGGGCTGCGAATAGTCGGCCGCGTCCACGGCCGCGTCGAGGAACTGTTGCGCCGCCTCACGCGACGGGAAGAAGCCGAACCGCGATACTTCGCAGACGGAGTCCGTGTCGCTGGGGTTGATCGGGTCAAACCGGAAGCTGGTGACCGTGCCGGTCCAAGCCTTGTGCCCGAACGCGCGCATGTCCACGATTGCCGTGCGCCAGGTGTTGTCGCCGGTCACCGGAAATTGCGAGTAGCTCTTGTCGGACAGCTCGGTCAGCGTGTCGGTCGTGAAAAACAGCCCGGCCTGCTTCACGGCCGTGCGGTATTTGTAACGCACGGCAAAGAAGGGCCTTTCAGCGGCGGGGAACGCGTCCGCCGCATCCATCGGCATCGACACCGTCATGTCCGTGCCGGTCGGCACCAGTTTGGTGAGCCCAACCTCGGCGCAGAGCTGCCCCTGGCCGAGCGACATCAGCCGGACATCCGGGCCATTGTTGAAGATCCAGGCCGGCTCGCCCGCCAACAGCGCCGCCGCGCACAGCATACCACCCAACACGGCACTTGTTTTCTTGGTCATCCCGACTCCTCGTACACGTATGGTTTCTCGCTCTTCAGAAAGCTGAACCTGCTCATGGTGCTGCCTTGTTATAGGATTCGATGATGGCTGCTGATTCTGTCCCGCTCCTTGGGCGACACGTTGGCGCTTGTGGCAAAGTCCGGCCACTCCTTGATCATGTCCCCAATCTGCTTGAGAACTTTGGTCGCTGTGCCGATACCGAAGCGGTCGGCCGCGGTCAGCAGGTCCTTGCGCATAATATCGGAGAACCTGCCGTTTACCGACATGAGATGCTGTCGCGTCCACCCCCCTTGCGGATTACGGATAAGAATTTGCTTTCTGCGGCCCTGCGGGTGGAAGCCGCCATCCACGACCTCGCGGAGGCCCGAACCCCAGGCTGAACCGCTGCCTCCATGGGAATAGGATAGCAGAGGGGCCACCGAGGGTCGAGCGGGAATGCCGATCTGGCGTGTGAATGGCCCGACAGATGGGTATAATATGGGGGTGTCATATGGCACGCCGAGGCGAGACACATTTTCCCGTTTGTGGCGGGTTCACACAAGCGGTGCCGCGTCGCGTACCTGCAGGCTGCTGCGCTCCGGGCACAAGGAGGATAGACGCTCAGCCGCTCCTGTTACAGATTGTCACCGCGACAGGCTTACCGTGCTGCTGAGATCGCCGTCACGCACAGAGAGCATCCAGGTCAGCGCTTTCTCCGGGAGGACGCCCTCCTTCACGAAGCCGCGGTTGCCCACCTGCCGCACCTCCCGTTCGATGCGGTCCGGATAGACGCGGAAGACGCTGTAGGCGTTCGGCCACTCTGCGAACGCGGCGTTCTGCATGCAGGCGATGCCCTTGTACCTGTCGCAGGCGTTGACGTGCAGATGGCCGTTGAGCGTCGCCACGACGTTTGGCGCCGTCGCCAAGATCTCCATGACACCCTTGTCGAGCAGCGGCTGCCCCATGTCGTAGCCGCAGGAGCTGACTCCACGCTCGCTGTAGAACGCGGAGTGCCAGAGGACGACGGTGGGCGTGCGGACGTCCGCCGCCAGCGTCGCGCGCAGCCAGTCGAGCTGCTCGGGCCTGATGGCGATGCCGACCGCCTTCGTCCGGTCGTAGGCGCTGAGGACGTTGCCCTCGCGGTCGCGCCACCACGAGGCGTCGAGCACGATGAAGCGCAGTGGCGGCTTGCTCACCACATAATCGGTCGCGTTTGAGGGAAACAGCCCCGGGACCAGCTCCATCAGCTCCGCGCGCGCTGGCGACCGTGTACCGCTCTTTTCCGCCCGAGGCCGAGATGTAGACGCTCACGGCGCAGTTGCTGCCCGCGCAAGCCCACAGGGTGAACTCGTAGTCGCTGGCGAAGTCGAGCGTGCCGTCCAGCTTGAAGTAGGCGCCGCCGAAGTCCTTGTCCGGCGCCACCCGCAGCGAGCGCTTGCCGCCGTGGGCCCGGCTGCCGTCGGACGTGTAGCTCGCCTGATACGTGTGGAAATCCGGCAACGCGCCCTCGAACCCCTCGTCGACGGGATGCTGAGCCCACGCCGGGCCGATGGAGGCGAAGAGGGAAGCGAGCACGAGGGCGTTGACTTTCGTCATGGCGTCACCTTGTCGGGTTGGGGCACGGCGGCAAAGATATTCTGGGCGGGAAGATCGTGGGCAACTTTGTGCAGTACCCGGCGACCAATATCCACGATGCGCTGCATGCACGCTGCCTCGTTCTGGACGATGGCAAAACCAAGCTGGCGTTCGCCGTCTGCGACCTGCTGCACACCGGCTATTACGTCAGTCGAGAGGCCCGCCAGCTCATCAAGAAAAGGACGGGCATCCCGCCGGAACACGTGCTCATCTCGGCAGTGCACACCCATTCCGGCTGCAGCGCCGAAGGTTCCAACACGCTCAAAGGTTATCCGCTCCAGGTGGCCGAGCGGATAGCGGAAGGTGTGCAAGCCGCCGCCGCAAATTTACGCCCGGCCGAGTTCGCCTTTGTCACCGCGCAGGCCCCCGAATATGTCTTCAATCGCCGCTGGATTATGAAACCCGGTACGGCGCCGCCCAATCCCTTTGGCCAGATTGACCAGGTGAAGATGAACCCCACTCCTAGCAGCACGAACCTCGTCGAACCGGCCGGGCCCACCGATCCGACCGTCTCGATACTGGCTTTTCGCGAACCCGGCGGACGGCCCATCGCGGTCTATTCGGCCTACTCGCTCCACTATGGGGGGGGCGTGCCCAATGGGGACATTTCGGCAGACTATTATGGAGTCTATTGCGAGGAGCTAAAGCGCCTGATGCGGGCGGAAACACAGGACCCGCCATTTGTGGCCATGATGGCCAACGGTACCAGCGGCGACATTAACAGCGTCAATTTCCGCAAGCCACGTCCCCAATTGCCCCACTACGCCAAAATGCGGTTTGTGGCCAACGACATTGCCAACAAAGTGCATGCCGCGCTCGCCAAGGCCGAATATCGCAGCGACATTTCCCTGGCGACCAGCTACCGCGAACTGCAGATTGGCCGGCGCCTGCCCTCGGCCGAGCAAATTGACTGGGCCAAACAGATCCTGGCCAAACCGGCCAAGAAATCGACCGGCGCGGACCTTCCAGCGATTTACGCCAAGCGCGTGCTCGGCATTCCACACACTCCCGAAACCGTGCCTGCCCCGCTGCAACTCTTTCGCCTTGGCCCCGTCTGCATTGGCTCCATGCCCGTGGAAATATTCTGCGAAATCGGGCTGGATTTCCGGAAACGGTGCCCGCTCCAGCCGGCCTTCCTGGTATCGCACGCGCATGGTTCCCTGGGCTACTTGCCCACGCCACGGCATTTTGCCTTGGGCGGCTATGAAACGTGGCTGGGCACCAATCGCCTCGAACCGCACGCCTCGGATAAGTTCTTCGCGGCGCTCATGGAGATGGCGGCCGAAATCCGCGATCCGAAGTGATTCGTCATCTCGATGAAGTTTGCGACGGGACTTCGCTGTGCCGCGACCCGCACGCCTCGCGATATCGCCCCGCTCGGTGACATGCAGCGGGCCGCGGCATTCTCCCTCGACCGCTGGTGGTTGAACCCCCACCCTCTCCGCATGATGAAACGGCTTCAGGCAGGGCTGGTATTCCCCGCGATGGCCCGGGGGGACGGGTCCGTTCGACATCACAGCAACATCAAACTCCTGTCCGTCCTTTATGCCTTGCTCGCCTCGGCTGCATACCTTTGCTCGGCCACAGTGGGCGCAACAATCGTCAAGGCCCATCCCGATCCGAAATACGGCAAGCCAATCCCATTCAGAAAGGTGCCGGGGACAGCGGGAACGATGTCGCTTGAAATCGCGCACGGCAGGCTTTACGCGCTCGAAGACAACGGCCTTTCGGTCTTCGACCTTGCAGACCCGAAGAATCCCAGGCGGCTCGGCCACGTCGGCGGCATGGGAAATGTCCGCCAGTTGAGAATCAGCGGGAAAACGGCGTTCCTCTCATCCCGTCAGTGCGGCCTCTGGGCGGTCGACATCTCCGACGACACAAACCCGCGAATCGTCTCGAATTTCGACGGTGTCGAAATGGCTACGGGTCTTGACGTCGCGGGCGATGTCGCGTTCTTGGGCAACCGCGTGTACGGCGTCCAGTGCGTCGACGTCTCCAATCCGGCAGAGATGAGGCATCTTTCGTCGCTGCGCACCGACGAATCGCAGTCGGTCTACTATCGCAACGGCCTGCTTATGAGCGGCGACTGGGCGGGCGGCGAAGTCACCGTGATCGACGTGTCGGATCTGCTCGCACCGAAGGCGATCTCGCGACTCGCGCTCGACGGCTATGGCGACGGCATGTGCATGAAGGGAGACATCCTCTTTGCCTCGACCGGCCAGCACAAAAAGAGCGGCCCACAAGAACTGCGCCACGGCGCGGGGCACGGCCTTGACATCTTCGACGTCTCAGACCCCGAGAAGCCCGTCAGGCTTTCGCGGGTCGACTTCCCCTCCATCTACTTCGGCCCATGCGACTATTGGACGCCCCGCGTTTCGGACAACCACTGTTTTGCTTCCGATACCGTCAACGGAGTCTTTCTCGTCGACGTGTCAGACCTCAAGAACCCGAAGATCACCGGCAACCTCGTGCTTCCCAAGCGCGATCCCGAGAACCCGAAAATCGCCGTCCCTTACAAGCAGATCACGGACCCCGAAATCCCGCAGGGGGACCCCGTTTCATCGATCGCCGTTGGCGACGGCGTCCTTTATATCTCAGGCAACTTCACGGGGCTTTACATCGCCGAACTGCCCGGGATAGCCAAGCCCGAGCCACGCGATCTGGGCAAGCTCAACCCGCTTCCTGGAAAGCCTTTTGACCACCGCGAAAAGGGGTTCATATCCTCGGGGGCGCAGCTCTCAAACCCGACCAGGGCCGTCACCTTGAGCGGCGACATCGCGTACACCGCGAATGTCTGGGAGGGCGTGAAGATATACAGGCTCACAGAAGGAAAAATCGAGCAGATAGGACGCGCGAAGATCCCGTACGCCGCCGACATCAAACGCTCGGGCGACAGGCTGTATGTCGCCGAGGGGCAGAACGGCATCGGCGTCTACAAGATCGTTTCGGACACCGAACTCAAGGAAATCTCAAGACTCAAGAAATTGGACGACGGACTCAATTTCGCGCAGTTTGTCTGGGCTTTTGACGGGCACGATGTGATCGCTGCGAGCAACGGGTCAACCATCGTTTCCTTTATCGATTTCTCGGATTTGCAGACCCCGAGGATCATTTTTCGCCAACATGGACGCAGCCTCGTTTACAATAACTATGGCGGACAAAACCTTGTTCATAATAAGTATTTCGGCTTCTCCCGCACCTTTGGGGGGATTCAGATTTTCGAAATCGGCGCGGGTTCGGCCAAGCTCGTTTGGGAAGACACGTTCCCCATGTGCTCGCAGACGGGGACGCTTGCAGCCTTCAACGGGGAATTCCTCGTCATGCGCTGCGGCGGCTATGCGTTCGTTGACCCAGAAAAGCCCGTGGCCGTGCGCGAGCTAACCCGCCATCCGTTCCCCGGGAGCGCGGGGCTTCCCGCTGATATTCCCGACGATTCGCCCATCAGTCGAGCCATCTTCCCCAAGTCCGAATTCGAGGGGCAGGTCAACGCCGATGAATCGGCGCGCAGGGTGGCGATCGCCAACCGCATGTTCAAAAACATCCGGGTTTATGACTTCTCAGACCGAAGCAATCCCAAGCTCTTGAAGGTGGCGGCGCTTAATGCAAACCCAAATGTACCCACCTTCTGGAAAGGTTTCGTCGTGCTGCCCGGTGGCTATTCGGGTCTGTTGCTCGAGCGCCCTTGAGTGTCCAGGCATGACGTTCAGACACCGCCCTCGGTCAATCTCTGACCAACTCGAAGAAGGGAGTCGGGCCATCCCGTAGCGTTGCGACATCGATCTGGATCTGAAGCCGACCGCCAGCAATGGAAACGGGTAGTTTTTCGCGGCGCCCACCATCGAAGCCGAGGGCGTAGAGGGAGATGAGCCCCGGGTCGTTGCACGACAGGCTCGCGCTCAGTTTGCCGCATCGCATCAATGCCGGACTCCTTCCGGTGCCCTTCATCATTTCCCGATCATGTCCAACGACCATCCCCGTGTTGACCATCTCTGTCGAATAAATCAAAACCATCCGCCCCGATAACGCGATGGGCTCAGGCGTCGCAGAGCAAACGGCGACACACGCGGCAACGCTTGACCGTTCAACCGTCAGGGCGCCAACCGTCTCGCGCTTGTTTGCTTCCAGCGTCACGGCCTCCGTGCGGGGCGTTCTGACCTTCAATAGGTGCTCCCCGGAACGCATCGTGATCTCGCCGGTGTCGCTCTGGAACACCCCGTTCTCCGGATCGCTGATGTTCTCCGGATTGAGAATTCCCATGGTCTTCATTTTCCTGACTGCATCAGCCAGGGAGAAGCCCCCATCTTTGCTTTCGACAACGTCCACGAACCAATCCTGCGCATTTACCGCGGCAACACCGGCCGGCAGCAGTCGCAGATCCACTTCGCCCCCGCCCGCTATCTTTTCCATTCGCTTGGCCCACGGGAATGAGAGGCTGAATCCGGTCATCAGGCCCAGGCGGCTCTGTTCCGTTGAAACCCCGCCGAGACTTGCCGCGCCTCTATTGAGGACTTCCTCGGGCACAACCAGCTCAATTCTCTTTCTGGCTCGCGTCACATCCCCCCGCCGGTATAGGCAGCCCGAAAGGAACTCGCTGGCTCGAACCACGGGCGACGCCGCACAGGTGAAACTCGCGACCTTTGGAGCGCCCACCTCCAGCGCGACCGGTCCCGAGTGGATTTCCAGAGCACTGAATCCCTGCAGTGCGGAGTACGCCCCAAAAACGAGTCCGCATTCATGCTGGTACGGATTCCAGAAACAGTGGTTGAACTCGCTGACGATGAACGGGCGGTCCGAAAGCCGCGTCGAGTTCGCATACCTCCAATACCCTGCCGCGTCCGCCAGCGAGCTGTCCTGCTTCACGATGTTTCCCACCGTGCCCCAGCCGCCGATCGGATGCCGGTAGTAGGCGTGCATGTCGACAACCTGAGAAACCTGCCACCGCACGGCGCTGTCACCGGTCTTCTTCGAGGCATTGTACTGGGTGGTCAACCCCTCATAGCCCGTATCCCTGACCACCCGTTCACACCACTTTGCACACTCTACGGAAACATGCATCCGGAACAGGGCGAACTGATTGGCCAACTCACTCGTGCGATCTTCCAGCGAAGGCAACGGGGCCGCATCCAACGATTTGCCCTTCAGTTCAGCCGCGAGCGCGGGCGGTGGATGGTTGCCGTGCCGTGCGCCCAGCCACTTTTGCCATTCGCGTTCGAGATAAGCCTTGGCGTCCGGGAAGTCCGCGAGTGTCCTCCCCATCCGGTCCAGCCCCAGCTCCTGCTCATTGTAGAATTCGACAAACGCAACGGCGGGGTCGTCCTTCCAGGCGAGCCCCGTGTAGGGGTTCACGTGATCCAAGATCGTCTCCGCCCCATAGCGGAACCGCTTGCGTTCCCACTCTCCGCCCAGATACAGCTGCAGTTTATGTTTCTCCCTTTCAGCGAAGGTCGTCTCATTCAGAGAACTGCGTTCGTACAGGCCAAAAGAAAAGATGACCAGGTGGCAATAGATCCCTTCGAGCTTCAGCTGCGATAGCAGAAAATCCCAGCGGTCGAGCTTGTCGGGCCGGATGGACATATCCTCCGTCGCGCCTTCACAGAGCGTGCGGTCAAGCAGACCATGAACGCGAAATAGGCTATAACCCTGACGGCGCGCCGCCTCCGCGAAGAGCTTCACCTTGGAGCGAAACACGTCGCCATCAGACTCCTTCCAGATGTCGCTGGGAAAACCGTTGAACCCCAGCATGCGCACCGGCCGGTCAGGTGCGTCGGCAAAAACGATTTCTCCGCACGCCCCGATTATCACCCGCCCCTGCTTCCCCGCCGGTTTATCGACCAGTGCCGAAAGATCCAGCGCACTGCCCTCCTGCACCTGGACGCGGTCCATGTTAACGGCCTTCCACTCGTCGTTGGCGACATAGGCGACCGGCGGCACCGGCGTCCCGCACAACAAGCTCCAGCCGTTGGCACCGCCGAGAACCTCAACCGCAAGAACGTTCTTTCCCTCTTGGACTGGAAGCTCAGCGACATGATCGTTCGGCGTAAACTTGCCGGAAACGCTCCCGCCTTCGAGCGTGTTTAAGATTTCTTTGCCGTTGACGCGGACCGCCATCCATCCCTTCGCCGAAAAACCGATCTCCATTGCACCCGGGGCCTGGCTCATAAACTCGTTAAACAACAGGGCCCGCGCGCGCGGTCGGAACCTGCCCCCACTGAGCTTCGCCACATCGATGACCCCTGTCTCGTCGAGGCTGGCCCGCGCAGGGGAAATCGGGGCGCCATTTGTCCCGGCCAAGACGGTCGGAACGGCAGAGAACGAAGCCGGAGCCGTCACATCCGCAAACACAGTCCACTGCTTGTTCAAGGCGGAGACAGGCAATCTGACAGCCTCTTCCAGCCTGACATTATCTATGGAAACCTTCCCCTTGAGATTGCTCAGATTCAAAGTGATGTGCGCGGGAGCATCAGCCGACCGAGAACACTCAAAGGTGGCGCAGATTTCGGTCGTCCCGGGTTTCACGGGGACATTCTCCGCCAGGCCCAACGAGTGATAGGGCTTTCGGGACATCTGGTAGAGATGACGCATGGTCCCGCCTTTCTCCACATTCAGCGTATAGGACAGGCGGTAGGTCTTCCCCGTCTCCAAGTTTATACTGTGACCAACCAAGGCTCCGGCCGATTCGCTTTTCCCCGTATCTGGAATGACTGCAACCCAGCGATCCTCTTCGACGCCCTGTCGGCCCCCGGCCGCTTTCATGTTCGCGGACATACCGGACCACCAACCCGTCGTCCCTTTTCCAAAATCCCCATTGATCAATAAGTTTTCTGCCGCAGAGAGTCCGGTGCTTAAGAAAAGCGCGCCCAGCAAAACCATTCGTCTCATCATTGTCTTTCTATTCAAGCAGGAACACGGCCGTGCAGTAACTCGGCAGATCGATCGAAAACGCGCTCGCGTCTTCCGCGACGATCTTTTCGGCCGTGATCTCCGTGATCTTCCTGCTTCTGTTCGGCAAACTTATGCTTTTCCGTCCGGCCGTTTTCGTGTGGAGCATCAGCCATGACTCGTTCGCCGAGAGCACGTCGCCGCAGTCGGTATAGACATGGACACCCGCCTCCCGATACAGATCTCTCAGCTGATCGGCGGTCAATCCCGGAGTGGAGGAGAAGACCGAGGTCCATTTGGGATTCTGTTTCAGCGCCAAGACCGTCTTCTCTTTGAGATTGTCCGTCCCGCGCGCCAGCTCCCGAACACCCGCTCCCGGACGCACCACGAACAGGCTCTTCTGCCGCTTGGCGATGCCGACCATGGCGCCCGTCGCGCACACTTCTCCCCGCAGCATTCCCTCTTCCACCGGTTCGAGGGCGAAGCCCGTCAGCGCCTCCATGCGCGCCAATGACAGGTCCTCCTGCGAGGCATATCCCGGCGCATAGAACCAGACCAGCGTGCGATTCTTCGACCTCAACGACTCGACGGCCTTGAGCTGCCCCGCGGTCAGATAGAAGCAGTCCAGAAAGACGAAGACCTTGTAGCCCTTGTCACGGACCGCCTCCAAGTCGTCGATCAGATACCAGTCGAACGGCGCGCCCGTGCGGTAGAACTCGCCCATTTGGTCGTGGTATAGCCCGTAAGAGATTTCGTTCTCTGGCGTGCGCCGGTAGCCGAGGTAGAATTCGCTCTCCGGTGCGGAGATCACGGCGACCTGCGCATTGCGCTTGCGTGAGTGGCGCATCGAGACGTCGGCCCATTTCTTCATGCGGCCGACCGTATCAACCAGCGCCGGATCACGGAACCAGCCGCCGTTGAGGTCCATGTACCAGAGGCCCACGCCGTGCGTAACGGTGTTGCCGAACTCGCGGTAGAGCAGCGCCTGCGTCTCCTCGACGGTGTTCACGTGGCAGCGGTGGTCCGGCCTTGGCTTGCGCTTCTCGAGGTAGGTCTGGTCGTCGCCCTCGTCGATGAAGAGCTTGCCGTGCAGCGCGGCGCTGGCGAGGTATTGGCGCATCTCGCCGTCGCCACCCAGCGCGCGCCGGTAATAGGTATGCGGCGCCGACAGCATATCCACGCTGTCGAGGCGCAGCAGCTTGCTGATGCCTCTGTGGTCGCACTCGATGGGCCAATTCTCGTCCATCGTGTAGCCAAAGAACGCCACGGTGGGCAGCGTGCCCCCGCTCTCCTCTTTGACGATCTGGCAGTAGTGGTCGACCATCTCCACCGCCACCTCGTTGTGGCACTCGAAATAGTCCATCACCGCCCGCGACTGATGCGGGTCGCGCCATGCGCCGGCAGTCGTGCGGAGCCGCTGCTCCGCCCGGGGCACCTGTACGGCTTCAAACGTCAGCGCCGGGTCCTTCCAGGCCGCGCGCAGTCGGGCGACGTCATTGCCGTACTTGCCGCGCAGATATGCAACGAACCGCTGACGCATCGATTCCGAAACGTCGGAGGCCGCCGGCGGATTGGCCTTTGAGAAATAGGCGTCCCAATGGAAGTTCTCGCCCCAAGGACCGTTGGTTACGTGAATGCCCATGAGCCGCCGGCCGTAGTCGGCTTGCAGCAGGTGTCGCACGGCGCGGCGGTACGCTTGACCGCATTCCTCGCGGCACTTCCGAGACGCGAAGGATTCCCGCGGCTTGTCCGTCTGCCCACCGGAATACCGACACTGCTCGCCTGGGTTTGCCTTAATCCACCACTCGGGCGCGGTCGCGAACAGGCGCGGCAGCACATACGCGCGGGGGTTATACGACAGCAGCTTGCGGATCTCGGCGTCCTGAAACTCGGGCTCGACCCGCCCATCCGGCTTCCAGTACGGGTGATCGTAGTGCTGGAACGACCCGAAGAAGCTGAAGAGGTTGATCCCTGCGGCCGAGAAGTGTTCAACCTCGTATCTTTCCGGCTTCCACTGCCAAAAAATCATCGGCGTCACCGGCTCGCCGTCCCGCCATAATCCCGGTGCGCCGCGGTACTCTCGCACGGCCCACGCCGGCCGCGCAACCGCCTCCTCGGCGGCCAGCGCGCCAGAGACCAGCAGCAGCCCCAACATACCGAATATCTTTTCCTCACTTCTTGTCCGCGATTTTCCTGGAATTCGGACTGGCGACTTTCGAGTGAGTGTCATTCTCCCCTCAACTTGGTTTCGTATCACACCGTCTGGTATTACGACCCGATCGCGATCCGCAGCCGCCGTCGATCGGAGGTAGGCCGGTCATTGGGACGTCACTTTGCGTTCAGACCCTCCACGGTTCACGCAACGCGCGCGCCGAGCGTTCGGCCGAATTCCGGCCAGTCTTCCTTCGCGCCAGGCCATCGCGTGAAGGCCACGGACGCCCTCCCGATGAATTGGCGCCAGCTCAAACGGTCATAACCGTCGCTTGACGGAGCGGACCTCCCTTCGCTCGACACACCGGTCGGCAGGTTGGGAGGACAGCCGCCCGAGGAAGAGATTAACTGTGACATGCGCCAAGATCCCCTCTTAGTTTCTTGCCTTGTCACACGAGCCGGAGCCATACAGACTGAAGTCTTTCGCGGCGATCTTTTTGCCGCGGTATTCAAAAGGAGTGTCCGTATAGTTTGTCACAACCTCGCTGCCGTCGCCATAGACTGTCAGATAAACATCGTCTGACAGCTCTTTGTGGTCTTCCATGAATTCAAGCTGAAGGTAGCTCATGGGTTGATATTCGTCATACACGGCCTTGACCTTCTTCAGATTCTCGATTTTCAGCGGATCGGTCCAGCCGCCGTAGAATACAGGCTTGCCACCGAATTCCGCCTGGCGCAGCCGCCCGATCTCGTAATCGGGAGATTTTTTGAGCCCCCATCCCGTGTCCTCGAAGATCGGGGGGCCGGTCACGATGATCCCATGATAGACGATCTGCCAGACGGGAATATAGCGGTCGAGCATCGGCGCGACACGGGACTTGTGGTTTATGTAGAAGGCGAAGTCGAGATGCTTTGCAACGTGGTCAAAGCCGCATTCGGAGGTGAATCCGCCAAAGACGTCATGGGCGTATTTCATGATTTTCAAGTACGCCTCGCCCCACTGCTGGCGGTTGAGAGGGTGTCTCGGGTCGTGGCACTCGCGAGGAGAAATGGCGGAAATCACATCGACGTGGTGCAGGCCGTTGAAGCCAAGCCCCTTCAATTTATCATAGTCGTTCTTGACGAAGCGGTCGAATATCGCCTCGGGACACGGGGTGTACGCCTTGCCGCCCGCCCAGCATCCAACATCCATGAGGGTGCCGTCTTTATTTTTTGCGATGACGTCCTCGCTCCAACAGTCTGCGATCCGATAGGCGTCGGTATGGTTGACGTGGGGCGAAATGTTGTAGCCGAGTTCCTTCGCGGTCTTGATTGTCTGGCGCAGGGCGGCCTCGCCGCCTATCGCGGGCTCGACGGGGAAAAGCTGCGGATAGCGGCCGTCGTGGCCCCGAATATTCCACCCGACCTCGTGAAAGTCTATGTGGTCGCAACCCATGGATTTTAACAGCCTGATGGATTCGGTAACCTGAGCGCAGGTTGCGTGAAGGCGCATGGGCAATTCTGTTTCGAGCGTATAGTCTGTCGCGATCCGCTTGCCGTCTTTGTTTTGTGGAATCGGCTTGCTGCCGTGGGCGGCGCGACAGAGCACAGATTTTGTCATGCGCTCGAGTTTCGGATTGTCTTTTATACGCTCCCTGAGGGGAACCACCTCGCCGCGCCCGAGCTGATACGCCCTATATTTTTTAGCCATGTCGGCGTAGGTGGCTTTCTGTGGGAGCGGATAAACATCTACAATGAAGTCCTCGTAGGGTCCGAAGCCCATGCGCTTGAGCTGAATGCGGGGGAAGACCTCATATTTCCCACCTTTGGCCTCGGCGACAAAATCGAACTCCTGCTTGAGGCCCTTGACTATGGCCACCCATGTCGCGCGGGGAGTTTTCATCCCGAAGAAGGTGTAATAATTCCGGCTGCTTTCGAATCTTCCATTGTCGAGCCGGAAAGTCCCGATGGCGCTGGTGGTCGTGATAAAGTAACCGTCCTCGCCTTCTTGCGCCTCGCACGCGGGGATCTTGACTTCTATGAAGTCCGACGACGATGTGTCCCGCATCTGCTGTTGTCCAAGCGTCAGACGCCATGCCCCATCCTCAAGCTTCTTCAATCCGGCAGAGAGGGAGCGGCGCACGCCGTTAGAATCGACACATTCCAGCCTTGCTGTTGAATACAGGCCATCCGTTTTGTCGTCGGCGGAGATAGATCCGGACCACAGAAGGAGAACACACATCATGTAAGACAGTAGTCGCATAAATGCACTTCAGGATGATGTGCAAAGATGGGTGCTTCAAGAGGAAAGCCGATGCGACGTGAACGCATGGTTTGTTCATATTTGAAAGGGCCGAACGCCTTCGGATGGTCCTACCCGGACGTAGCCGAACGCGTGAGCGTTTGGCCGTCGCACCAGAGCCACCGCACCAATCGCCGCGGGCGATCGGCCACCTTTAAGCGGACGGTCTGCGTCTTGAGACAGCCTCAGGCCTCGCCCGTGTCATCAGGGCTGAGGCAGTTCGATGGCGGCGTAGTCAGCAAAGGCCGGAAGCGCGATGGTCCGCCGCCCGGACGCCGCGGCCGATACCAACACCTGGGCCGGGCTCCGACCCTCCATCGGCGCGGCAAAAGTGCACGATCCAATCGCCGGCCATGTTTCTTCCAATTCCAGGCGGACCCCTTCGGCAACGGGTTCGGAGGCGTAGTTTATTAGATGGACGGTCGCGCCGGTCGGGCTGCGTTTGATCTCGGCAAAGACCACGGGCGGCGCAGTGATCCGAATCGCGGACGTCCAGATGGATGCCAGATCGGCGAGCAGGCGGCGACCGCCATTAATTGGCGCGCCCACCTTGATCGTCCAGCCGCCATCGATCTTTGGCAGTGCATCCACCTCGGGCCGACACACCGCTCCTTTGCTTCCCTTTAACTGTTCGAATGGCCCAGTCTTTCGCCGGGCATAGTGCTCGTCATACAGGCCCGATTCACCCGTGATAAGGAGCCGCCCGCCGCCCTTCGTGAATCGCAAGAGGGCGTCTACCTGCCCGTCCGAGAGACAGCGCTGGTCGCTGACAAGCAGCACCTCGCAGTCGTCGGGGATCGTTAAATCGCGCCCCGCGTCGGTGAGCAGCAAGCCATACGCAAGGTGGTTGCGCAGCAGGATCTCCTCGGTCCCCACGATCGCGCGATAGGACTGTTCCGAGAACATGACCGACTCGCGCGAGTAAAGGACCTTGATGGGCGCGTAGGTGGGGCGCCGAAGGCCTTTGCGACCGGATTGCACCATGGCATTGAAGCGGGCAAGCAACGGCTTTCGTGCCTCGATCAATTCGCGCGAGACCATCTGCGGGTCCGGTTTCATGACGGTCCGGTCCGTGGGAATGCCGCCGAAGACGGCGTCCTCGACCAGCGCCAGCACGTACTTGGCTTGCGCCCGCGAAGAGATGCCGGCGTCGGCATCGCTCAACGCAAGGATGTGGGAGTCCATCGCCTGGGCCAGCTTGAACTCACGCACGCGATTGATGATGTGGTCCCCGTCCATGCCCGGCTCGTTGCCCGATTGCGAAATGAGAATGTCGAAATTGCTCCGTTGATCCGGCACGTTGAGGGCGGTGTTGTAAGCCATGTTGGCGCGGCGCACGTTTGCCACATTGCCGGTCATGATGGCCGAAGGTTTGCAGGCCTTGCCCGCCAGGTACAAACGCCGGAACAACGCCGTCATCCGCCCGCAGCGAAACTCGATCCATCGCTGAAAAATGGGATCGCGCACCTCGCCAAAGGCATTCTTGGCGGGAGGCGGCGGGGGAAGCACATGATCGACGGTCGGGATGCCGAAGCGCGATTCCGGATCGGGCTCCCCGGCGAGATATTCGCGGAACAGCGCTGCGCAACGCCGGCAATAGCACGCGGGCGCGAAGCAGTTATCAAACATGATGCCGTCAAAGCCGCCTTCCGTGAGCGCGATCTCAACCATCCTCTTCAGATAAGGTTCGAAGCCCGGCGCGTTAATGCACGGCATCCAGCGGAAATAGCTTGTCCCATAGGTCCGCTTCCGGCCGTTCTCGTCAACGGCCGCCCAGTCGGCAAGGTCGGGCACCTCGTTCTGCATCACTTCGTAATAGAGTGTCGCGAACTGCACGTAGGCCAGCGCGCGTATGTCGTGCTTGTGGCAGTTGGCCACAAATTGTTTCACATTGGGAAAATCCTTTTTTTCAAACTCCCAGCCCAGTCCCTTGTAAAAACGGCAATGAAGCATGTTGAGGCCAAGCTCCTGCATCGTCCGGGTGCAAGCTTCGCTATCGAACCAATGGTGCCATTCCTGGAGCCAGCGCGCGCTGCCCTCCATGCCGCCCGTTGAACGCCCACCGATGCGCCGATACATGGAGATCGATTCGTGGTTGCCGAACGTCCAACGGCAATCGAGCCGATCAAAGTTGATCTGCCCGGCCTCGGGCGGCATGCCCGCGACGAGCGCCGTCATGCACAACAGGGTTAACAATCCAAATATGTATTGTCTCATGGGAGAATGGATACCAATACCGAAGTGTCCGGCGCCTTGCCGGAATAGAAAGCGACGTAGTGCCTGTCCCTGATTGCCGTGGCATTGACATTGCCGGCATCGAACGTGACGTCGCTCCCCAACGCGACAACCTCGGAGGCAGACCAATGGAGCGGATTGCCGAACACGTTGTCCGGGTCAACGACTCGACGCAGGAGGACACCCCTGCCCCGCCGATAGTAGTAGTTGCTGAGCAAACCGGTCTTGGCATCGAGGATGAGGCTCGGTGTTGACGCCAGGATATCGTCGATGTTTGTTTGCTCGCGTTTCCAGGTCGCACCGTAGTCAGTGGAGACCATCTGGAATTGGAATTGCGTCGGGGACGTGCCCTTCTCGACCCGTGCGATTGCCAAAATCCTGCCATTGCCGAGGTGGACGGCAGAGGGCTCGGTCGGCCACTGAGATTTGGTTAGCCCGGACTCCATGGGGGTCTGTGTCCAGGTTGCGCCATTGTCACTGCTGGTCAACGTGCCCCATGAGTGACACGGGCCGTCGTCACGGTAATCCCCTGCGAACCACAGTGCCATGAGCCCGACCGTGGGAACCGCGAAGATGTCGGTGATCTGGATGGGTCTCACGGCGAGCTTTGGTGTTGCCACGCGCGCGAACGTCACGCCATCGGTGGTGCGGTAGAGGTCGTGGTTCCAATCCCGCCCGATTCGGCGCACCCAGAGCAACATCGCACCGGTGGCGTCCAGCCCCTTCCCCACGGCGACTTCGCCATAGCCCGGCGTGTTGGCGACAACCGTTTCCGCCGTCCATGTCTTTCCGTAGTCGGCGCATGTGCGCGCGTAAACGGCGCGGGCATCCTCGCCGATTGAGTGACCCGAACCTCGACTATACACACACACGAGCTTCTCTCCGATGGCTTGAATCATCGGCCACGAGTTGTAGCCGCTCGCATCCTGGACGACATAGGGTTTCGCGGGGCCGTCCCCAGGTGCCGCCCCGAAGCTGGTGACGGCCAACGCGATCAGCGCAATCCATGGGACGGCCCTCCCCGCCTCAGACCTCCAACCCATAACTCTGAACATGTTCCGCCGCCCGAGCTTCACTCCAATGGCCATGACATTCCTTTCGTCACTTGGCAGCGACCTTGTCTTTGCCTGCGGGGAACTCATAATTCGTGCCCAGAGATTTTGAATTATGGGGGCTTTGCGAGGCTGATGTCGAGAGAACGCGATTGCCGTGGCGGGTTTCTGTTTGCCCTTGCGGGGTTGGTGGCCCTGGCCATCGGCATTGGATGCGCGGACGGTGGCGTGGAGCGGAGCGGCGATCCGTCGGCGCAGGTACCCGCATTCACGGTGCCCGCCTGGGTGGACCGTCAGATCAACGAGACGCTGATGCGCTTCGAGCGCTGGAGCGGCGCGGATGATACCGTCGTTTTTCCCGTCATCACCGACATCCATGCGGCGCGCCCGCTGTTTTCACAGCCGCCGGATTTCCGCGATACAAAGTTCCACGTGCTGTTCGCGCAGCGGGCCGCGGTCGCCTTCAAGGCCGATTTTTTTGCAGAGCTCGGCGACATCGGGTTCGACCGCGACCCGCGCTGGAAGCCTTCGAGGCGGGAGGACGCGCAACTGCGTCTGGAATCCCAGCGCAACCTCTACAAGAACTTTTCTCTGCCCGTCTTGTTCTGCATGGGCAACCACGACAGCGGCCGTGCCTACGGCGAGTTCTTCTCCGAGCTCCGGCTCTCGGCGAAGGAGTACGGCGTGATGTTCAACGGCATGACCAAGCGGAAGGGGGTCCCGCTGGTGACTGGTCCGAACGAGGATTATGGATATTACGATGTTCCCGGGAAGAAATGCCGCGCATTCTTCCTCAACACAAGCGACGCCGGCGAAGTCGGGTTCTCGACGGAGCAGATGCATTTTTTAGCCGCCGGCCTGAATGTCCCGACCGGCACGTGCGTGGTGATGCTGGTGCACAAATGCATCCATCCCACAATCGGCAAATGGAAGGGGAGCAGGCCCGGAACGATCAAGAATGGCAACCTTTGCATGGCCATGCTGGCCGATTTTGTAACGGGCTCAAAGGGCGCGGCCGGCCCTGTGCAGTGGGATTTCGCCAAGAACAGCGGGACCACACTGGCCGGATGTGTGTTCGGGGACAGTCATTTCAACGATCAGGCTGTCACGAATGGCATCAACTTCGTCATCACTCAAGGATACGGGACTATTTCGGCGAAGGATCTGCCGGAGCGTGGCGATTACGTGACGCCGGTCGACCGCACCCAGACGATGCTTGTGGACGTGGTCGCGCTCAAGCCGGCCCGGCGGGAAATGATGGTCTTCCGCATCGGCGCCGACAGTCCACAAAGCGACCGCGCCTTTCGTTTCTGACCGAAGGTGCGCCTCATGCCGCGGTCATGCCGGTTTCCGGCCGAACCCGGCGATCCAGCTTCGAGTTTCAGGTCAGGTCCCATGCCGCCCGAAGGCGGCACCACCGGCTAGGAAAATGTAGCGAAGCCGATCGCCAGAGGCGATTCTACGACATTCCGGCTTCGGTCGTCGCTCGGCCGCCGCCGAAGGGCGCAAGCCCTTCGCTGCCCGACCGATACGACATCTTTTCGAGTCAGTTGTCGGTTCCCCAGACCTCGAATTCGGAGATGCCGTTGTCCGTGAGAGGAAAGGTCTGTTTCAGATTCGTCAGCCTTACCGCCGAGCAGAACTTGGCCGGGAACGTGAATGTCTGCGGTTCCGCTGTGCAGCGGAGTATGATGTCGAGCCTTTCACCGCTTGAAAATTCCAGTGTTGCGGATGTCCAGGTGCGACGCGGATTTTGCGGGGCCAGAGTCAGGACAACCTTCTCGGCCGTGATCTCGCGGCCGAACTCCACATTGAGCCAGAGATCCGTGCGGCGGTTGGGTCGCCATCCGCCGCCGTTTCGTTTCCCGTCGATCGCACAAACGGGCGAGCACCGCGGCAGGTATTTGAAGTGCGAGTTGGCCGTGACACGCGGATAACTCCGCAGCCAGTAGGTGTAGGCGTCCGGGTTGAGAGCAAGGTTGCGGACCGGATTGCCAGACACATGGCTGCCGCCGCGCGCGTTGCGCCCTTCGGCCACTCCGAATATCGGGACGGTGTTCGGGAGGTTGTCGTACTCCGCGACGAATGTCGCCTGTTTGGCCTTCCCTCCGAAGTCGAATGCGGGAAAATCGGAGGGAGTGAAGGCCCGGCCGGTGTCCGCGTGAGCGATGAGCTTGGCGATGGCATCCGTCTCGAGCTCCGCCGCGCGGAGCCGTTTCGCCTCGAAGTAGAGGTAGATCTGCCTCATTTTGTCGCGGTAGACGTACCATGGCGTCAAGCCGGAGTCCGTCGCATGGTTCAGCCTGTCCCAGAAGTTGAGTTCCATCCAGGAACCGCAGTACGGGACATTCAGATCGATCCAGCAGGCGACCTTGCTCTTTTCCTCGTCGGCAAGCTGGACGCCGTAGTGGGAGGGCTCCAAATAATTCATAAGCGGCGAGGAGCAGGAGCCGTAACTGTAGGGCGGAAGCATCGCGCAGGCGCTGGAGACATGGAGCCAGTTGATGATTCCCTTGCCGGCGTATTCGTCCGCACAATAACCCAGCATGTCGGGGTTCGGGACATTTTCCGGCTTGCCGTCAAAATACGAGAGATAGACCTTGTCGGTGGCGGCGACCGCTTTGCCGCCCGATCCATCCACCGGGATTTTTGCGTTGTAACCGAAATCGGTCAGCGCGATGTAGGATTCTGAGAAATTGCGACCGGGGTTGCCCTGCGTCACGTTGCCGTAGGGACGGCGCGTGAGACGCCATTTGGCACGTCCGTAGATTTCCCCGTTGGTGATGGGCCGGTAGTCCCCCAAGAGGTTGAGCGGGACGTCCGCCTTCTCGGGATTTTTCGAGCCGGCGTGGCACTGGATACAGTGCGCGTCCCAGACCGGTTGAATTTCCCTTGTGTAGCTGAATCCCATCGGCACATCCATGCCCTGGGGCGCGTTGGAACCGAGGTAGGCCATCGCCCGCTTCTGGGAATCTGTCTGGAAGCGCACCCTTTCCGGGACAGGCTCGTCACCTGGCGCATGCGGCGACCGCAACGTTTGCGGGGGCTTTCGCATCGCTTGGGCGGTATAGAAGCGGTCAGGCGTCGTGCTGTTCTTGGCCTCGTGACAGCCGAGGCAGCCGAAGGTCTCGCCCGGCAAGACCATCGTCCAACTGCGCATGTTCTGAACCATGCGGCCACGAGCGTCGAGCAACTGGAAATAGACCGGGACGCGGGACGGGCACTCGAAATAGCAACTGCCGTCGGTTTCGACGTCGACCTCGCCGAGCACGTGCTTCACATCGTAGGATCCGTTGTTGATGGCACAGGGCGCGGTCTGATGGCCGCCCCACGGATGAAGTCCGAGCGCGACGGTCCCTTTGGAGCGGAACTCCAGCGCGACGACCCGCAGCCTTTTGACGGTCCCCGGCTTGACGCCCTGGAGTCCAGGGCCGAAATGAATGTTCTGCACGTAGAACAGGCCAGTGTTCTTGCGCTCGTCGACCTGAGAAATCCGGTTGAACGCCCCGGGGCGTGGGGCAAGCGGGATTTGCTGTCCGGATGAGATCGTCGGATCGTAAACAAGCAATTCGCGGGCACCCCGGCGATGTTGCCAGTAGATGCCAAAGGCCGGTGCCCCGACGGTCCCCTTGGCGTTGATCCCCTTGAGCCCCCGGACCGGTCCGCCTTCGGGGCAATAGCAGACGACGTAGTTGTCTTCATCGAGCGCATAGGGGTACTGCCACTGATCACCGCCAGTATCATGCACGACAGCACCGCCCGTGCCGTGACTTTCCAGGCACGGATAGTCCTTTTCCGGTGCGAGCAACTTGACGCCAACGCCGGCCTGGGTGCCAATCGTGCGGTCGATCATGATGAGCTTGCCGCGCTGGTCGATGTGATGGGCGCCGGAGATTGCGATCATTTTCGTTGAATTCGGGACGGCCCGCGCGTGCAGGACGGCGGCAGGGAACTGCGAATTGTTCCCGTAGTATTCGGTCTGACCCGTGCCGTCGGCGTTCATGACGAAGAGAGAGTGCAGATAGCCGGCCGTGCGGTCGGAGTACTCCCATCGCGTGTAGGTGATCCGCCCGTCGTTCGTCATGTGCGGGAAAACGGTGTGGCCGTGATCCACGCCAAGCCGCCGGATGAATCGGCCCTCCGAGTCGCACGTGTAGAGGTTGCAGACGCTCGACCACCAGCAGGGGGCGGAGAAATTGCAGCGCGTGGAGGTGAAGACCAGATCGCCGTTCGGGAGCCACTCCGGTTCCATGTCGGCAACCCCTTCGCCGAACGTGATCTGCACCGGTTCCTTCTTTTCAAGATCCATCACGTAGAGGTGAAAGTCGCCGCCGTGATCCTGATCCGCCGTGCGCATGGAAAATGCAAGCGTCTTGCCGTCATAGGAGAGAGACGGGTCGCGGACGATGCCGTCCGGGCAGTCGAGGATGACCTCCGTGGAGACGGTGCCATCTTCGTTCACACGCATTTTGCAGAGTTGCGCGCCCATGCGGTAATCGCGTCCGGTTTCGCGGAAGACAGCGTCGGACAGGTGGTCGGTCATCGCGAACATGGCCTGGGCGTCGCCGAAAACGAAGTGCTTCGCGTAAATGAACGTTCGGGGCTGGCGCTGGAAAGCGTGGGCTAGTCGCGCGGAGCGGCGGAGTCGGCACGCGTTGAAATACAGCTCGGGCCACGCGGGATCGGACCCCGGTCTCCCGGCGTCAGAAAGCCTCTCGAATGCTTTTTCGAGTTCCTCGATCCCAGGGTCCGCACTGACGGATTTCAACGTCTTCAGCACTGACGCCATCAGTTTCTTCTCCACCGCGTTGGAATCTCTGGCGGTGAAAGCGTTCTCGACTTTGAGCGATCCGAGGTCCTGGTACAGCCAGTCGCGTTGGAGCCGCTGGGCCGGGTATGCCACCCTGTGTCGGCTGTCGATGTCCGTCTGGCTGTACTGTTGGGCAAATGATGGGTCGGTCCCCGCAGACAGCATCCACAGAGTGGAAACGACAAGCATCCTGGAGCAGGTGCGATTCAAATGGAACATGGTGCCGCCCTGCCGAACGGACCCCTCCCCAACCCTTATCCGGGGGGCCGCCAACCCCGTTTCAAGCCGTCCCGCCATGCGAATATCGTATGGATCGGCCGCCGGAGGTCGAACAGGAACAGGCCCTGCCACGTCTTCAGACCGACTGGCAATAGGCTCATCGAAAAGAGAAGCGCAACCCCCATCCCTATCAGTCCCGCGGTG
>ENA-UOWO01000146-UOWO01000146.1-activated-sludge-metagenome-genome-assembly--contig:-NODE-146-length-98102-cov-17.056514_pt1 | contig 98102 bp, 81 predicted proteins | sample MGYA00238148_ERZ761564 | MGnify/ENA primary metagenome ERZ761564 (study PRJEB28885, sample SAMN05720194) | activated sludge metagenome | isolation source: Anaerobic digester | place: USA... | reverse complement strand
TCGTTCGGGCTGGGCCTTGCTTTCGATGGCGGCAGTGCGTTGATTGGCGAGTTCGACGCGAACACCGCGGTGATCGAGCGCTCGGCCGGCGGCGTGTGGACACCGATGCAGGATCTTCCGCATCGCGGCTGGAACGTGCAGGTGGACGGCACCACGGCGATGCTCGGCGACTCGCTCGCCAACGGCAACATCGGCGAAGTCGCAATCTACTCGAGGGTTGGCGGAACCTGGCAGCCTGCCGGCACCCTGTCCGGGTTCAATGCCAATCAGGGTTTCGGTACCGATGTTGCGCTTGATGGCGATCACGCGGCAGTCGCCAGCGGCGCTGCCACCGCGCCGATGCAGGTCTATCGCCGCAATGGCACGACGTGGTTGCCCGAAGCGAGCCTGCTGCCAAATGATGCGACGGCGGACACCCAATGCTATCGCGCGGCGTTGCGCGGGCCGACGTTGGCAATGGGTTGCTGGAATCCCTCGGGCAGCCGAGAGGGCGCGGCCTATGTATTCGAGAGAAACGGAACAAGCTGGTCGCAAGCGCAGAAGCTGACCTTGTCCGGTGCGAAGCCTTTCGATCAGTTCGGTGTCGACGTCTCGTTCGGTGACAATGATTCGCTGCTCGTCGGCGCTTACCGCCGCGACATCGATTTCATGGACCAGGGCGCGGTGTACGTGTTTCGGGACGATGTCCTGTTCGAGGACGGCTTCGACTAGTCGCTCTTCGCAACGGCAGTCGCAGCCATCGGCAGTGTCAGTGGCTGCCGCGGTTGCAGCGAATGTTGTGCTGGTCGGACATCGAGAAGTCCATCCGGCCCTGCGCTCGAGATCAATCCTGTCGATCGAATGGCTTGATCCGCATCGCGTCGAACCCGATCAGCGCCGACGTGCCTGATCCAGCGATCCTGGATGTGCCGGCCGGAAGATCCGCTGCATCGACACGCAGCCTGGGGGCATCACCGACCACGCTGCCGCTGCCCGCCCGATGGCGATGCCCTGATCGGCAAGATCGAACTTGCCACGCTTAGCGGCCCATCGGGCCCGTCGATGGTCTGGCCGGCTTCCGCTGTGCCGCCTGCCGGGTATTCACGTGCGAAGCAAGCAGGGTGAAAGCGAACGGAATCGCTGCGCGAATCAGGGTGGAAGTGCTGTAACGGGTCATCGGGTGTGCTCAGGGTGGACGCAAGGGCCGCTCAGTCGAAGTCGTCCGCGAAAATGGCATCGGAGTTCAGGCGAAGAACGGCGCTGTAAGAGCGTGGCATGGTGTTGTTGTAGGCTGCGCCGATCACGACCGGGCGCTGCGCGGAGAGCAGCATTTTCGCCACGCTGTCGTAGGTCGTACCGACCGGCTCGAGCTCATAACGCGCGACGCCGTTGCCATCGAAGGTCGGATCAGGATTCCCGCTGAAGTCCATGCGTGCGACGTAGACATCGGTGCCGGTTCCGCTGCCGTTCGGATCGATGAAACCGGCGGCGACGAGGCGCTGGTCGTCGCGCATCGCAAGGGCGGTGATGCGCGAACCTTCCTCGCGCGAGAGATCGACGAGGCCATCGTCGCCGAACGTCGTGGCCAGTGTGCCGTTGTCGTTGATCGCGGCGATCGCCGTGCGATTCGGCGAGGAGGCCGAGATCGCCAGGAACAGGCGGCGCGCGCCAAAGCCGCCGTTGACGATGCGTCTTGTCGCAACGATGGCGCGCGCCGTCCAGTCGCCTTGCAGATCCTCGAGCACGCGTGCGCCATCACCATATTGCCCGAAGCTGTTGTCCGGCTCGCCGGCAGCGGAAATACGGAAGACCACGGGACGATCCCCGGCGGAGGCGGCGGCGCGGCCGGCGATGAGGATGCGGCCGATGTCGTCGAACGCGATCGCCTCGGGTACCCAGTCGTAGGCAGAAAGACCGCCGAGCTCCCTCCAGCCGTCGCTGCTGAAGCTGGTATCGAGACTGCCGTCGGGCAGGATGCGACCGACGGCGACGTTGTAGGAGTCCGGATAGATATTGATGCCGGCCATGACGATCTTGCCGTCCGGCTGCATCGCCGCAGTGCGCATGGAGACATCGGAATCGGTCCAACGTGAGAGATCGATCGCGCGCATGCCGCCGGGTCCGAATGTCGTGTCAAGCGTGCCGTTCGCGCGCACGGAGACAAGCACCGGCCGGAATTGCATCTGGCCCGGATTCTGTATGCCGGCCAGCATCAGCAGGCTGTGATCCGCGCGTGGGAAGACGGCGTAGAGGGTCTCGTTGATCTGCGGCGCGGGATCCAGGTCGAATTTGGCAAGTCCATTGACGCCGAAGCCCGGATCCGGCGTTCCGTCTCTGCGGTAGCGCAGCACGGTCGTCGCGAACTGCTGCTGGCCCGACGGATAGCTGATCCAGCCCGCGGCGATGACGCTGCCATCGGCCTCGACGGCACCTGTCGTGGTTTCCGCCTGGATCGTGTCGGCAGGCCATTCGTGAAGTGCCAGGCCGTCGCTGGAAAACGTCGGATCGGGGTCGCCGTCCCCGGCGTGGGCGACGGTCGTGGCCATGAGCAGGAGGACGAGGCAGCGCCGGCTGGCGCGCGCGCGGAACGCGACAGGGTTTCGCATGGACGTGATCCGGGAAGAGGCTGTGCACATTCCAACGGGAAAGCGCGTCCTCAGGGGCCAGCGATTCCGGGTGCAAGGCGCGTGCGCCCATCGGCGAGTCCGCTGCGGATGCGCCGCGAGGGCTGGTCCGTGGCGCCGGGAAAGCCGGTAGTCGATACTGCCGTACGTGGACTGGAACGCCGGATGGGGAGAGAAAACATGGCTCGTACTGCATTGGTGGATTTGTTGCGTCGCGCGGCGGCGATCTCGGTGGTCGCAGCAAGGTCGGGTGAGTCGCTCGACGAAGCGATCGATCGCGATCTCGCCTTGCGCACCGATCTGTCCCGACGGCGCTTCCTGCGCCAATCAATGGCGGCATCGACGGCGCTGATGGTCGGCGCCTGCGCGCCTGCACGCCTGATGCGCACGGAAAACGTCGATGATGTGATCGTCGTCGGTGCCGGCGTGGCCGGTTTGACCGCCGCCTGGCGGCTGCGCCAGGCCGGCGTCGGCGTGAGGCTCTACGAGGCGCAGTCGCGGGTCGGCGGGCGCATGCTCAGCCTGCGCGATCATTTCGCCGATGGCCAGGTCTGCGAACTCGGCGGCGAGCTGATCGATACCGGTCATGCGCGCATCCGCGCATTGGCCGCCGAGCTCGGTCTTGCCCTCGACGACCTGTCGGAGGATCCGACCCATGCCTTCGGCGATATCTGGTTCTGCGATGGCAGGCGTTACAGCGAAGCCGAAATCCTGCGCGCGTTCGCGCCGCTGGCCGAGGCGATCCGGCGTGATGCCGACGCGCTGCCCGATGAGGAGATCACCTATTCGACGCCGGGCGGTTGCGAGGCGCTCGATCGCGAGACGATGAGCCATTGGCTCGATCGCAACGGCGCATCGGGCTGGCTGCGCAAGCTGATCGAGATCGCCTACACGACCGAGATGGGACTGGAGTGCGAGGAACAGTCCGCACTCAATTTCCTCACCTTCATCGATCCGGGTACGGACGCATTCCGCATCTTCGGCGAGAGCGATGAGCGCTTTCACGTCCGCGGCGGCAACGACTCGGTCGTCAAGGCGCTCGGTGCAAGGCTCGATGACGCGATCCAGAGCGATTGCGTACTCGAAGCGTTGCGCCAATCGGCCGATGGCCGCTACCGGCTGAGCTTCAAACGCGGAGCAGCAGCGTTCGATGCGAGCGCAAGCCGTGTCGTCCTGGCGATGCCGTTCACCACGTTGCGCAGGGTCCGGCTCGATCTCGAACTGCCGGCGGCCAAACGACTCGCCATCAATGAACTCGGTTATGGCAGCAACGCCAAACTCATGATCGGTTTCAACGAGCGCATCTGGCGCACGCGCCATTCGCTGGGTGGAGCGACCTACAGCGACCTGCCGTTGCAGACGACCTGGGAAACCAGCCGCATGCAGGCCGGCGCGGCCGGCATCCTGACCAACTTCGTCGGCGGCCGGCATGGTCTCGACATCGGCGACGGCTCATCGAAGGAACAGGCCGATCGCGCCGCGCAGCAGCTCGATGCAATCTTTCCCGGGGTGTCGTCTGCACGCGCCGGAATGCGCGAAGCGCGCATGCACTGGCCGACCCATCCATGGACGCTCGGCAGCTACGCCTGCTTCCGGCCCGGCCAATGGACCACATTGCGCGGAGCGATCAGCGAACGCGTCGGCAATCTGCATTTCGCCGGCGAGCATTGCGCCTTCGACAACCAGGGCTTCATGGAAGGCGGTGTTGAAACCGGCGAGTGGGCGGCGCAGGCGATCCTCGGAAAGTCCGTCGCCCATGCGGCGCAGGAACGCTCTGGAGCATCCTGATCGCGGCTGAGCGGCTGCTGCGAAACCCCCTGCACTGCAGAAGCCGCTTCATCCGCCATGCCCGGTGTCCTGGCCATGTCTCAGGGCAAGGCCGCAAGGTCCGGTGCCTCGAAACCATTGGCAAAAATGCGATCCTGATCGAACACGCGCACGGCGTCGATATTGCCTTCGAGCAGACCGGCGCCGGCATCCTTCTCGATGCCGAGCGAGACGTCCAGATAGTTAATTCCGGCATTCAGGGCCACGCTCGCGGTTCCATGCGTCCAGGCGCCATTGCTTTGCAAAAAATAGCCGCCTGCTGAACCGGTACCGCCACTGCAGTCCGCGGCTGCGTGGGAACCGTAGCTGACGACGAGTCGCCCGCCCGCATGTCCCGCCGCAAGAAAGCCATCGGCTTCGATGACAAACGTTCCGGGCCCGGCAAGAGCGATGCATTGACGCAACGGATAGACGCGCGCGTTGGCTTGCGCCTCGGCATTGGAGAGCCCGGCCGACCCGGAAGCGGCGTTGCCTGCGTGGTCGATGGTCGACCAGACGGCGGGCGGCGTGCCCGACGGGATCCACCCCGCGAGGTTTGAATCAAAATCGCCGTTCGCCAATCCGGCTGCACCTGCGCTTGCCGTTGGCGCCACGACCACGCTAATCGCGGCGGCCCGCAGCAGGCGCAGCCAGCGCCGCGGCATCGGCAGCAACGTCGCAAGCGCGTCGCGTGTGTCGATCGTTCGCGCAACGCTCATGGCGAGTCGCAGAGCATCGACATGAACGCGTGGCCGCTCACGCGCGCGCCGCCACCCGAGTTCGCCGCGATGTTGTAGTTGATGTGCGTGTTGCCGAGCACCACCGTCCGGGCGAATCCGCCATTGCCATTGAAGTGGATGCCGCCGCCATCGGTATTCGCCGCGCGGTCGATGATGTCGTTGTCCGTGCACAGGTTGTCGATGGCGGTGTTGCCGATATGGCGCGCGTAGAAGATCGGCAGGCGATCGGCCCGTGCAACCTCGATACACGGCACGGTCAGTACGACGCCAATCGACGACGACGCGGAACGACGTATGGATACTTGCATCGCGAGATCCTCGGGACATGCCCATGAGCGGGCTGTTCCGGGAAACGTCGTTTTCACGCCGGTTTGGACATCGCTTGCTGCCGACGTGATCGATCAGGGCTTTGCGATCGTATCGGCGATCCCCGCCACGAAGGCCTGCAACGTTGTGGAGAGGCGTCCTTGCGCGGCCGCGCTCTCGCCGAGGGCCTGGTCGATCAGGACGCGCGCGGCGCGGTCGTCGCCACGTCGATGGAGGATCCCGGCGAGGCCTGCGCGCGCTTCAATGCGATCGGGCGAGACGTGGTCCTGCGGTGTCGACACATTGTCCAGCGCCGCTTTGAAGGCATCGGCCGCGCGCTCGTCCTCGCCGAGTTCCAGCAAGGACCGGCCGAGACCGTTCAGACTGACCACGCGCCACGCCGTCGGTGCGTCGGGCAATTTCTCTTCGTAGGTGCGGATCGATTCGCCGAACGTGGCGACCGCGGCTCTGGCGTCGCCGGATGCCCGTTGCAAGGCACCGAGCTTTTCGAGCGCCGAACAAATCTGGTCGTAATCGGGTTCGGGCAAGCCGCGCAGGGTCTCGATCGCCGTGCGCACGAGCTGCATGCCCTGGTCCAGATCGCCGCTGCGACCGACGCTGACACCGAGGTTCGAGCGGTAGATCGCGCTGCGGCGCTGGTTGTCCGGAATCCCTTCGGAGATCGCGAGTGCCGCGCGATAGTGTTCGATTGCTTGCGGGAACTTGTTGTCCATCATGTAGGTGAAGCCGAGCGTGTTCTGGTTCGTCGCCAAGCCGGGATGCGCGGGCCCGAGCGTGGCCGCGTCCATCGCGATGATGCGTTGGCCAAGGGTTTCGGCCTCGTCGAACGCACGCGTGTCGATGAGGACCTGGCGCAGCGTATCGAGTGCATCGCTGCGCCGCACATGCGGATCCGGAACGCTGGCTTCGACGATGGCGAGCGAGTCGCGCGCCAGCGCTTCGGCACGGTCGAGCTGGCCGAGGCGCCGATAGGCCCGCGACAGTCCCTGTTCGTTGTCGGCGATATCGATGTGCGGCCCGACGTGGAGCACCCGCTGCGCGCGCAAGGCATCCTCCATGATCGCAATCGCCGCTGCATCCTGCTGGAATCCAGCCAGAACATTCCCGCGCGCGAGCAGTGCGTTGATTCGCGTTGCCTCGGTGCAGGCATCGCCGACGCATGTCTTGATCGCGGCTTCCGATTCGGTCATTGCGCGTTCGCGTTCGAAACGGTCGACCGCGAGCAGTGCCGAGGCGGCAAGCAGGCTGGAATGCAGATCAGGATCGACGTGACCGTCGTCCTGCAGCAATTGATCGAACAGCGCGCGAGCTTCCTTTCTCTTTCCGGCATCGACCAACGCGCGGGCCAGGTTCAACCCGGCATTCAGGGTGATCGCGTCCGAACGGCCAAACCGCGTCGTCGCATCCCTGAAATTGGCATCGAGGATGCCGATGCTCTCGTCGACTTTCCCTTGCGTACGCAGCACATTGCCCAATGCGCCGAGCAGTTCGATGCGAACGTTTGGATACAGCGACGAGGATCGCCTGGCATCATCGATCGAAATGCGCACCACATCGACCACCGAGGGCGGGGCAAGGCGAGGGCCGGCCGGCTCGGCGGCGCTGAATACACGCAACAGGAAGTCGCGCACGCTGGTTGCACGCTGCGCCTCGGCGCGCGCGACTCCGCCTTGCCAGAGCGCGATACCGAGCGAGGTCAGGATGGCGAGTACGAAGAGCGCCGTGGTCAGCACTCCGCCGCGATGCCGTCCGACGAACTTGCGCGCGCGATAGAGACGCGATGGCGGGTGCGCAGCAACCGGTTGTCCGGCCAGGTGACGCGCGATGTCGTCGGCGAGCGCTCCGGCCGAGGCGTAGCGCCGCTCGGGCTCGAGCGCCGTCGCGCGGAGCACGATGGTGTCGAGATCGCCGCGCAGTTTCCGGCGCAGTCCCGAGCTCGACAAGGCGCGCGCCTGCTCGACCATGTCTTCGGTGATTTGCGATGAAGGAGTGCGCAAATCGCCCGGCTCGCGCCTCTGCCCGGTGATCAGTTCGCCGAGCACGACACCGAGTGCGTAGACGTCGGTCGCGGTGGTGATCTGTCCACGCGCGAATTGCTCGGGTGCCGCGTAGGCCGGCGTCATCGGGGTGTGCTGCGTCGACGATTCCTCGTCTTCGAGGTCGCCCTCGCCATCGAGCAGTTTGGCGATGCCGAAATCGAGCAGCTTGACATCGCCGGCCGCTGTCACGAGCACGTTCGAGGGCTTGAGGTCGCGGTGCACGATAAGGGCCCGATGTGCCGATTCGACCGCTCGGCAAACCTCGATGAACAATTCGAGCCGATCACGCAGGCCGAGTCGCTGCGCACGCGCATGCTCGACGATGCTTTGTCCTTCGATCAGTTCCAGCGCGATGTAGGGGATGCCGCTGTCGGTGATCCCGCCTTCGATCAGGCGGGCAATGCCGGGATGCTGGAGTTGGGCCAGCGCGCGACGTTCATCGCGAAATCGGCGTTGCTCATCGGCGCTGTGCAGGCCACGACGGAGCAGCTTCAGCGCAACACGCTGGCGCACCCCGGCCTGTTCGCGTTCGGCGCGAAAGACGATCGAGGAACCGCCCTCGCCGAGCGTGTCGATCAGGGTGAACGGACCGATGCAGGTGCCGTGCGGCGGCAGGTCTCCGGCCGGGTCGGCAATACGCTCGAGCAACTGGTCGAACGGCTCCCCGAGCAACTCGGCATCGGCGTTCTGGTCGGCCGCCAGCATGCGTTCGACGTTCAGGCGCCGATCCGGGTCGGCGCAGCGGGCTTCGAGGAAAGCCCGGCGCTCGGCAGGCGCCAGGACGAGCGCCTGTTCGAACAGGTCCCGCAGGCTAGGCAAGGATTCGCTCACGAGGATTCTCCGATCGGCCGGCTGCGCGCTCGACACGAAGAACGTCGAATGCGGTGATACCCGGACATCAATCGATGGCGGCGTGCAGAAATGCGCTCGCGTAGCGCCAATCGCGATCGACCGTGCGCCGGGTCACCTTGAGCAGCTCGGCGATCTGGTCTGCCGACAGCCCGGCGAAATAGCGCAGTTCGACCACTCTCGCGGCGCGTGCGTCGGTCAGTTCGAGCCGGTTGAGCGCCTCGTCGAGAGCGAGTACCTGTTCGGCGCTGTCGATGGCTGGCACGGAATCGGCGTTGGCGGTGAATGTGACCCGCATCCATTCGCCGCCGGCCTTGTGGCGCATGCGCGCGCGGGCGTGGTCGATCAGGACATGGCGCATGGCGCGTGCCGCATAGGCGAAGAACTGAGCCGAATGTTCGAACGACAGGTTGCGTGCGGATTCGAATCTGAGCCAGGCCTCGTGCACGAGGGCCGTGGTATCGAGCGTGTTGCGCGCACCGCGTCCAAGCTGGCGGCTGGCCATGGCCTTCAGGCGATCGTAGACCGCATCGAACGAAACCGCCGGCGACGCGGCTTCGGGGGCATCGCTGGCATGCGGGTAGGGCACGGCGGCGGAATTCCTCGGCAATCCGGCGCTAGTCTAGCTCCGCCCTGCGTTATCGATGTGCGGAACGTTTCTCGCCCCGCGATGTGACGCGGCGTTTGGCTGCAGGCACGACGACATGCCGATTCAGCGCGGCCGGGCCGGATCGCGACTTTCCCTTGGCGTCGCGAAACGGAACTCCGGTTCAGCGCTGCCAGCCCGATGCGGCAATGCTGCGCTGCGGCGTGGCAACCGTCGAAAAATCATTAGTATTGCGTTATCACGTGCAAAGGCTCGTGGGGAGGGAGAACCCGCCGTGGCAGCAATGCCCGGCGGGTTTTTTTATTGCCAGGAAGGGCATGTATGCCAGCAATGCAGGAGCAATTGCTGGTCTATGGCGCTACGGTCGAATCCCAGCCCGGCTCCGGACCATCGAGGACGCTGTCGATGACCGGCTCCAGTTCACTGCGGAAACGCAACTGGCCGAGCGCTCGCAGCTCGCTCGGCCACTGGCTTGACGATGCCATGACGTCAGGCGAAACCTGGTCGCGGAGCGCACTGAGCGTCGCGAAATAGCGATCGCCGCCGATGCCGGCGCTCTCAAGCAGGATGCCGGGCAGCATCCAGGATGTCGTGTTCATCGGCTCCGATTGGTCCAGCTTGCGACCGTTGTCGATCAGCAACCATGGCACTGGCTGGCTCTTCGGGCCCTTTCCGTCGGCGAAACCGATTTCCTCGTAGACCGGCGGCAGAGCCGGCAGATGATCGCCATAGAACAGCAGCAAGGTGCGTCGCTTGCGGTGCTGCAGGGCCTCCGCGAGGCGGCCAAGCTCGTGGTCCGCGTCTTCGAGCAGATACAGATAGTTGCGCAGCCAGTACTTGCCGCCCTCTTCGAGGCCGGCGGGCAATGGAAGGCTCGCAAGCCGCTCCTGGTCGAGGCCGGGACGCCAGTCGAACGGACCGTGGTTTTCCATGCTGACCGCGAACACGAGTTGCGGCGGGCCGTCCTGGTCGAGTTGTTCGAGGACGCGGTCGGTCAGCGCGGCATCGCCAGTGAACAGGCCGACAATGTCGTCCTTCGAGAAATCCTTCTCGTCGACAAACTCGTCGAAGCCGATCTGCTTGTAGGCCTGGTTGCGGTTCCAGAACACGCCGCTGTTCGGATGGATTGCCGTCGTGCGATAGCCCTGGCGGGAAAGTGTGCGCACGATGCCCGGGATCGGGCGGTCGGCGATCTCGAAATACGGATACTGGATGCCGGGGAAGAATTCGAGCGCGAGCCCGGTCAGTACTTCGAACTCGGTGCGGATCGTGCCGCCGGCGTATGTCGGCACCTTCATTTCGCCGGACAGGCCGCGCTTGGCCAGGCGATGGAAATTCGGCAGGTAGGTGTTCGCCGGCGCATTCTTCAGGCGTGCCGGATCGAACAGCGATTCGCTTTGCACGATGACGATATCAGGCAGGGTGCCGCTCGGCATCGCGAGGGCCGAACTGTTCGGGTTCAGCCGCGCGCGCAACGCATCGCTGTTGTCACGCAGCAGCCGGGTCGCGGCCGCGCGATCCGGTCGCAGTTCCTGGCGCTTGGCCAGCTCCCAGTTGTACAGCACGAGAGTGCCGACCATGCCGGCGCTCCTGGCGCTGTCGACCACCGACCATGGCGCGAAATGCAGTCGCTCGGCACTGTAGATCGTGCGCCACGGTGCCCAGCCCTGGACGAGTCCGGCGCCGAGTGCGACTGTCGCCAACGCCACGCCAAGGCGCGGCCAGCCGCGCATCGCCGGCCACGGCGTTTCGCGAGTCAGTGCGAAGGTCATGACCACGACCGCGACTGCAACCAGGAGCGGCACGATGCTCGCGCCCAGGTAGTGCGTGAACAAGGGCAGGGCCGAACCGATTTCCTCGAGGAAATGGAAATCGCCAGGCAGCAGCGGCATCTCGAGTTGCTCGACCTTGATCGCATTCGCCGCGTAGCTGGCAACCAGCAACAGCATGCCTATCCAGCTCGACAACAGGACCCGGCGGGTCAGCGCGCACAGCAACAGCACGATCAGCAGGAACGGCACGACGCTGAGCGCGGCCAGTTCCCAGGACGGATGTGCTCCGCCAAGCCAGGGCCACGCCATTGCCGGATCGAGCGAGCTGACGGCGATCCCGAACATCACGACGAGCAGGCCCAGCCAGACCACGCTGAGCAGGTTGCGATTCAGCGCGGCGGATTGCGAAATTGCGGTCATCGGGTTCGTCGGTGGGAAGGGGGCTTCGAAACGGCGTAATGATCCTCAAACCTGCTGAGTATACGGTGAACATGGCCAGCCATGCCCGCGCCGGACAATTGCCCTGGCGGTCACCGGATTGGCGGGTGGTTGCCGATTCAAGGGGATGCCAGAATCGACGCATGCCCATCTCCGTCCGGCCTCGGGCCATCGACATCCTTCTCGATTCGCGATTGTCCCGTCTCGAATCGCTGTGTCGCGAAGCCGGCGTGCCGTTCTACGACGATGCCGGCGTCGACAGCCACCTCGATCGTGTCCTGCTGGCCAGCGACTACGCCTATGAGAGTTTCGTCCAGGATCCCCAGTTGCTCGGGCCGGAGCTGGTTCGCCTGATGAACGATCCTCGCCACGCCGATGCGCGCGTGGCGCCGTTCTCGTCCAGCTTGCCGGACAGCGAGTTTCGCAGCGAGCTGCGGCGCTTCCGTCGACGCGAATCGATACGCCTGATCTGGCGTGATGTGAACAATGTTGACAAGGTCGAGACGACCCTGACCGGCGCGAGTGTGCTCGCCGAAGTCTGCCTCGAGGCGGCCCTGCGTCATGCCGAGCGTCAACTGGTCGAGCGGCACGGAAATGTTCGCGCGGCTTCGGGCGAGATCCAGCGACTGGTCGTGCTCGCGCTCGGGAAACTCGGCGGCGGCGAGCTCAATTTCTCCTCCGATGTCGATCTGGTGCTGGCCTACGACGAGCCTGGCGCGAGCGATGGCGCGCGCCCGCTCGATGCCGAGATCTGGTATTCGCGCTTGAGCCAGCACCTGATTTCGCTGCTCGCTGATCGAACGCCGGATGGCTATGTGTATCGCGTCGATCTGCGCCTGCGGCCGTTCGGCAATGTCGGCCGCGTCGCGCTTTCGTTCTCGGCGATGGAGCAGTACTACCAGCGTGAAGGTCGCGACTGGGAGCGCTACGCCTGGATCAAGGCGCGTCCGGTTGCTGGCGACAAGGCCGCCGGCGCGCGCCTGCTCGCGACACTGCGGCCTTTCGTGTTCCGTCGCTATTTCGACTACACCGCGTTTGCCGGCCTGCGCGAGATGAAGGGTCTGATCGATGCCGAGGTCGCGCGCAAGGATCTTGCTGAGCATCTCAAGCTCGGCCCCGGCGGCATCCGCGAAATCGAATTCATTGTCCAGCTCATGCAATTGATCCGTGGCGGTCGCGAATCGGCACTGCGCGTGCGCGGGCTGTTGAGTGCCCTGTCCGCCTGCGAGCAACTCGGCCTGATCAGCGCCAAGCGCGCCAGGGCTCTGGGCGACGCCTATCGCCTGCTGCGACGCGTCGAGAATCGCGTGCAGATGTTTGCCGACCAGCAGACCCACGAACTACCCGCCGACGAGAGCCAGCGGACCCGCATCGCGCTGGCGCTCGGCCATGCCGACAGTGCGGCATTGAATGCCGAACTGGATCGTCACCGCGCCGCGGTCAGCGAAGAATTCAACAACCTGATGGCGCCGGCCCGGCGCGCGCGCAGTTCGGAGTCGACGGCGGAGTGGAACGCGGTATGGGCCCGCTGCGTTGGAGAGGGCGTTCACGCCGAAGCGTTCGCCGATGCCGGTTTCGATCCCGTCGAGCCGGTGGTCGCGGCACTTGAAGGCCTGATCGGCAGCCCGATCCTGCGCGCGGCCTCGGTGCGATCGCGTGAACGAATCGATCGGGTCATGCCGGCACTTTTCGCTGCAGCAGCCGAGAGCGCGGCGCCGGGAGCCTGTCTGGTCCGCCTGATCGGACTCGTGCATGCGGTCGCGCGCCGGTCAGCCTACCTGGCCCTGCTCGACGAGCAGCCCGCGGCGCTCAAGCGCCTGACGGCCGTGTTCGCGGCGAGTGCCCTGCTTGCCGAGCGCGTGATCGCGTACCCGCTCCTGCTCGACGAGCTGTTCGACGAGCGCAGCGAAGGGCTGCCGCCGGGTCGCGACGAGGTCGAGGCCGAGATGCTGCGCCGCCTGGCTTCGATGCACGATCACGATCTCGAGCGCGAGATCGAGCTGGTCCAGGAGCAGCGACTGGCTGCCGTATTCCGCCTCGGCCTGGCGTTTCTCGGCAAGCGTATCGATGCCGTGCGCGTTGCACGCAATCTGGCCGATGTTGCTGAAGCGGTACTCGGCACGGTCCTGCGTATCGCCGAGCGCGACCTGGTCGCCGCGCACGGACGCATCGGCGACCGTCCTGGCGAAGGCGCGGCAATGGCCGTGATCGGCTATGGCAGCCTGGGGGGAATCGAACTCGGATTCGGCTCCGATCTCGATCTCGTGTTTGTCTACGACAGCAGCCACGCCCACCTCGAATCGGACGGTGAAAAGCCTCTCGAAGGGGCACGCTACTACGCGCGCCTCGCGCAGCGCTTTGTTCATCTGCTGACGATGCTGACGCGCTCGGGGCGACTCTACGAGATTGACGTGCGCCTGCGTCCCGATGGGGGCAAGGGCGTGCTCGTCACCACCCTTGATGCCTATGCGGCCTATCAGCACGAGCGAGCCTGGACCTGGGAGCACCAGGCGCTGGTGCGTGCCCGCGCGGTTGCCGGCGATGTCAACGTGTGTCGACGATTCGCCGAGACGCGGGCCGCGGCGCTGGAAGCGCGCGTCGATGCGAACGAACTGCGTCGGCAGATCGTCGACATGCGCTCGCGCTGGCGCAGGGAAAGTGATCGCTCGGACGAACAGATGCTCGATCTCAAGCAGGGCCTTGGCGCCCTCGTCGATATCGAGTTCCTGATGCAGGCGCTCGTGCTTGAGCACGCATCGGCGTGTCCGCGCCTGCTCACGGTGACCAACACGGTCGATCTCATCGAGACCGCGGAACAGGGGGGCCTGCTCGACGCATCGCAGTCCACCGGGCTGCGCGACGCGCACACACACATCCTCGGCCGGTCGCTCGCGGCGACGCTCGACGCGCGGCCGCGCGTGGTGCTGCGTGATGCGGAAGTCGAGCAGTCGGCGCGCGACGTGTTGCGCATTGCCCGGGAACTCGATCTTGCCTTCGACTGATCGATTGCCCGGCGACGCGCTGTCCCGGACGAAGCACCGTGCCGGCATGTTTGCCGCCGACCGCCGATTGTGGCAGCTTGCCGCCATCGCTTGATGGGGCGCCCAGTGGCCCAGCTCACTCAACTGATCGTTGCAGCACGGGATGGCGACAAGCGTTCGGCAGAAATGCTGTATCGCGCCGTCTACGACGACCTGCATCGGCTCGCCGCGCGCCAGGTGGCGCGTGGCGAAGGCGGCGGCCTCGGTGGTACCTCCCTGGTCCACGAAGTGTATTTGCGCCTCGCCAAGCCCGAAGCGCTGGTCCTGAACGACAGCCAGCACTTCTTTGCGGTGGCCGCGCGTGCGATGCGCCAGATCGCCGTGGACCATGCGCGCGAACGCCTTGCCGCGAAACGTGGCGGAGGCGCGCCGGCGACGACGCTTGGCGCAGCGGAACAGGTCTCGACCGGTGACGAGTTGCGCCATCAGCAGTTGTTCGCCCTGAACGAGGCGATGGAGGCGCTCGAAGCCGTCGAGCCACGCATGGCGCGACTCGTCGAATTGCGTTTTTTTGGTGGCCTCAAGCTCGAGGAGGCCGGTGAACTGCTGGGCTTGTCGCCGCGAACGCTCAAACGCGATTTCCGTCGCGCGCGCGCTTTCCTGCATGCACGTCTGGGCGACGGTGGTTTGCCGCATGACGCCGCAGACTGAGCGGGCCGCACGCGCCCTCGGCCTGTTCGACGAGTTGCTCGATCTGGACTCGGCGCAGCAGGAGCGCCGCCTGCACGCGGTGCGCGCCGACGAACCCGAGTTGGCCGATGAAGTCGCGCGCATGCTCGCGGCCGATGCGAACGCCAGTGGCGTGATCGATCGGGGACTTGCCGGACTCGCAGCGACTCTCGCACCTGATATCGGCGATGGCAGTGTCGGCCCCGCTGCGCAGGGGCGACGAATCGGACCGTTTGTCCTGATGCGCCTGCTCGGTCGTGGCGGCATGGGTGAGGTCTGGCTCGCGCAACGCAAGGACGGCGACTTCTCGCAGGAAGTCGCGCTGAAGCTGTGCAGGCGAGGAATGGACAGCGAGGACATGCTGCGCCGTTTCGTGCAGGAGCGCCGCATCCTCGCCGATCTCTCGCATCCGGGCATCGCCCGATTCATCGACGGCGGCGTCGGTGACCAGGGAGCCCCTTGGTACGCGATGGAATACGTCGACGGCATGAGCCTGACCGAGCATGCCCGCGCGCATGGCTTCGGCGTGCGCCAGCGCATCGCATTGATGGCCGACGTCGTCGAGGTGGTGGCGTATGCGCAGACCCGGCTCGTGGTGCATCGCGACCTCAAGCCGTCGAACATCCTCGTCGACACGGCAGGTCGGGTGCGTCTGCTCGACTTCGGCATTGCCAAGCTGCTGCAGGACGATCGCGACGTGGGCGCGACTGCGACTGGCCTGCGCGCGATGTCGCCCGCCTATGCGGCACCCGAGCAGATTCTCGATGAGCCGATCAGCACGGCAACGGATGTCTACGCGCTCGGCGTCGTGCTGCACGAGTTGCTGACCGGATCCCTGCCGCATCAGCGCGGCAGTGGAAACCTCGAAGGACTGGTCGACAAGCTGCGTCACGAAGTCACCCAACGACCGAGTGCACGCCTGCGCCAGTCCGATGCTTCGCTTGCACAGACGCTCGGCGTAGACAGTGGAGGCGTGCAGCGTTTCTCCCGTTCGGTTGCAGGCGAACTCGATACGATCGTGCTGACTGCGCTGCGCCACGAACCTGCGCGACGCTACGCATCGGCAGCGGCCCTGGCCGACGACCTGCGTCGCTGGCTGGACGGTCGCCCGGTCGCTGCGCAACCGGATTCCACGACCTATCGCATGCGCAAGTTCGTCAGCCGCCATCGTCTCGCCGTGGCCAGCGCGTGTGGCGTGCTGCTCGCATTGATCGCTGGCCTTGCTGCCACGTTGTGGCAGGCGAGCGTCGCGCGCGAGGCCGCACAGCGCGCCGATGCGGAGGCCGAAAGCAGTGGGCGGATCGCGAACTTCGCGCTTGCAATGGTGCGCGAGCAATATGTCTTCGGTCGCAAGACCACCGAGCCACGAACTCCAAGCGAGATGGTGGCTGCGAGCGTCGAATCGGCGCGCAAGGAACTCAAGGACGACGATCGCGCGCGCGCAACGATCCTGAGCAAGCTTGGCGAATTGCAAGCGGTGATCGACAGCCCGGCGCGCGCGGAGCCGGCAGTGGCCGAAGCACTGCAGATAACGCGCAAGCTGCGTGGCGACGCCGACCCGGAAACCGGCGACGCACTGGTCGCGCTCGCGACCGTCAGGGACCAGGGCGATCAATTGGTCGAAGCCGAATCCCTGCTGCGCGAGGCACTGCAGGTATATGCGCGCAGTCCGGGCAATCAACAGGCGATCGTCATGACCCGTTCGCGGTTGGCCAGCATCCTGCGCCGCACGAATCGCATCGATGAAGCGATCGCGGAACTCGATCTGGCGCGCGGCATCGCCGCCGAAGCGTATGGCGCCGACCATCCGAACACGATCGAATTGACCGGTAACAGTGCGATCCTGCTCGAGCAGATCGACCGGCTGGGCGAGGCCGAGGCCGGCTATCGCAACGCGATTGCCGGGTACCAGCGCATCGACAAGGATTTTCCGCGGATGATCAATCCGCTTTTCAACCTCGGCATGCTGCTCGGGCGCACCGGGCGCTACGCCGAGGCGAGGGCGTCGGCCCAGCGCGCCCTCGATGTCGGTCGTCGCCAGGCGGGCGCGGCGGACCCACGCGTATTGTTCATGGAAATCCGTTACGCCGAACTGCTGCGGCGGATCGGCGAGACCGCGGCGGCCGAGCATGAGCGCGACGCGATCGATGCAGCACCTTTGCTGGATCGCCCGGTGCAGCACAGTCGCCTGATCCAGCTCAACGCACAACTGCTTGCGGATCGTGCCCGCCACGACGAGGCGCTGGTCGAACTCGACAAGGCCGCAAGCACGCTGGACGGTGCGGCCGGCGAACTTGTCGACTCGCTTGCCGGGCTGGACATCCAGCGTGCCGACATCCTGATTGCGGCGGGTCGCTGGGCCGACGCCTCGATCGCGAGCCAGCGCGCACGACAACGCCTCGACGGAGAGGAAAGGTCCCCGGTGGACCTGCGCGCGGAACTGGCGCGCATCGAGGCGCAGATCGCCGCCCACGACAATCGCCTTGCCGATGCCCATTCGATGCTCGCCGCGGCCATCCGCACGCTGACGGCAGTCACCGGCGCCGATACCGTCGAAATCGTGCGACTGGAACTGGATCTTGCCGGCGTGCTCGAAAAAACACCCGGCCGGGGCGATCAGGCGGCGCGGACGCGGGTCCAGGCGCGGGCACGTCTCGATGCGCTGGGGGTCGATCCGCTGTGGGCACGGCCAGCGATCGCATCCGGAGCCTGAACAGGATTGTTCATTCGGCGCGGATGGCGCCCCGATTTGCTGCGAAACCCCGGATCACGGCGGAGCCGACACCGTGATCGGAAAGCCGGCCGAGCGCAGTCTGGGCGCAATCAGCCAGTGCGAAGACGATGCGATTGCCAGAAAACCTGCACACGTCGCGCAAGTTCGTCGAGCTCGCGCAGCGGCGCCGCTGCGGTGCCCGGCTCGAAATCGATCGACGACAGGTGGCCCGCTCGCATCAAGGCGTCGTGGAACGCGCCGAGCTTGCCCGGGATCCTCCGCGGCGCGAACACATGCACGGGTTTGCCGGTCGCGCAGGCCTCGGAAACCATGTTGACCGAATCGGCCGTGACGACGAAGCGGTCGGCCCAGCCGAGGATGCCCATGTAGGGATTCTCGCCTTGTTCGGCGCCGGTCCAGACCAGGCCGGGCCAGGCGGAGAAGTCGCGACGCAGCCGCTGGGCGAGATCGACCGGCGTCCGCCGCGACGTGCTGACGAGGAAGCTGCCACCTTCCTCGACGTGACGACGACCGAGCATGCGCAACAGCGCCGCGAAATACTCTTCGTCGAGAGCCTGGGCCGGGTGTGTCGCGCCGATCAGCACGCCGGTCCGTGGAGCCGGCAGGTCGCCCAGTTGCGTGAAGCGCGCCCTGCCTTCGGCGAGCCGCGCATCATCGATTGCATGGAGCCCGCCGATCGTCCCGAGCACATTGCTCCCGGCGAGCTGATCGTGATGCGGTGCGACGACGACGTCGAACAGGTCAGGTGACACGCGCGGATCGAGGATCTGCACGGTGAAGCTGCGACCTTCGCTGCAAGCGCGCAGGCAGCGTGTCAGCAAGGCGGCCTTGCGACCGCAACCGATCGCGATATCGGGCCATGGCGCTGCAATGGCCTGGCCGTCCTCTGCGCGCATCGCATGCATCGCGCCGAGGTCCAGGCGGGGTGCGAACCAATCCCACGGATGGCTGAGCCGGAGGCGGATGATCCGCGGCGACAGGCCGAGCGCCGTGGCCAGCGCGAGCGCCTGGCGCTCGTTGCCGGCTGCACCGTCGCTGACCACCCAGCAACTGCGATTGGATTGCTCAGATGTCAAACCGGCTTCCTTCGCTATCATGCACGACCCTTTCCGATCTCCGTCACGGCCGATCGAAAGGCGTCCATTGTCCACCATGCAGCAGCAATCCGTTGTCATTGTTCGCGTTGATTGCCGGCCATGCATCCCTAGATCATGCTGCGACCAGCGATGAAGACGCGACACCTAAGGAGTTTCCATGAAGAATCGGCTGGACGACCCGGCGCTTGACCAGATATTCCGTACCGCGCGGACCTACCGACGCTCGGCGGATGCCTGGCTTGATGCGCCGGTCAGCGACGCGTTGCTGAAGCAGGCCTATGATCTGGCCAAGATGGGCCCGACGAGTGCCAATGCACAGCCCTTGCGCGTGGTCTTCGTGCGCAGCGCAGCGGCCAAGGAAAAGCTGCGCCAGGCGCTTTCCGAGAGCAATGTCGAGCAGACCATGGCGGCCCCGGTCACGGCGATCGTTGCGGCGGATCATGCGTTCTACCGGCATCTTCCCCGGCTCTACAAGGAGGAGGACGCGACACCCTGGTTCGAGGGCAAGCCGGATGCGATCGCGGCGACAGCGTTTCGCAACTCGAGCCTGCAGGGCGCCTACCTGATCATCGCGCTGCGCGCACTGGGCCTTGATTGCGGTCCGATGTCCGGCTTCAGCAATCCACGTGTCGACGAGGCATTTTTCGCTGGCACCGAAATCAAATCGAATTTCCTCATCAATATCGGCCACGGCAATCCGGCCAACCCCCGGCCACGCGAAGAGCGGTTCACCTTCGACGAAGCCTGTCAGATCCTTTGAACCCACCGACTGCGGAGTAACCCATGTTCAAGAAGACCCTGTTTGCGACGGCCCTGATGCTGTCCTCGGCCTCGACGTTTGCAGCGACCGAAGCCTATGTCATCGATGGTTCGCATACCCAGACCGAATTCAGCTGGAACCATTTCGGATTCTCCAATCCGAGCGCGAATTTCGACAAGATCGAAGGAACGATCAACTACGACGCCGCCGATCCGACGAAGTCGTCGGTCGACGTCACGATCGCGATCGACAGCATCAACAGCCATGTCACGAAACTCGATGAACATCTGCAGAGTGCGGACTTCTTCGATGCAGCCCAGTTCCCGACCGCCACCTTCAAGAGCACGAAGATTGCCAAAGGGACCGCGAAGGACGAGTTCAAGGTGACCGGCGACCTGACCATCCATGGCGTGACCAAGGCGGTCACGCTCGATGCCACGCTCAACCGTGCCGGCGCGCACCCGATGTCGAAAGCGCTGACCGTCGGATTCGATGCCAAGGTGGTGATCAAGCGCAGTGAATTCGGCGTCGGCAACTACGTGCCGAACGTCAGCGATGACGTCAAGATCCATATCACCACGGAAGCCAGCGTGCCGAAGCAGGCCGCGAAGTAAGCAGTTCGAACGATCACCGGTGCTTATGCCGGTGGTCGTTCGATCGATCCGCGAGCGGGTTGCCGGATCTCCCCGGCGTGACGTCGGTCAGCCCTGCTTGACGCCCTGATTCTTCAGGCTCTCGAGGCCGGCCAGATCCAGCGATGTCAGCGCGGACTTGAGCACGGCCATGTCGAGCCCCTCGCCGTTGCCGCTCAGCTTCACCGAGAAGCGGTCGCCGAGAATGATGCCGAACTCGCCACTGTGGCTGTTGCTGTCCCAGCGTTCGTTGACCAGGCGGCCATCCTGCTTGTAGGTCTTCTCGTAGCCGTATTCGGTCTGCTTCTCCGACTCGATTCCGGCAAAGCCAGCCAGGGCCATGATGCCCTTGGCACCACCCATGTCGGTGACTTCGAGTTGCAATTCGTTGTTGTCCGCATCGCGATAACTCGCATGACCGGTGCTGACCTGTACACCCATCGCACCATTGCGCTCGACCGAAATCGATGAACGCTTGAATCCCGCCAGCTTCTCGGGCAGGAAAGGCTTGATCGCATCGGGCGGCAGCGCTTCGACCTGATCACCGCCGCCGAGCATCGAGCCGAGCATCGCGGTTGCCGCTTCGGCCTGGGCATTGGAATCGCCGCTCTTCTCGGCCGCTTCCATCTTCTTCCCCTGCTGCTCCATCTTCTGGCCAAGCGCGGCGAGCTTGCCGAGGGCGCTGTCGGTATCCACCGTCACGCTGCTGCTGGTGCTGGTGCCCATGCTGAGCGCGCTGGCGGCGCTGCCGGCTGCAGTGATGCCGCCAACAACCATGCCAACCACGATACTGAGCACGAAGCCGATGACAATGACGACGGCGGTGTAGCCGACCGACTTGTCCGGCGGACTGCGCATCGTGTGCGGAAGGCCGACGTAGAGCAGGTAGATGCCATAGATCGCGCCGGCCAGGACAACCAGCCAGCCAATCCACGGAATGATCGTGGCAATGCCGGCGACCCAGCTTGCCGTGTAGGTATACGCCGACGTCTTGAGCGCCTGGACGATGTTTTTCTCGCCGCCAAAGCTCGGTGCCAGCGCATCGATGATCAAGGCGACGAGATAGACGATACCGAGCGTCAGTGCATAGCTGACCAGCATGCCGATGATGCCGCTGACCATCGGCGTGCGCACCGTGATGCCGAACAGGCTGAATCCAATCAGGCTGCCCTTGATGAATCCTGCGATTGCGGGAATCGCGGCGAGCACGAGGATGTAGTTCTTGTACAGGTTGGCGACCGTTTCAGGCTCGGCCGCGATGACCGGCCATTCGGTCCTGGGCGACAACAGAATGGCCTTGGCACGGGCGATGAGTTTTGCGAAATCCATGGTGTCTCCCCTACGTGATGAGTTGAAGCGCTGCGAGCGCGGTCGAACAGTCGCATTCTAGGCCACCGCAGCACGCAAGGATGGCCATCTACCCATTCCCGCATTGCGAACCGTTCGGCGGGACAAGTGTGACCTGCTTGGCATAATCCGTGCTGCTAAACTGCATGGCTATCGTCATTCCGGGAGTCTCGAGGTATGTCATCGCGTAATCCTGCAGCCGAAGCGCGTATTCCGGCCAATGCAGAAAACCGCTACCGGGTCGGTCGTGCAGACCTGCCGTTGAGCTGTCCGATGCCCGCCATGTCGCTGTGGAACTCGCATCCGAAGGTCTACCTGCCGATCGAGGAACAGGGCGGCAAGGCGAAATGTCCGTACTGCGGAGCTGAATACGAACTCGAAGACGGATCGAATTGACACGCCCGCCCCCTAGCTGACGCCGAGGCCGCTTTGTCCGATCAAGGTTCCAATGTGACACGCCGGCGCCTTTGCGTCGTGCAGCTTGTGCCTGCTCTGGTGTCCGGGGGTGCCGAACGCTCAACCCTGGAGATCGGCAGGGCACTGGTCGAAGCCGGACATGAGTCGATTGTCATTTCGGGCGGTGGAAGGCTGGTCGCGCGCCTGACCGCGGAGGGCAGCCGTCACATCGAATTGCCGATCGGAAGGAAATCCCTGCGAACCCCGTTTCTCGTGCCACGACTGCGTGCGATCCTCGCCGAGGCCAAGCCCGATATCGTGCATGCGCGGTCGCGCATGCCAGCCTGGCTGGGCTGGTACGCCTTGCGCGGGCTTGCCGCGCCACGCCCCCATTTCGTGACCACCGTGCACGGCCTGAACTCGCCGGGCTGGTACAGCGGCATCATGGCCCGCGGCGATCGCGTGATCTGCGTCTCCAATCTCGTTCGCGACCATGTGCTGCGTCACTATCGCCATACGAATCCGGCCCGCCTCGTGCTGATCCCGCGTGGCGTCGATTCGCTCGAATTTCCGTATGGCCATCAGCCGGACGACGAATGGCGCACGCGTTTTCTCGCCGACTATCCCGCGCTGGATGGTGCGCCGTTGCTGACACTGCCGGCACGCGGAACGCGACTCAAGGGGCATTCCGACGCGATCGAACTGCTCGCCGATCTCAACGCGCGCGGGGTTGATTCCCGCTTGCTGCTGCTCGGTGCGCGTGAACCCGGCCGCGAGTCCTACGTGGCCGAACTCGAGACGCTGGCGGTCAAGCTCGGTGTATCCGACAAGCTCGTGATCAGCCCGCCGCGCGCCGACGTGCGCGACGTCATGGCGATCTCGACCTTGATCCTGCAGCTCAGCACGCAGCGTGAATCGTTCGGTCGCACCGTGATCGAAGCGCTTTCGCTGTGTCGACCGGTGCTCGGATATGCGCATGGTGGTGTTGGCGAGTTGTTGACCGATCTCTATCCGATGGGCCGGGTGCCGCCCGGTGACCGTGCGCGCCTCGCCGAGCGCGCCGCCGAGCTGATGCGCGCGGCGCCGGCGATCCAGCCATTGACGCGCTATCGACTGGTCGACATGCAGGAAGCCACGCTCGCCCTGTATGCCGAGCTTGCCAACGAACCGCGTCGCCGACGCAGCGATCAATGAGCGAGCTTCGCCGCGGCGAACTGGCCGCCCTGTTGGTCGTACTCGGTGTGCTGGTGTTGCTGCCGATTGGTCGCAGTTCGGAACTGCCGATCCTGATCGGCGCAGTTGGGGGTCTCGTCCTGATCCTGCGCCATCGGATGGCGCCGCTGATCGATCCCGGCGTGCGCCTGGCCGTCCTGTTGTTCGTCTGCTACTGGTTGCCGATCGTGGTATCCGGGGTGGCTGCCGTCGCACCCGCGAAGACCTGGATGACGGCGCTCGACAGCCTGCGTTTCCTGCCGTTTGCGTTGTTCGTGCTGTGGGCCTTGCGCAAACCGGCGTTCTGGCCACCGTTTGTATTTGCGATCGCGGTGGTTACCGGACTCTGGTTGATCGATGCCTGGTTGCAGTTGCTGACCGGGTACAGCCTCGGTGGTGCGCCGGAGATCGAACGCCTCTCCGGCATTTTTGGTGCCGACAACCTCAAGCTCGGGCCCGTGCTGGCAATCCTTTCACCGTTCGTGCTGCTGGTCGCTCGCGAGCGCGGCGGGCGGGTCGGCCTGCTGCTGGCGTTCGTGCTCGTGCTCGTGCCCGTGTTGATGGCAGGGTCGCGCGCCGCGTGGTTGTCGTTTGCGCTGGTGACGATGGTCTTCGGCTGGCGCGAGACGCGCAGTTTCCGACGTTTTCTTCCGCTGATCCTCGGCGCGTTGCTTGGCGTCGCCTTCAGCGTCGGCATGGTCCTGCGTGATTCCGACGGGTTCGATGCGCGCATCGAGAGAACCCTGCTCGTGTTCAAGGGCACCGAGCAGGCCGTCGATGATGCCTCGGCGGGCCGCCTGCGCATCTGGCATGCCGCGGCGGACATGATCCGCGCGCATCCGTTCACCGGGGTCGGCGCGCGCGGCTTTCGCCATGACTACGCCGAACACGCGTCAGCCGGCGATCGGTTCGTCGATCCACAGAGCGGGCAGGGTGCCTCGCATGCGCATCAGGTCGTGCTGGAAGTGCTGAGCGAGACCGGAGTGTTTGGCTTGCTGCTGTGGATATCCGGCGCCGTGCTTGCAATCCGCTGCTGGCGGCGCGCGGCTGCCGACCAACGTGCCCGTGCGTTCGCGCCGGGCGTCGCCCTGGCCGTGATGTGCTTCCCGTTGAACACCCACTTCGCCTTCTATTCGGCGTGGTGGGGCCTATTCTTCTGGTGGTTGCTGGCGATCTTCTGCGCCGCCCTGGCGATCCCCGCGCAGCAGGGCCAGGGCCAGACTGCCGACGACCGCCGCCGCAAGGATCAGGACGGCCCATAGCAGTCCGCGCTTCCATCCCGGTGATTCCTTTTTCACTTCGGGCGGCGCTATGGCGCTTGCGCCCGCACTGGTCTGCAGCGCGCCGAGGCGGGCCGTCTGCGGCTCCCAGTTCGAACTGACCCGCAAACGGCCGATGGCCGTGGCGATCGGATAATCGGGATGGCGTGCGACGCGGCTGCCGACGGCAAGCAGGTAGGGCGCGTCGCCTTCGGCAAGAAAGACGATGCGTTTCGGACGATAACCTGCACTGATGCGTGGGGGTTGTGCGAGCGGCGTGGTCGAATCGAGGCGTACGTTGCGCGTGCGTGATCCGGATGAAAGCGCGATTTCCGGATTCTCGATCAGATCGTCGCCGCGCCGCAGCCGATAGGCGGTGGTCTGGCCGCGCGGGTACCAGCGCATGCTGCCATCACTGGCAGCGGCACCGGTCAGCACCTGCAGATTGGCGAGCGCATTGTCGTCGGACAGGCCGAGCCGGATCTGACTGACCGGCAACGCGGCCGGCAGCTCGTAGCGCCACTGGATCTCGTGCGTCGCGTCATCAGTGACCATGCTGCGATACGTGGCATCGACCCACTGCAGCGGCGCGGGTGCGCCTGCCTGCTCGTAGCGGCCACTGATTTCGGCGTGCAGGCCGATCAGGTCGGGGCCGTCATCGGTACGGACCAGGCGCAGATAGGACAGTCCCGGGCGATCCAGCCGGATGTCGCGACGATCGATGCGCGTGCCATCTTCCTCGAGCAGCAGGACGCTCGCCCCGCGCCGCGCGTAGATCCATGACTCGAGGTCGCTGCTGCCGTGGACGTCGAAACGGGCCACGACGCCCGACGTGGGCGACTCCCAGTCGAGGCTGATCGTGTCGACACCGACGTTCAGGTTGCCGGTATCGATCAACCATTCGCGATTCGGCCGGGAACCGGTGGTCGATCGGACTTCCACCGCCTGTACTTCACGCCGCTTGCCGCGATCGTTGCCGGAGACAAAACGCACGCTTTGCAATTGCCTGGGAACGATGACTCTCGGCAGGCTCAGCAGCGCCACTGGTTCGCGATCCTCGAAGACCTGGACCGGCGTGATCTCGTTCCACGGGCCGAGCGGAACCGGATTTCCCGCGGCGTTGAAGATCGCGATGTCGCGCAGGTCCTCATCCTGCGACCAGCGGTAGGCATCGATGTCGAGATCCACCAGCCAGGCGGCCTGATCGCCGGTGGTCGTGATCGGAAAGACCGCAGCATAGTCGGCAGGACCGGTCGCCCTCGCGGCGCCCGCGGCAAGCAACGCCAACACGATCCATCGCCTCATGCGTTGTCACCTTGTGCATTTTGGCGCGGGGGCGCCGGTGCGAGGTAGCCGACCAGGGTGCAGAGCAATCCGTAGGCGATGAACGAGGCGATGCCGAACAGGTTGCCGAGATGCTGGCGATCGATCAGCAGCAGCTTGATCAGGACCACGCCCATGAGCACGGCGCTGGCCAGCCACAGTGGCCGATTGCCGCGTCGGGAACCGATCACCCATCCGGCCACGCCGAGTATGCTCCAGACCACGGCCAGGCTGGTCTGCGACAGGCTCGCGCTGAGCAACCCGCCATCCCAGGGGATGCCGCCCAGATGATGGGCGCTGCGCAAGGTGGCCGCGGTGATCAGGACGAAGCCGCTGAACGAAAGGAGTGCGGGACGGTGCGAGCGGAAGAATGCGGATGCATCCTCGTCGCGCGTCGCAATGGCCAGCGCGATCAGTCCCGCGAACTGGAACAGCTCCAGTGGATTGAACAGCGGAATGAAGCCGAGCGGAGCGGAGTCGCCGGGATGGAACAGGCCGATCGTCATCAGCAGGCCGAGCACGATCAACTGGGAACCCAGCATGGCTGACCGATAGCGCGGAAATTCCCGCGACAGGGGCGGCGCTATCCAGTCGGGACGGCGCAGCACGAACAGGTGCGCGATCAGCAACGGCAAGCCGAGCATCGCGACCAGCCAGCCGTTGCCCAGCCCGGAGTGGATCGCGAATTCGCGCAGGCTCATTGCGGCGACCAGCGTCCATACCCACAACCAGCCAAGGTGGGCGGTGGTTTGCGCGGAATCGGCGCTGCCACGCAGGCAAAGCAACGCGCGCCAGCCGAAGACGAAAAAGGCCAGGTGGGCGAGCAGGCTCCAGGTCGAGAACAACTGGTTGTCGGTGTTGATCAGGATGCTGGTCGGCACGACCAGCCAGAACAGGATCGCCGTGGTCCAGGCCAGCGCGAGTCGACGCCATGCACGCTCCGCCTCGGCGGCCAGCCACGCGGTTCCCGCGATCAGGCCGAGGATCGCGGGCAACTCGTGGGTCGAGGCCACATGACGCATGATCTCGATCAGCCAGGCGCCGAACCACCAGGCCAGTCCCCACAGGTACAGGAGCAGGCCCAGTCCGCTGGACGCGCGGGCACGCTGATAGAGCCAGGCGGAAATCAGTGCGGCGGCGGCGATCAGGATCGCGCCGACGAAGGCGCCATTGGCAATCGGCAATTCCTCGATCGGGCGCGGCGACCAGGCAAAGGCGAAGGCGCCGGCAGCGAGCACTTGCAGAAGCAGCCCGATCCAGCGTGGCAGGCGGCGTTGCTGGCGCAGGCCAAGCCAGAGCAGGGCCGCGCCTTCGAGTGCAAACAGGCAGCCGGTGGTGCGCGCCGACAAGGCCAGCGGAATGGCCAGGGTCGAGAAGCCGAGCGCGAGCACGGCGTATGCCTCGCCGAGCACGCGGACGCGACGGATCAACGCCCAGGCAAGCACGATGTAGATCACTCCGAGGACCAGCGCCGAAATTGCCAGCGGGATGCGCTCGCCCTGCAGCAGGGCCGCCTGCAGCGAGAACGCTATCAGCGGATTGGCGAAGATCAGCGAGCCATCGACGGCATCGGGGCGCTCACGCCCGAGCTTGAGCGCGTACAGGGCCGGGATCGCGAGATAGATCGCGAAATACAGCAACAGGAACGGTTCGGTGCTGTCGAACAGCTCGGGTTTGTAGGACAGCACGCCCCAGATCGTGCCGATCGCGAACGTGAAGAAGAAGCCGAGCAGGTTGAGGATGCGCCAGGCGCGCGTCCAGGCGATCGCGAAGATCGCGATGTTGAGCAGCGCGTAGTAGGAAAACAGCACGACATGGTTGCCGCTGCCGGTCGATATCAGGATCGGTGCGGCGAAGCCGGCGAGGATGCCGAGCACAGCAAGCGCGAGTGCATCCTGCAGGACGGCAAGCACGCAGACGCCAGCCACGAGTACGAGCATCAAGGCGAACGCGGCAGTCGCCGGCAGCAGATGGTAAAGGCGGAACGCGGCGAACACGGTGAGCAGGAGGATGCCGATGGCGCCGCCCTGCAGGCTCAACGAAAAGCCCCGCTTGGCGTGGCGCTGGCGCCAGGCGAAAACCAGCGCGGCGACCGAAGCGAGGGCGATGCCGGTCAGGCGAAACTCGATCGGGAAGGTGAACCAGCCTTCGTCGGCGGCGTACTTGAGCAGGGCGGCGACGCCGGCGAACAACACCAGCATGCCGACCTTCACCGGGACATTGCCTTCGGTGAACCATGATTTGATCGAGCCGAGCAGGCGTTCGCCGAAATCCTCGCGATACGGCTCGGCTTCGGCAGCCGCGACCGGTCGCGGCGTTTCCGCCCAGACCGCGTCGACCCGCGGTGGCGGCGGCACCGCCGGCACGCTGTCAATGACGAACGGCTCCGCTGCCTCGGTGATGACGGGTGTCGCGCTGCGCAGATCGAGCACGGCGCCCGGCATCGCGACCGGATCAGGACTTGCCACTGGCGTCGGCATGGCGAGCGTGCCTGATTGGGCCAGTCGCTTCTCGATGTGGCGCACGCGCGCGCCCAGATCGGCCGAGCGCCAGGTCAGGTAGCCGCACGCGGCACCGCCGAGCAAACCGAGGATCGCTGTCGAATCGTCGGCGATCGTCGCACCGAGAATCGCACCAAACAACGCGCCGAGCACGCCCCAGACCCATCCCATGCACTGCACTCCCCTGATTCGTCCACGAACGACTATCGGTAAAGGGACTCCTGTCCCGCTGGTCGGCTCTTGAAGCGCCGGTGTATCCAAAGGTACTGGCTAGGCGCTTCGCGCACCATGCGTTCGATCATCGCATTGATTCGAGCGGTATCAGTGGTTACGTCGGCGCCCGGGAAACCGGCGAGCGGCGCTTCGAGGCGCAATGCATAGCCACCGTCGGGCAGGCGCCGATGAAAGAACGGAATCACGCAGGCGCCGGACAGGCGCGCCAGATGATGGGTTGCCGTCAGCGTCGACGCCGGCACCCCGAAGAACGGCACGAAGACGGTGTCCTTGCCGCGCATGTCCTGGTCCGGTGCGTACCAGATGCACCCGCCGGCTTTCATGTAGCGGACGCACGCACGCACTTCGTTCTTCGTGAACATCGTCGCCGCATACTTCTGGCGCGAGCGTCGGATCGCCCATTCGAAAGCGGCATCACCGTGCTCGCGATACATGCCGGCGAGCTCGATCCCGCCGCGTTCGACGAGCAGGCGTCCGGCCAGTTCAAGATGGGAAAAATGCGCGCCGGTGAGCAGCACGCCTTGTCCGCGAGCCGTGGCTGCAGCGACATGCTCGATGCCTTCGATCGTCACCGGAACACGGGCAATGGCCCGGCTCGAACCCATCCAGGCAAGCGCGAACTCGGCGAGCATGAGGCCGACGTCGCGCAGGTTCTGCTCGAGCAGGCGTGCCTGCTGCACGGTATCGAGCCCGGGAAAGCACAGCGCGATATTGCGTTGCGCGATGCGCCGGCGCGAACCCGGAAGCCACGCAATCAACCCGCCCAGACATCGACCGGCAGCCATCAGCACGCGATAGGGCAGCCGCGACAGCAGCCACAGCACGCCGATGCCGATCCAGGCGGGCCAATGCAATGGGCTGAGCAAGCCGGGCTGGAAGCGCGCTGCGGCGGAATTCATGGCGCCGATTATGGCGGCCAAGCCGGATTCTGCCTACGCGGCCTATACTGCCGGGCCTTTTTCGAATGCGGGTTCCGGTTTGCTGCGCCTGCTCTACACCTTGACCATGTATCTGCTCACGCCGGTGATCCTGTATCGGCTGGCGGCGCGCGGTTTGCGCTATCGACGCTATCTGTCGCGCTGGAAGGAGCGCTACGGATTCTTTCCCGCCCCGGGTTTCGAGAACAGCAGCTGGGTGCACGCCGTATCGGTCGGCGAGGTGAATGCGGCGGTGCCTTTGATCGAAGCGTTGATGCGGCGCTATCCCGATGCGCCGATGGTCGTGACCACCGTCACGCCGACCGGCTCGGAGCGCGTGCAGAGGTTGTTCGGCGACCGCGTCTTCCACGTCTATCTCCCCTACGACCTGCCTGCCTCGGTCAAGCGCTTCCTCGATCGCATCCGGCCGCGCTTCGCGGTGATCATGGAGACCGAGATCTGGCCCAACCTGTTCATCACCTGTCGCGAACGGGATATCCCGATCGTGGTGACGAATGCACGCCTTTCCGAGCGCAGCTTGCGTGGCTACGGGCCGGTTCGGCCGCTGGCCCGACGTGCAATCCGCTGCGCGAGCTTCGTTGCGGCGCAATCACCGGTCGATGCCGAGCGCCTGCGCCTGCTCGGCGCGGCGGTGACGCGCCTGGCTGTGATCGGCAACCTCAAGTTCGACATGCCGGTGCCGGCGAGCCTGGCCGATGCCGGTGCGGAATTGCGGAGTAGCTGGGGCGTTCGCCGACCTGTATGGATTGCCGCAAGCACGCATGAAGGCGAGGAACTGCCGGTGTTGAAGGCACACAGCGCGGTGCTGCAACGGTTTCCCGATGCCCTGTTGCTGATCGCGCCGCGTCATCCGGAACGATTCAAGCCGGTGGTCGGGGCATGTCGCTCGCTCGGCTTCACGACGCGTGTGCGCAGCGAGGATGTCGCTGCCGATGAGCGTTGCCAGTGCTTCGTCGTCGACACGATGGGCGAGTTGCTGCATTTCTATGCGGCGGCCGACATCGCTTTCGTCGGCGGCAGTCTCGAACCGATCGGTGGCCACAACCTGCTGGAGCCGGCCGCGCTCGGCAAGCCGGTCATCGTCGGTCCACATACCTTCAATACCGAAGAAGTGGCGACGAGCCTGATCGAGGCGCGCGCGGTGCTGCGCGTTGCCGACGAGATCGAGCTTGGCGTGGCCGTGATCCGGCTGCTCGCCCAGGAGGGCGAGCGTCACGCAATGGGGCAGGCCGCGCAAAGCGTGCTCGAACGCGAACGCGGCGCCGTCCAGCGGACCTTGCACATCGTCGAGCAGGTGCTCGCGAAGCAGCCGGTCACACTCTAGGGAAACGATCCCTATTCGAGCAGGGCGTTGACGCTCTCGAGATCCTTGACCTCGATGATGCCGGCCGCCTGCTTGAGGCGAAGGCCGTTCAGCACGAACGCATGGCGTGCCTGGGAATAGCTGCTCTGCGCGGAAAGCAACTGCTGCTGGCTGATCAGCACGTCGACGATCGTGCGCGTGCCCACCTCGTATCCGGCCTGGGTCGCGTCGAGCGAACTCTGCGCCGACACGACGGCCTGTCCGGTCGCCTCGACCTGGCTGGCGCCGGCGATCACGGCGCGGTAGCTGTTGCGCGTGCTGCGCTCGATCAGGCGCTTCTGCAGCTCGAACTGGTCCTGCGCGGCATCGCGGTTGTGGATCGACTGGCGCACGCGCGATTGCGTGTAGCCGCCGGCAAAGATCGGCACGTTGAGGCTCAGTCCGACCGTGGTCGACCAGCTCTCGCTGTTGGTATGGAACGACTGGTTGATGCTGGACGAGCTGTTGTCGCTCCAGCTCGGGTTCTTCGAATACAGCACCTGGCCGCTGATCGTCGGCAGATGCGCCGCACGCGCGGTGTTGATGTTCGCGTTGGCTGCTTCGAGCTGGTACTCGTAGGAGCTCAGTGTCGGATTCTGCTCGACCGCCACGGACACCCAGCTTTCGGGATCTTCCGGACTGGGCTTGTCCAGCGGCAACTTGTCACGCAACTTCTTCAGCTCGCCGGGTTCCTTGTTGGTCAGCTGACGCAAGGCCTCCTCGTTGTCATCCAGCGTGTTCTGCGCGGAGATCACGTTGGCCACGGCAGTGTCGTGCTGCGCCTTGGCGTCGTTGACGTCGGTGATTGCCGAAAGGCCGACCTCGAAGCGTTGCTGGGCCTGCTCCATCTGCCGGTTGAGAGCCTGCTCGTTGGCCTGGGCGAACTTGAGCGCGTCCTCGGCGGTCAACGCATCGAAGTAGGCCGTGGCAACGCGGATCAGCAAGTCCTGCTGGGCGGCATCGTAGGTTGCATCCCCGGCCTTGGCGGTTGCGCGCGCGGATTTCAGCGTCGTCCACTTGCTCAGGTCGAGGATGCTCTGGTCGAGACGACCGCTCAGGGTACGACCGTAGGAATCGGAGGAGGTCGAAACATTGACCAGGCTCTGCGTTCCATCCTCGTTGGTCACGAACTGCGGCCCACCGCGGCTGCCGTGGCTCTTCGAGTAGTCCAGCGAAGCGCCGATCTGCGGAAGCAGGGCAGAGCGTGCCTGGTCGACGTTCTCGCCGGTGGCGTAGTGGGTCGCTTCGGCGCCGGCCAACTGCGGATCGGAGGCGCGCGCTTCACCGTAGATCTGGATCAGATCGTCGGCGTGGACCCAGGCGGGGCTTGCGCACAACACCAGGGACAGGGCGAGCGACAAGGGGCGGATACGGATCATTGATGATTCCTCGGGGGTTCTGCGCTGCCTCGCCGATTCCATGTCACAGCGTGAAGCGACGCGGCGGCTCGGCATGGGTAAGGTACGGAATATCGGTTTCGAACAGGCTTTCAGTCTGCCAGTGGGTCGCATCGGTGCGCGTGTGCAATAAGGCCTGCATTGCCGGCGATTCACCGGAGATCGCGAACAGGCGTCCGCCAGGGGCGACCCAGCGCTTGAACTGCTCCGGTAACGCAAAAACCGCGCCAGTCAGCACAACGCAATCGAAGGATGCATTCGGATCGAAGCCTGCAAGTGCGTCGGCGGTTTCGACGCGGACCCGCGAAAGACCGGCCGCCCGAAGCTTGACGCGCGCCGTCTCGGCCAGGTCCGCGTGCTGTTCGACACTGCTGACCTCGGCGCCGAGTTCGGCCAGGCATGCACTGAGGAAGCCCGAGCCGGTGCCGATTTCGAGCACTCGCTGTCCGCTTTCGATCGCCAGTGCCTGCAGAATGCGGCCCTCGATCACCGGCTTCATCATCACTTCCCCATGGCCCAGCGGCAGTTCGACGTCGACGAAAGCCATGTCGCGATAACGCTCAGGCACGAAATCCTCGCGCTTCAGACGACCGAGTACGCCCAGAACGCGCGGATCGAGTACTTCCCAGGTCCGAATCTGGTTCTCGACCATGTTGTCGCGGGCGAGTTCGAGGTTCATCGTCATTTCGGCTTTCCGGGTTTCGGCAAAAGGGGCAAAAGCATAGAAGGTCTGCCGATGGCCGGCAAACTCAGGCAGCGACTTCCATGACCGGCGGTCGGTCCACGATCCGCGCGCGCGCGCGCGGGATGCGCTGGCGCACGGCGCCGGCCAGAGGCGTGTCGATCGTGGCTAGGATGCCAAGCTGGTTCGACGGCATCGTGGCCGGCCGGGTGGCCAGTTGCACTGAAAGCCAGTCTTCGAACAGTCCGCGGTCGTCCGCAGACAGTGCGGACAACGCCGCTCGCGCCGTGGCGCGCAGCCCGCCGACGCCGAATCCGCCATGGTGCTGCGCTTGATCGAGAACGGCCGCGAAGGCCCGCTGGGCCAGTCTCAGGGGCCAGGGATCATGGCCGCGTGCCGCATCAATGCCGAAATCCAGTGCTGCCTCACCCATGTCGCTACTCCGCTGTTGCGATCGTTGCCAGGGAAATGCCGGCGCCGACGTGGATCCACAAGAAATCATTCTTCAATGGACAGTTTGCAATTCCGGGGCCAATTCAACTGCCGGTGTATCGCGATGGATGCGGAACCACGCGGCGTACAGGGCCGGCAGGAACAGCAGGGTCAGCGCCGTGGCAACCGTCAGTCCACCCATGATCGCCACCGCCATCGGTCCGAAGAACGCGCTGCGCGACAGCGGAATCATGGCCAGAATCGCCGCAGCCGCGGTCAATACGATGGGGCGAAAGCGTCGAACGGTTGCATCGACGATCGCGTCCCAGGGTCGATGGCCGGCGCCGATGTCATGCTCGATCTGGTCGACCAGGATCACGGAGTTGCGCATGATCATGCCGAACATAGCGATTGTACCGAGCATCGCCACGAAGCCGAACGGCACGCGGAACACGAGCAGGAACAGGACCACGCCGATCAGGCCGAGCGGCGCTGTCAGCACGACCAGGAGCACGCGCTGGAAGCTGCGCAACTGCAGCATGAGTACCGTGACGACGACGCCGAGAAAAAGCGGGAATCCGGCGTTGACCGATCCCTGACCCTTTGCCGATTCCTCGACCGAGCCGCCGGTTTCGAGACGATAGCCTTCCGGCAGGTCGGCGCGGATCTTGGCCAGGGTCGGACTGATCTGCGCATCGACGGTTGCCGGCTGCAGCGTGCCCTCGATATCGGCACGCACGGTCACCGTCGGCAGGCGGCCACGGCGCCAGATGATGCCTTCCTCGAATTCGTACTGGATCGTCGCGATATGGCCGAGTGGAACGCTCCGGCCCGACGCAGTCGGTACCGAGAGGCTCTGTAGCAGGCTCATCCTGGCGCGTTCGTCGGCGGGCCCGCGCAGCAACACGCCGATCAGCTGATCACGTTCGCGATAGGTCGCGATCGGCACGCCGTTGAGCGAGCTCTGCATGAAATTGGCGACATCCTCGGAGCTGACGCCGAGCACGCGGGCGCGATCCTGGTCGATCGCAAGGCGGATGACCTTGCTCGGCTCTTCCCAGTCGAGATTGACATTGCGCGCGTTGGCGTTGGTCCGAACTACGTCGGCAACCTTTCGCGCAAGCGCGCGCGCGGTCTGGATGTCGGGTCCGGAAATCCGGTATTGCAACGGGTAGCCGACCGGCGGACCGTTCTCGAGGCGGATCACGCGCGCGCGCAACTCGGGAAAATCAACCTCGAACAACCGGAGCAGGTCGTCGCGCAGGTTTTCCCGCTCGACCTTGCCGTGGGTCAGCAGGACGAACTGGGCGAAGCCAGCCTGCGGCAACTGCTGATCGAGCGGCAGGTAGAAGCGTGGCGATCCCGAACCGACATAGCTGACGTAGTTTTCCAGCTCGGCGCGCTTCGCCAGCCAGGCTTCGAGCTTCTCGACCTGGGCCTTGGTGGCATTCAGCGATGAGCCTTCGCTCAGTTTGAGATCGATCAGCAATTCCGGGCGCGTCGAGTCCGGAAAGAACTGCTGCTGGACAAAACGAAAGCCGAAGATCGCCAGTCCGAAGATCAGCACGGTCGTGCCGATGACGATGTAACGATGCTCGACGCAGGCGCCGACCAGCGCCCGGAAGCGGCGATAGAACGGCGACGCATACGGATCGTGGGAACCATCGGCCGGTCTCTCTGCAATGCCGCCGAACCAGGCCGGCAAGCGGCGCCGCACCGCTTCCACGCGCTTGCCCAGGGCACTGCTGGGCAGTGCCCTGGGCGCGTGGTTCGGGTCGGGCAACAGCTTGTAGCCAAGGTAGGGAATGAACACGACGGCGGCGATCCACGACAGCAGCAGCGAGATCGTGACGACTTCGAAGATCGCGCGCGTGTATTCGCCGGTGCCGGATTTCGCGGTTGCGATCGGCAGGAATCCGGCTGCCGTGACCAGGGTACCGGTCAGCATTGGAAAGGCGGTCGAGGTGTAGGCGAACGCGGCCGCGCTGACGCGGTCCATGCCTTGCTCCATCTTGATCGCCATCATCTCGACGGCAATGATCGCGTCATCGACGAGCAGGCCGAGTCCAAGCACGAGCGCGCCGAGCGAGATCTTGTGCAGGCCGATGCCGAAATAGTTCATCGCCGCGAACGTCATCGCGAGCACGAGCGGAATCGACACCGCGACGACGAATCCGCTGCGCAGTCCGAGCGAGAAAAAGCTGACCAGCAGGACGATGAGCACGGCCTCACCGAGGGTGCGCACGAACTCACCGATCGAGCGGCTGACGGCGGCGGGCTGATCGGCAACCTTGTGCAGGTCGAGGCCGAGCGGGAGAGTCTTGCCGATCCGGGTCGTGGCCGCTTCCAGGTCGTGGCCCAATGCAATGATGTCGCCGCCGCTGCGCATCGAGACCGCGATGCCGATCGCCTCGCTGCCCTTGAAACGCATGCGCGGCTGCGGCGGATCGATGAAGCCGCGGCGTACGTCGGCGATATCGCCAAGGCGGAACAGGCGTCCGTTGCTGCCGCGGATGCTGAGGTCGCGGATCGCTTCGACCGAATCGAGCGCGCCGGTGGTGCGCAGGTAGATGCGATCGGACGCGGTTTCGAAGCTGCCACCCGGGACGACGGCGTTCTGCGACGCCAGGGTCTGCTGCAGTTCGGCAAAACTGACGCCGAGGGTCGCCAGCTTGGCGTTCGATGCCTCGACGTAGATCTTCGGTTCCTGGCGGCCGATCAACTCGATCTTGGCGACGTTCGGCACGCGCAGCAGTTCAAGCTTGACGCGCTCGGCGTAGTCGCGCAGGTCCTCATCATCGAAGCCCTCGCCACTCAATGCGTAGATGTTGCCGAAGGTGTCGCCGAACTCGTCATTGAAGAACGGGCCGCGGATATCCGGCGGCAAGGTGTAGCGGACATCGCCGACCTTCTTGCGCACCTGATACCAGACATCGGGGACGCGAGTCGGATCGATCGAATCCTTGACCACGAAGAAGACCTGCGATTCGCCGGGTCGCGAATAACTGCGCAGATAGTCGAGCTCCGGAATTTCCTGGAGCTTCTTCTCGATCGTCTCGGTGACCTTCTCGGAAATCTCGAGCGCCGTGGCGCCTGGCCATTGGGTCTGCACGACCATGACCTTGAACGTGAATGGCGGGTCTTCGGCTTGCCCGAGCCCGCGATACGACCAGATGCCGACGATGGCGAACAGGATGATCGAATAGAGCATCAGCGCCTGATTGCGCAGCGCCCATGACGAGAGATTGAATGATGTCATCGATCCGTTTCTCAAGGCTGCGCAACCCGGCCGTGCGTTGCTCCGCCGGCGCGGACCGTCAAATCACACAAGGGTCCTCTCCACTGTGCTGCCGGCGGGGAGGGGGAGGATCTCCGGCAGCACAGGAAGAGGGTTTGAAGTCAGAACGAAACGCGGCGGTTCAGATCGTCGATCGGGTTGACCACTTCGCCTTCGCGCAGGCGATGCACGCCGGCTGTCACGATCCAGTCGCTGGCAGCCAGTCCCTGGTCGATCAGGGCGCCCGCCTCGCCGTAGTTTGCGACCGACACCTGTGAGAGGCGGACCCGATGCGTCTTGCCATCGACCTGCCAGATCGCCGGCTTGCCTTCCTTTTCGTACAGCGCGCTGAGCGGGACGAGGAACTGGCCATCCGATGCCGCCGAAGCAAAGTAGACGCGTGCGGTCTGGCCGAGGCGCGGATTGGCGGCCGGATCATCGAAGGCGACGCGGACGCGATAGGTGCGGGTCGTTGCATCGGCTCCCGGCGCGATCTCGCGAACCACGGCATCGTGCTGTCTGCCGCTCTCGGTCCACAGTTCGACATGCGCGGACGCGCCGATCTTCAATTCCGCAATCGCCTGCTCGGGTACGTTGATCTCCACTTCGCTGGTACCGTCGTGGGCCAGGGTCATGATCGCCTGACCGGAACCGACGACTTGACCCGCTTCGCCGGAGATCGCAGTGATCACGCCATCCGCGTCGGCACGCAGCTCGGCATATCCGGCCTGGTTTTGCGATGTCTGCAATGCCGCGCGCGCCTCGGCGACATGGGCGCGTGCCGCCTCGAGCGCATTCAGCTTGGCTTCCAGGTCGAACTGACTGACGAAGTTGCGCTGATGCAGGGTGCTGTAGCGATCGTGCTCCGATTTTGCCAACTGGAAGGCGGCCTGCGCCGAAGCGAGGCTGGCCTTGGCGCTCGAGCTGGCGAGTTCCAGATCGCGCGGATCGAGTTCGGCCAGGATCTGGCCCTTGCTGACATGGGCACCAATATCCACACGACGCGTGTTGATCTTGCCGGCGACGCGGAAGCCCAGCGCACTCTCGTAGCGGGCATGTACCTCACCCGGATAGACCTCGATGGCCTGGAGGCTGGCCGGCTCTACCTTGGCGACGCGCGCGACGCGTTCCGGTTCCGCCACTCCGGCCTGGGAGCTGCACGCAGCGAGACTTGCCGCGAACAACAAGACGGAGACTGTTTTGCCAGCGTGGATTGGGCGCATCATTGCGGTCTCGGGGTGGCGACAGTTAGTAAACTCCGTGGTATAGTAATCAGGCGAAACTCACGAGTCCAGTAATTTTTTCAATGAACCCTGCAAGCGCAAAATCCTGCGGACCCGGGCGTCCGAAAGATCTCGAGAAGCGGGCCGCCATCCTTCAGGCGGCGAAGCAGCTGTTCCCGGAACACGGCTTCGACGGCACGAGCATGGACACGATCGCCGCCCTGGCGGGCGTGTCGAAGCTGACTGTCTACAGCCACTTCGTCGACAAGGAACGCTTGTTCATCGAGGCAGTTCGCGAGAAATGCGCCGAGCAGATGCCGTTCGAGTTGTTCGATGTCGACGTCAGCGGCCCGATCCGCGAGCAGTTGATGGCAATCGCGCGTGCCTTCTTTGCCCTGGTCACGAGCGAGGAATCGATCTCCCTGCATCGCTTGCTGACTACCGGCGCTGGTGGCTCGGGCAAGCTCGCGCAAATGTTCTGGGAAGCCGGGCCGCAGACCCTGCAAGCCGAATTTGCCGGTTTCCTGAAGCGCGAGGTCGAAGCCGGTCAGCTCGAGATTGCCGATATCGAGCGCGCAGCCGCGCAGTTCTTCTGCCTGCTCAAGGGTGAACTGCATGCGCGCCAGCTCTGTGGCTGCAGTGCTGCGCCGATCACCCAACTGGAAATCGATCGACATCTAACCGCGACGGTCGAATTCTTCCTGCGTGCCTACGCATCCCGCAGGAGTGCCGTCGGGCTCAGTCCTTGAGGTCGCCGAGCCATGACTCGATCGTCTCGAGATCGCGGTCGGAAATATCGATGAAGTGGAATCCGGCCCAGTACTGTCCCGGCACATTGGCGTTTTCCGCCCACATTTCCTGAACGCCCACTTCGATGGTCTGCGGATGGCCATGTCCGTTGACCAACTCGAAACCAAGCTGGAACAGTGCGCCCTCGGCAATGTTCTCATCGCAGACGAGCAACATGCCATCGGCTGAAAGATTGCCGATGCGGCCGATGATCTGGCCGGTCATCTTGTTTGTCACCGGGATCGTGACGAAGGCGGATTTGCGCGGAGAGCGCCTGTATTCGTTCATCGTCTGATCCTCATGCCGGTGCGGGCTGGCTGGATTGACCGGTGAACTGCTGAAGCTTGCCCATGATTGCCTTCCAGGCGCGGTCGATGAGGTTTTCCGATTCCTGCTTGTAGATGCGCACCTGGCCGCGGATCAGATCCCTCGCCAACTGCTCGATGGTCTTTTCATCCGCACGTGCGCCGCGCTGGTTGACGAACAGGCAACGTCCCGTCACGGTCGAGAACCAGGCCAGCTTGCGACGTACCGCGCTGCCTTGTTGATTGGTCACGAATTCGAACCACGTACCGAATGGCAAGGTACGGATCCGCTGGATCATTTCCTTCTCTTCGCTGGTCAGTGGCGTCGACTGCTCGGCCTTGGCCGAATCGCCGGTTGATTTTGCCGGTGTGGCGGATTCGCTGCCGAGTCGGGGTTTGCTCTTCAGGGTCATCGCCAGTTCGGTATGACTGGTCTTCTTCTCCACCGATGCGGGATCGAACAGCTTGTTGACGACACCGTCTACTTCGTCGACATGCAGGCCGACCTGGAGCAGGCCGCTGCGGACTTCCTCGCGAACCTTCTGGTCGACCTTGCTGACGTCCGAACTCACGCCGATCTGCATGAGCTGGTCGGCGACCGCGAGACATCGCCGGTACGCCTGGCTGTCCTCGCCCTGGCGCAGCAAGGTCAGCGACAGCACATCGGTCCAGGCCTGTTCGAGAACGGCACGCACCATCGGCGCCGGCTTGCCGCGCTTGAGCAGCCGCGCGATGGCCGCATTCGCCTGTTCGCGCGAGAGATCCAGTCGCTCGCGTCCCTTTGCCGCATCGATATGCCGACGTTCGGCAATCTCGGCGCGCCGGGTGACCTGCGACATGTAGCGCCCGAGATCGTCCAGCAACGATTCCATCAGCGACAGGTCGCCGTTGAATTCGTTGGTCACGCGATCGACCATCGAGGTCATCGTGTCGACCATTCCGCTGTCGGTTTCATCGTCGACCAGCCACGTCGAGGTGGCCTCGGCGACGCTGTTGAGCAATTGGCGTGCCGGATGGTTGCGTTGCGTGAAGAAGTGCTTGTCGCTGATCGCGCTGCGCAGCACCGGAACCTGGAGTTTGGCGATCAGCTCGCGACTGCTGCCGTGCGACGAGAGATTCTGGCCGATGTAGTCGAACAGCATGCCGACCAGGTCGATCGTGTCGGAGTCCTCTTCGGCGATTATCGGCGTCTGGCCTTCAGGGCTGTTCGCGCGAAGCTGGTTGAGCAGGTCCTGTTTGAGGTGGCCAATGCTGCGCGAAACGGTTTTGCCGTTCTGCTGGAAACTCGCGACGGGAGTCGCCTGCAGGCCACCGAGTACCGTTTGCAGGTCTTCGCGGGTCGCCATGTAACTGGCAGCCGGCGCCGCTGCCGGCGCGATGTTCAGGGCACGCCGACGTTCCGCCAGGAGCCCGCGCAAGGAGGAAAACAATTCGGAATCGCGTTCGGCGTCGGCAGCTGCCAGTCCGTTGGCGGGATCGGCTCCGTGCGCCATCGGCGTGGAACGATTCGGGCGGGTCGCGGCGGGTCGGGCTGTACCGACCGAGCTCGCGCGTGCCGGCGCTGCGGTCGCGGACGGCTCGGCCTTGGTCTCCTCGGCCGGTTCGGAGGCCTCCGCTTTGCGCGCGCCACCATTCTTCGGCGTTGCCGTCTTGTGGGCATGCACCTGCAGGTGCGGCAGAACCCCTTGCTCGCTGAGATAGCGGTTGAGCGTTTCGTAGAACGGCCCGATCGCGTTCATGACCACGTTGTCGAAATCGTGGAACACGTGGATGCGATCGCCCTGCTCGAGATCGAGATCGCTCAAGGCATATTGCAGCGCCCGGGCCAGCGCAAGCGGCCCCAGCGGCAGGTTCTCGGTTTCGAACGGCGGCCGACCGGCGAGCACGCCGAGCCGATGGCCAAGCATGTACAACGCGGTTGTGTGCCGGATTTCGGACTTGTTGCCGATGTCCTGGATCGCCAGGGAAATCTCGAGATCGCGCGAATCGACCAGTTCCAGCTTGGTCGGGTTGCGATCCTTGTGGCTGGCATCGGCGGGTTCAGCTTGGCCGACTTCGTTGAGCAAGGCGAGGCTCGATTCGAGATGCATGAGGAAGCGCGGAACGATGTCGGCCTTTCCGCGCTTGATTTCACGTATCGCCTCGAACAGTCGCGCCTGCTGCTCGTTGCTGCGGGCACAATCGGCCTGCTTGAACAGGCGCTGCTCGACCTCATCGAACAATTGACCGAGCGCCGCCTCGAAATAGGCGGTCCGTTCCTGCAGGCCATCGAGCAGGAATCGCACGCGTCGCGGAAACGACCGTTCCGCGAGTCGCACGAGGCGAGTCCTGCTCTCGGCCATTTGCAATGATCTTTTTCCAGCGTCGCTCACGGTGTCCCCCAACCGCACCCAGTCGTCATTCTTGCATGATGACGAAAACTGCGACAGGTGTGGCTTGACAGTGAGGGAAAAATACCGCTGGATCAGTGCGCCGACCAGACCACCTCGACGAATCCCGAACGCTCCGGCGTGTTGTAGCCATAGGCCAGCTCGTAGTCCTTGTCGGTCAGGTTCTCGATACGGGCGAGCAGCTTCCACTCGGGAGTCAGTACCCAGCTGGCGCGCAGGTTGAGCAGGGTGTAACCCGGCAATTCGATGCCGCCCACGTCGACACGCTTGCCCGAGCGGACGAGTTCGGCGCCGGCGCGGATCGTTTCGCCGAATGAGCGTTCGACGCTGCCGCTGAACTTCTGCCTCGGGCGGCGCAACAACTGCGCATCGGTGTCTTCATTGCGCGGATCCTGCCACGTGAAGGCAGTGTCGAAGCGCCACGCCCCGACGGTCCTGTCGTAGCCGAACTCTGCTCCCTTGATGCGCGCGCGCGCGACGTTCTCGGCCTGGAAGTCGATGCCGCTGAAACTGATCAGGTTGCGTATGCGCGTCTCGTAGAAGTTGGCCTTGAGGTGCTGGTCTTGTCCCGGAATGAACTCGAAGCCGACTTCGCTGCTGCGCGAGGTTTCCGGATCGAGACCGGGATTGCCGGCGAACATGCCGCCGAAACCGGGCGAATACAGCTCGTTGAGTGTCGGCCCGCGGAATCCCTGGCCGTGGCTTGCGTAGGCGCGCGCGGCATCGTTGAAACGCCAGCCCGCAGCGACCGAGCCCGTCGAGTGGTTGCCGAACACGCTGTTGTGGTCGCTGCGCAGGGACACCTCGCTGTCGAATGCACCCACGCCGATTTGCCAGCCGGCATAGATGCCGGTGTTGCTGCGGCTTTCCTTGTAGTTATCGCGATTCTCGCCACGTTCGTGCAGCGATTCGATGCCGAGGACTAGATGCTGTTCCCGTGAAAGTGCGATCTCGTTCTGCCAGCCCAATGAGGTGCGGCGCGATTCATAGGCGCCGAAGTAGGCTGGCGTTGCGTAGTCTTCGCTGCTGCCGCCGAGCATGAGGCGATGCTGCCAGACCGGTGTGACCGATCCGCTGAGGGCGAGGTTGAAAGCCTGTTCGGTGAAATCCGAATAGCCGCCGGCGAACTCGGTCGTGCCCTGGCTGCGGATCAGTGCGCCCTCCAGCCTCTGTTCGCCCCAGCGTTGATCGGCGCGCGCCGCGAGATGACGGTTGCGCAGGCCGTGGTCCTTGTCTTCGTAGCCGAAGCCGTTCTCGTTCTGGCTCGGGAATCCGTCTTCGTCCCGCGCACCGAGCTGGACGCTGAAACCGCCGCTTTCACCGCGATGGCCGACACCGACATCAGCCTTGGCATCGCCGTAGCTGCCATAGCCCACGGCCACGCGCGGTCCGTCGAGGCTGCGCGTGAAGATCTGGATGACGCCGCCGATCGCATCGGAACCCCAGTAGCTTGCGCGCGGGCCTCGCACGATCTCGATGCGTTCGATCGTTGCGAGCGGCAGGGTTTCCCAGGTGAATACACCGGTGCCCAGCGCCGAGACTCGGACACCGTCGATCAGGACGAGGACGTGATTGTTGTTGGTGCCACGCAGGAACACCGAAGTCTGGCCGCCGGGCCCGCCGGTGCGGGCGATGTCGACGCCGGCTTGAAGGCGCAGCAGATCGCTGATGTCGCGCGTTGCGCTGGCCTCGATCTGCGCGCGGGTGATCACACTGACATCGGCGAGCGTGTCATCGACCGTCTGCGTGACGCGAGTCGCGGTCACGATGACGTCGGGTTGCAGGGTCGCCTCGTCGGCGAAGGCGGACGCGCTGAAAACGGCAAGCATGCCGAGGCACAACAGGGAAGATCGACGCATGATGGATACTCCGGACGCACACCCGCGAAAACCAGGTGATTGCTCGGGCCAACAAGCGCGCATGGACGTAGCCATGAATGCCCGTCCGTTGCCCGCCGCAACGCCTGGAACTGTCGACGTCTTCGACGTCAGCCACGGGCCGGTCTCCGGGCTTGCAAGCGATGCCGGGGCATCGGCCTGATCACCTTCCCGTGCGCACGGCACAGTGGTCAATCGATCAGGTTTGGCTTGCCTACCGTTGCGGGGGCAGCGCCGGAATTGCGATGGATTGCGGACCGGCTTCCCGTTTCACCCGATCAAACGATCAGGCACCTGTGGCGCGCGCAGTGTACCGGAAAGTCGCGGCTACGGACCGGGCGGGGATCGGAAATCGGGAGGCTTCCCGCTGTCGTGTCGCGCGGTCTCCCGGTCACCCGCTTCATCGCGCCAGATAACGCATCGCATCGGCCAGGCCGTGCGGCGTCAGCGGATACATCTTGTCGTCGACCAGCTCACGCACGAAATCGGTCGACGGTGTGTAGCGCCAGCGCTCGATCGGTGTCGGATTGATCCAGACAAGCTTGCGGAAACGCTCCTTGAGGCGCTGGAACCAGATCGAGCCGGGTTCCTCGTTCCAGTATTCGACGCTGCCGCCGGCATGCGTGATTTCGTATGGGCCCATTGCCGCATCGCCGACAAAGACGACCTTGTGATCCGGGTTGTAGCGGCGCAGCACTTCGCGCGTCGATGTCGCCTCGCTGCTGCGGCGCAGGTTGTCGCGCCAGACGTGGTCATAGATGAAATTGTGGAAGTAGAAATGTTCGAGTCGCTTGAACTCGGATCGTGCGGCGCCGAACAAGGCCTCGCAGGCGTAGACGTGCTCGTCCATCGAGCCACCGACATCGAGAAACAGCAGGACCTTGACCGCATTGTGGCGCTCCGGGCGCAGGCGGATATCAAGCATGCCGCCTTCGCGCGCCGTGGCGGCGATGGTGCCATCGAGATCGAGTTCCTCGGCTGCTCCTTCGCGTGCGAAACGGCGCAGCCGGCGCAGGGCGATCTTGAGATTGCGCGGGCCGAGTTCGGCGTCGGCATCGAGATTGCGGTAGACGCGCTGGTCCCAGACCTTCGCTGCCATGCGCCCACCGCCTTGCGTGCCGACCCGGATTCCGCCGGGATGGAAGCCGCCCGCTCCGAACGGGCTCGTGCCGCCCGTGCCGATCCAGCGGTTGCCGCCGGAATGACGCTCCTTCTGCTCCTCGAGACGCCGGCGGAATTCCTCCATGAGTCGGTCGAGGCCACCGAGCGATTCGATCTTCGCCTTCTCCTCGTCGGTCAGCAGGCGCTGCAGGCTCTGGCGCAGCCATTCATCAGGCACCGCGGCCAGTTGCTCGGGTGCAATCGTCTCGATGCCGCCGAGATACTGGCCGAAGGCGCGATCAAACCGATCGAAATGACGCTCATCCTTGACCAGGATCGTGCGAGCCAGCGCGTGCAGGGCATCGTGGTCGGCAAAGGCGAAGTCGGCTTCGAGCGCGGCCATCAGGTCGAGCCACTCGCGCAGGCTCACCGGTACGCGGGCAGCGCGCAGGGCCTCGAACAGTCCGATCAGCATGACGGTCAGCCGCGGCTCTGGCGCCGATGCATGAAGGCCAGGCGCTCAAGCAACTGGACGTCCTGTTCGTTCTTGATCAACGCGCCGTACAACGGCGGGATCGCCTTGGCGGCATCGCGCTCGCGCAAGACCGCAAGCGGGATCTGGTCGGCAAGCAGGAGCTTGAGCCAGTCGATCAACTCGGAGGTCGAGGGTTTTTTCTTCAATCCTGGAATCTCGCGCAATTCGAAGAACATCTCGAGGGCGCGTGCGACGAGATCCTCGGCGATCTTCGGAAAATGCACGGCGACGATGCTTTCCAGCGTGGCCCGGTCAGGGAACGCGATGTAGTGGAAGAAGCAGCGGCGCAGGAACGCGTCAGGCAGCTCCTTCTCGTTGTTCGAGGTGATCACGATGATCGGCCGCTGGCGTGCACGCACGGTCGCGCCGGTTTCGTAGACATGGAATTCCATGCGATCGAGTTCGAGCAGCAGGTCATTCGGAAACTCGATGTCGGCCTTGTCGATCTCGTCGATCAGCAACACTGCGCGACGATCGCAATCGAATGCGTCCCACATCTTGCCGCGCCGGATGTAGTTGCCGACGTCCTGCACGCGCGGATCGCCAAGCTGGGAATCGCGCAGGCGGCTGACCGCGTCGTATTCGTAGAGCCCCTGTTGCGCCTTGGTCGTCGATTTGACGTGCCAGGTGAACAACGGCGCATCGATCGCGCGCGCCACTTCCTCTGCCAGCAAGGTCTTGCCGGTGCCGGGTTCGCCCTTGATCAGCAGGGGGCGCTCCAGCGTGATCGCCGCGTTGACGGCGAGCTTCAGTTCATCGGTGGCGACATAACGGTCGGTGCCGGAAAATTTCATTGCAGGGGCTTCCTGGTTGTTCGTCATTGCGTCGATTCCGCAGCAGGCGTCCAAGATATTTTTGGGGTGCGATCCGAAACTGCGTGAATCGCTCCTACTCGCGATCGGTCGTGGTATTCACGTCGGTCAATTCGCCGGCATCGTCGATACGCAGACGCACCTCGATCGGACGACAGCAGATCGCGCAGTCCTCGACATAGGCCTGGCTGCCAGCCGAGCAGTCGACCGTGGTCTCGAAGGCCTCGCCACAATACGGGCAATGCAGGGTTACTGACTCAAGCACTTGGCCTCCGGCCATCGTCGGCAGGAGCTGGCAGGAACATCGCGATCACGTCGTTGAGGAAGCGCTGGCCTTCGTCCGTCGCGCGAAGGATCTCGAGTCCTTCGCGGATCCAGCCCTGCTTCCTCGCCGCTGCGAGTGTCGACGCGATCGCTTCGATGCCAAGTCCGGTACGTTGCGGAAATTCGTTCATCGGCACGCCATCGACCAGGCGCAATGCATTCATCATGTATTCGAAGGGTAGATCCAGCGACGCGATTTCGACGGTACTGGCGGTCGCGCGTGGTGCCCCGGCGTGGTCGAGATAGGCGCGCGGCGTTCGTTGCTTGGCGCGTCGTCGAATCGTTCCGCTCGCCGCATCGGTCAGCTTGCCATGTGCGCCTGCGCCAATGCCCAGATAGTCGCCGAATTCCCAGTAGTTGAGGTTGTGCGTCGAGCGTCGGCCCGCCTGGGCGTATGCCGAGATCTCGTATTGCGCGTAGCCGGCATCGGCGAGCATCTGCTGGCAATGCTCCTGCATGTCCCAGGCAGCGTCGCTGTCGGGGAGAGTCGGCGGACGCGCCGCGAACAACGTATTCGGTTCGATCGTGAGTTGGTAGTGCGAGATGTGCGTCGGTGCGAGTGCGATCGCCTGCTCGATATCACGTGCCGCGCCAGCGAGATCCTGATCCGGCAATGCATACATCAGATCGATGTTGAAATTGTCGAAACCGGCCTCGCGCGCCTCGCCGACGACGCGTGCCGCGTCGCTGGCCGAGTGGATGCGTCCGAGTCGATGCAGTTTTTCGTCGTCGAAACTCTGCACGCCGAAACTGATGCGATTGACCCCGGCGCCGCGATAGCCGTCGAAACGGCCATGCTCGACCGTGCCCGGATTGGTTTCAAGCGTGATCTCGATGTCGCGATCGAAGGACAGTCGCTTGCCGACCCCATCGAGGATCCGCGCAATCGCATCCGGCGAGAACAGGCTCGGCGTGCCGCCACCGAAGAAAATGCTGCGCAGGGGCCGATCCGCCAGCGCCTCGCCGAAGTCCGCGAGGTCGCGATCCAGGTCGGCGAGCAGCGCGGCCACATAGGCGTCCTGAGGCAATCCGCCGACCTGCGCGTGCGAATTGAAATCGCAGTACGGACATTTCTTCACGCACCAGGGGATGTGGATATAGAGCGACAGGGGCGGGGCGATCAGCATCCGCACATTGTAGTCGCCGCGTTGCCGGGCAGCGCATCGGATGAGGCGGGAACCTGTGGGATGTTCGAGCGTTCGTTCAGGCAGATCGTGCATTTCCGCCAGCAGCGCTCACTCGAAGCGCGCTCGGGATCGCGTTCCGTTGATTTCCGATTTCCGCAAGCGACAGGATGCGCTGGATGATCCGTTTGACGTCATGTGTCGGAAAGCTCGCAGGTCCTTGGCTACGGATTTCCTGAAGGCCAGCTCAAAGCTGTCCATGCGCCTTCGGATCCTTGTGCAGCGCCTTGCAGGGGATGACAGGTTTCGCAACACGATCCTCGAAAACCTGGAGATCCTCCTGGCCTTCGCGCAGCGCCAACCGGATGACGTCGTTGAACATTTGTCTCCTTGCCAGACGTAGCCGGCACGATAGCTGACCCGACGCCGGATCGATGGGCATGCCGCGTGCCTCGCTGTGCGGCCATGGGTTGTCGCAAACACTGAGATGGAGTGCGTCCAGGATCGCTGGCCTGCTTCGCCTGCATCAATGGCGAGGCAGCACGGCTGAAGCCGCTTCTACAACCGCTCTGCATGATCCGGGCGCAGGCCCGCAGGGAATATTTCATGGCCCAGATGCCTTCCGGTTACCACGTCGCCATCCAGGCGACGCCGTTGTTTGACCTGATCGATGCTGCGTGCACGCCCGACGCCGTGATCACTCGCCTGTTGCAAATTGAGCGGCTGGCTGACCTTTCGCCTCATATCGATGTGCTTTTCTTCCGCGAAGCGCCCGAGGCGGCAACGCCAACCCTTGCGCCGGGAGGCCAGCCCGTCCCGTCCGGAATCGAACCCGTTGCAAGCGGCTACACCCTGGCCACGATCCACCAGGCGGTCCGCAACTGGCCGCGGGAAGACCAGCACGCGTTTGCCGAGTACCTCTGTTCAAAGCGCGTGCAGGCCCATCTTTCGGCGCTGCTGGGCAGGGTCGAGGAGGTCAAGCATCGGCTTGGTCGCGAGGGAGGATTTGTGCTGCAGTTGCAGTGGTTGATGTGGGAGACCGGATGCCATCCCGTGCAGAACGAAGATCGTGACGATCCGATGTACGCGTTGCTCCAGCCTGGCGAGGGGAAGCCGGGCGGAAATCACGCATGAAGGTCGTCTATTGCGAGCAGATGGTCGCCGATGCGCAATCGTTTTCGCCGAGTGCGCGCAAGCCTCGCGAAGTGGTGGGCTCATGGCGTCGCCGCTTTCCGGTGCTGAGCATGGTCGAGCCGCAACCGGTGAGCGTCGACCAACTCTGTCTCGCTCACGATCCGGGCTATGTGCGCGGCGTGCTTTCGCTGCGGCTCGCCAATGGCTTCGGCAATCACCTGCCCGAGGTCGCACAAAGCCTGCCATGGACCAGCGGGGCCATGCTCGGCGCGGCTCGATGGGCGTTGAACGAGGGTTGCGCGGTGGCTCCGGTCGCGGGCTTTCACCATGCCTGTTACGGCCATGGAGGTGGCTACTGCACATTCAACGGGCTGATGGTTGCCGCCCTGGTTCTGCACCGCGAAGGTTTGGTCCGCCGCGTCGGCATCCTCGATTTCGACCAGCACTACGGCAATGGCACCAGCGACATCATTCGCGAGCTTGGCCTGCACTGGGTCGAGCATTACTCGGCAGGAGCGTGGTGGGAGAGACCCGAGCAGGCCGAACGCTTTCTCGATGAAATCCCGCAAATCCTCGCGCGTTTCGCGGATTGTGACCTGCTCCTCTACCAGGCCGGTGCTGATCCGCATGTCAATGACCCGCTGGGCGGCTGGCTGACCACGGCGCAGCTGCGTGCGCGTGATCGGCTCGTGTTTGCCGCGACCCGGGCGATGGGATTGCCGCTTGCGTGGAACCTGGCGGGCGGCTACCAGACCAATCTGCGCAAGGTGCTCGATATCCATGACAACACGATGCTGGAATGTCTGAACGCGTTTGCCGAGCGCATTGATGAAATCGTCTGAGGGTGGCTTTCAGATTTCCCTAGCGAGCAATTCCCGCAAATGGCCCAAGGCCTGGCCGCGGTGGCTGATGCGGTTTTTCACGGCTGATTCAAGCTCGGCGGCGCTGGCGTTGCGCTGTGGATCGAAGAAGATCGGGTCGTAGCCGAAACCGCCGTTGCCTTGCGGGGCGTGCAGGATGCGGCCATGCCAGCGACCTTCGGCGATCAGCGGAGCCGGATCTTCGGCATGGCGCAGCAGGACGATCACACAGAAGAAATGCGCGGTGCGCCGGGCTTCCGGAACGTCCTTCAAGACGTCGAGCAGCTTGCTGATGTTGCCGGCGCTGTCGCCATGGCTGCCGGCGTAGCGTGCGGACAGCAGTCCCGGCGCGCCATCGAGCGCATCGACGCAGAGGCCCGAATCATCGCCTAGCGCAGGCAGGCCGGTCAGTCGGGCAGCATGACGCGCCTTGAGGATGGCGTTCTCGACAAAGGTCGCGCCGGTTTCCTCGGCATCGTCGACGCCGAGTTCAGCTTGCGAAATCAACGTGACCGAGAGATCGGCGAGCACTTCGCGGATCTCGACAAGCTTGCCGGCGTTGCCGCTGGCGAGAACCAGTTTCAAGCCGACAGCGCCTCGCGCTGCAGTGCGCAGAGTTCGCTGATGCCTTTCCCGGCGAGGGCAAGCAGGGCATCGAGTTCCTCGCGGCGGAAAGCATGGCCTTCCGCCGTGCCCTGGATTTCAATGAAGCCGCCGCCATCGTTCATGACCACGTTCATGTCGGTGTCGCAGTTCGAATCCTCGGCGTAGTCGAGATCGAGCACCGGCACGCCATTGAAGATGCCGACCGAGATCGCGGCGACCGCGCCGACCACGGGATCGCGCTTGATCGCGCCGCGTTTTCTGAGGCCACTGATCGCATCGATCAGGGCGACATAGGCCCCGGTGATCGCCGCGGTGCGCGTGCCGCCGTCGGCCTGCAGCACGTCGCAGTCAAGGGTGATCGTGCGTTCACCGAGGGCCGCGCGATCGACGCAGGCGCGCAGGCTGCGTCCAATCAGGCGCTGGATCTCGAGCGTGCGCCCGCCCTGGCCCCCGCGCGCCGCTTCGCGCTGCATGCGCTCGTGGGTCGAGCGTGGCAGCATGCCGTACTCGGCGGTCAGCCAGCCTTCGCCCTTGCCGCGCAGGAAAGCCGGAACCTTTTCCTCGACGCTGGCCGTGCACAGCACGCGCGTGTCGCCAAAGCCGATCAGCACCGAACCCTCGGCGTGCCTGGTGAAGCCGCGTTGAATCGAAATCGGGCGCAATTGATCGGGCGCGCGGCCGCTGGGGCGCTGCAGGGACATGGGAAACCGCTTTGGCAATCCGGCCGCGCAGTTTACCATTGCCGGCCTTGTTACCGACGGACCGACAGCATGATCCGCAGCATGACGGCCTTCGCCAGCGCCGAAAGCGAGACCGCACACGGCAACCTGAGCATCGAGCTGCGCTCGGTCAATCACCGCTACCTCGAATTGAGCCCGCGCCTGCCGGACGATCTGCGCAGCTTCGAGACCCCGTTGCGCGAAACCCTGACCGCACGGCTGTCGCGCGGCAAGGTCGATGTGACGATGCGGCTCAAGGCGGCGGCGACACGCTCGGTGGCGCTCGATGTCAACGACGAACTGCTTACCCGTCTGGCGGCGAAGGCGCAGGATCTGGCCAACCGCTTTCCGTCCCTCAATGTCGATTTCACGAGTGTGCTGAATTGGCCTGGCGTGCTATGCGAGCAGTCTGCCGATGCCGAGGGCCTGCATGCCGCCGCCGCGAACCTGCTCGATCAGGCCCTGGTCGAGTTCATTGCGACGCGCGAGCGCGAAGGCGAACGGCTTGCGGTGTTCCTGCGCGAGCGTCTCGATGGCATCGAGGCCATCGTTGCGGCGGTGCGGGAACATCTGCCGGAAGTGCGCACGGCGGCGCGCGCGCGCCTCGATCAGCGCCTCGCCGAGATCAAGCAGCCGGCAGATCCGGGCCGGATCGAGCAGGAGATCGTTTTGCAGTTGCAGCGCATGGATGTCGATGAGGAACTCGATCGCCTTGCCTCGCACATCGCCGAAGCGCGTCGCATCCTTGGCACCGGCGATGCGATCGGGCGTCGTCTCGATTTCCTCATGCAGGAGTTCAATCGCGAGGCGAATACGCTGGGCTCGAAAGCCGCCGATCCGCGCACGACCAAAGCCGCCGTCGAACTCAAGGTCCTGATCGAGCAGATGCGCGAGCAGGTCCAGAATCTGGAGTAGTCGTGTCCGGCACCCTCTACATCATTGCGGCCCCGTCGGGCGCGGGCAAGACCAGCCTGGTCCGTGCCCTGCTCGAACGCGAACCGGATATCTCGCTGTCGATTTCCTACACGTCGCGGCTGGCGCGCAGCAACGAGGTCGATGGCCAGCACTACCATTTCGTCTCGCGCGAAGTGTTCGAGCGCATGGCGCAGGCCGGCGCGTTCTTCGAGTACGCGAACGTGCATGGCGACTACAAGGGAACCGCGCGCGCGGCAGTCGAGCCGTTGCTTGCAGCGGGTCGGGACGTCCTCCTCGAGATCGACTGGCAGGGCGCGCAGCAGGTGCGCGCGCAACGGCCCGATTCGTTGAGCATCTTCATCTTGCCGCCGTCGCGGAACGAACTTGAGCGTCGCTTGCGCACGCGGGCATCCGACAGCGCCGAGCAGATCGCACGGCGAATCGCCGACTCGCGCATCGAGATCGCGCGTGCGGAAGAGTTCGATTACATCGTGATCAACGACGATTTCGCGACCGCGATCGGTGATCTGCGGGCGATCTTCGCGGCGCGCCGGCTGCGTCGCGAGGCCCAGATGGGCCGACATGCGAGCCTGCTCGACGATCTGCTGAAGCCGGCCTGAGCAAGGTCGCGCCGCTTGCTGGTGGATTGCCGGCGGCTTGGGTAAGGTAGCCGGCCATTCCGCTCGCCGCCCGGCGCCGCGCCACCCCTTTCAACCTTGTGACCCGCCTCGCGTGAACGAAACGAATCATCCCAACGGTGCCGACCCCGCGACTGCGGAGACGGACGCCTATGTGCAGATTCGCGGATTGCACACGGTGCTCAACGGCAAGGTCATCTTCGACGGCATCGATCTCGATATACCGCGGGGCAAGATCACCGCGATCATGGGACCAAGCGGAACCGGCAAGACCACACTGCTGCGTCATATCACGGGTCAGCTCGATGCCGACGCAGGTGCGATTCGCGTGGACGGCAGGAACGTGCCGGACCTTTCGCGCAACCAGTTGTTCGACCTGCGCGAACGGATCGGCTACCTGTTCCAGAATTCGGCCCTGCTGACCGATTTCAGCGTGTTCGAGAACGTCGCCTTTCCGTTGCGCCAGCATCTGCGGCTGCCCGAGGAAATCGTCCGCAATATCGTGCTGACGCGCCTGCAGGCGGTCGGACTTCGTGGCGCGGCGGAGCTGATGCCGGCCGAACTGTCCGGCGGCATGGCGCGCCGCGTGGCTCTGGCGCGCGCGATCATCCGCGATCCGGGATTGATGATCTACGACGAGCCGTTCGTCGGGCTCGATCCGATTGCGCTCAACCAGGTGCTCAAGCTGATCCGCACCTTGAACGACACGCTCGGCATCACCAGCATCCTGGTTGCCCATGAATTCGCAGCCGTGCGTCGTGCGGCCGATCACGTGTACCTGATTGCAGGTGGCAAGGTCGCCGCGCAAGGACACCCCGACGAACTGGCCGAGCGTGACTCGCCATGGACGCGGCAGTTTTTCGGCGGCGAGGCCGATGGCCCCGTTCCGTTCCAGTATCCGGCGCGCGACTACGCCGTCGATCTCGGCTTCCCGGCAGGTGTGGCATGAACAACGCACGCAGACCCTCGATGATCGGCGATGCCCTGGCCCAGGTCGGTGCGGCCGGCCTGTTCCTTTTCGCCATCCTCGCGGCGATTCCGAAGAGCCTGCGGCATTTCCGCGAAACCCTGCGACAGATCTGGTTTGTGGGCGCGATGAGCCTGGTCATCATCATGACCTGCGGCCTGTTCGTCGGCATGGTGCTCTCCCTGCAGCTCTACTACACGTTGGCCAAATTTGGCGGAACCGCCGCGCTCGGCACGGTTGTCGCACTGTCGTTGTTCCGCGAGTTGGGTCCCGTGGTCACGGCCTTGCTGTTCGCAGGTCGGGCAGGCACGTCGATGACCGCCGAGATCGGCCTGATGCGTGCCACCGATCAGCTTTCCGCGATGGAGATGATGGCGGTGGACCCGCTCTCGTATGTGGTCGCGCCGCGCTTCATCGCCGGCATCGTGGCGATGCCCTTGCTCGCGTGCATCTTCAATGCACTCGGCATCCTTGGCGCACACCTGGTCGGTGTGAGCTGGCTCGGCCTCGACAACGGCACGTTCTGGGGCAACATGACAGCGAACGTCGACGTCTGGACCGATCTGGTCAACGGCGTCTGGAAGAGTACGGCGTTCGGCGCCGTGATTGCCCTGATCGCGACCTTCCAGGGCTACACCACACCACCGACCAGCGAAGGCGTGGCCTATGCGACGACGCGCACGGTGGTGTCTTCCTCGATCGTCGTGCTTGCCCTCGATTTCGTGATGACCGCCTTCCTGATGTGACAGGACCCGAACCATGACCCAGCCCAGACGTTCATTCCAGGTCGGCACCGGCCTTTTCATCCTGCTCGGCTTTGCCGCGCTGGCCTACCTGGCGACGCAGACGACGTCGGTCGCCAATCACACGCAAGGCGACAGCTACGCGTTGAAGGCCAAGTTCAGCAACATCGGTCAGCTCAAGCAGCGCGCGCCGGTGAAGCTCGCCGGCGTGCGCATCGGTTCGGTGCAATCGATCATGCTCGATCAGCAGAGCCTCAGCGCCGTGGTCACGATCGGAATCGACAAGCAGTATCAGGAGATTCCGGACGACTCGGCCGCGGCGATATTCACCAGCGGTTTACTCGGCGATCAGTACGTTGGCATCCAGCCGGGTGGTTCGCCGGTCATGTTCAAGGACGGTGACGAAGTCATCCTGACCCAGTCCTCGATGCAACTTGAAGACCTGATCGGCAAGTTCCTAGTCAGCGGGGATTCGTCGAAAGCCCCGCCCAAGGCGGATGCGGATGGTCCAGGCACCGCGCCCCCCGCCAAACCCTAGGAGATCGTGGCATGCGGCAATTGATGGTATGGATTCTTGCGTTGATGGCAGGGATTGCATTGGCCCAGCCGGCGCGTGCCGGCGAAATGTCTCCAGGCATGGTCGTGCAGAAGATCGCCGATGACCTCGCCGACAGCATTGGTTCGCGACGCGAGGAGCTCAAGAACGATCACGAGAAACTGATCCGCGAGATCGATGCGATCCTGCTGCCGCATTTCGATATCGAGTACGCGTCCCTGCTCGTGCTCGGGCGCAGCGCGCGGGAGGCGACGCCCGAGCAGCGCTCGCGCTTCGCCAAGGCGTTCTACAATTCGATTGCGCATCGCTACGCCGAAGGCCTGCTCAACTACACGCGCGGCAATGTGCGGGTGCTTCCGTTCAAGGGCGAGCTCAACGACAAGCGCACGATCGTGCGTACCGAGGTCGTGCTCGATGACGGCAAGAGTGTCGCGGTGGACTATGCCTTCCGCAAGTCGTCCAGCGACGACTGGAAGGCCTATGACGTGATCATCGAGGGCATTTCCTACATCACCAACTATCGCAACCAGGTCGCTGCTGAAATCCAGGCAAGCAGTCTCGACTCCCTGATCCAGCGTCTCGAGAGTCAGGGCGAAAAGGCGCTGGAAAGCCTCGAAAAGCGTGCCGGCAGCCAATGACCCGGCCGTTCGAGGTCGACTTCAACGCCGGACGCGGCACGGTCGCCGGTCGCATCGACGTGACCAACGCCGGGCAGGCGTTGGCCGATGGCGCGAAGTTCTCGATCGCGGCGACCCGGATCGAGATCGATCTGCAGGATCTCGAAAGTGCCGACAGCGTGACGCTGGCCGTCCTCCTGGCCTGGGCGTCGGCCGCGCGACGCAAGGGAGGCGAACTGGTCTATCGGGGAATCCCGGCGCGATTGCGCGCGATCGCCCATCTGAGTGGTGCGGAGTCACTGCTGGGCATCGACGCGCGCGCGATCGCCTGATTCGATTTCGCGATGCCGGCGCGGGTTTCCCCGAATCGGCGCGCAGCGGCTTCAATGTCCGTCGCTCTTGTCCCTGTTCTTCTCGTAGTCCTGCTGCTGTTGCAGCAGATCATCGATATCGTCTTCCTGTATGCCCTGCAGTTGCTGGATCGCCTCGAACGGCGGTTCGCCGTCATACAGCAGGTACAGGCGACGCTGGCGGTACGCGTCGCGATAGAAGATATAGGGATCGTAGGTGCCTTCGACCAGATTCTCCGCATCGATCGCGCTAGCACGAAGGGTCACGAGAAACATCATGCTGGGCCAATACTGGCGTCCCAGTTCGTATTCATGCGTGCGTGAGTAATAGCCCATCGGATCGAACAAGCGACCGTCGACCGGCATGCGCCAGATGTCGCGCGCAGTGGTCGAACCGATCAGTGGCAGCACCAGGTACGGACCCTCGCCGACACCCCATTTAGCGAGGGTGGCGGCGAAGTCGGTTTCCTGGGCGGGCAGGCGCATTTCGCTGGCCGGGTCGAAGAAACCGAGGAAGCCGACGGTCGTGTTGATGACGAAGCGACCGGTTCCCTTCAACGCGTCCTTGATCTCGCCTTGCAGTGCATCATTTGCGATCGTGATCGGCATGCGCACGTTGGCAAAGAAGTTGCTGAGCACGCGGCGCACGTTCGGCGAGGTGATCTTGCGATAGGCCACGGCGGTCGGACGAATGACCGCGTTGTCGACCTTGACGTTGAACGCATAGACCTTGCGGTTGAATTTCTGCCAGGGATCGTCGGTCCGCGGCTTGGCGATCGTGCAGCCTGCGAGCGCAAGCAGGGCTGCCGCGAGCATTCCCTTGCGAAGCAGCGACAGTTTCAAGGATTGCAGCATCGTGACGGTTTCCTGGGTGGCCGGGCATCCTGCCGCGAAACTGGCGCGATCGCTGACCGGCTGGCCGATGTTCGCAGGGTAAGCGAAATGGGGTTCGCTGTGCACCGATGCAAGCACTTGCCAACGCTCGGCAAAGCCCTTGATTGCACTGCACAATTCAGGACCGCTACAATACTCGCCAAATCGGTGTCGTATCGAATCCCAAGAGGCTGGCAAAAGATGGCGCGTATTACTGTTGAAGATTGTCTTTCGGTCGTGGACAACCGATTCGAGCTCGTGTTGATGGCGACCAAGCGTGCCCGCCAATTGGCCAAGGGCGCGGATCCGACGATTGATGCCCTCAATGACAAGCCGACCGTTGTTTCGCTGCGCGAAATCGCCGCGCGCAAGGTCGATCAGGGCATGATCGACGAAATCGACAAGCTGACCCGCGAGCGTGCCGAGCGTGAAGCACTTGAATGGGCCGCGGCCGAGGTCGATGACGACTTGTCCAAGGGTGGCGACGACCTGTAAGTCATTGATGGTGCGCTGCATTCCTGGCCATCACGCGGCAGCCTGACAGGCGCGAAAGTGAGGTGGCGATGAAGGCAGCGGCGGAATCGCGAACGGCCCGGCGGGCAAAGCCTCCCGCCTATGTGCTGGCGCTGGAAGACCGGCTTTCGACCTATCTGCCGGCCGACCAGATCGCGCGCGTGCGCCGTGCCTACGAAGTCGGTGCATTGGCGCACAAGGGGCAGACGCGCAAGAGCGGCGAGCCCTACATCACCCATCCGGTCGCAGTGGCCGGCATCCTTGCCGAGCTTGGCATGGATGCCGAGACGATCATCGCCGCCATCCTGCATGACACCCTCGAAGACACCAAGCTCAGCGCGGAGGCGTTGACCGCCGAGTTTGGCAGCACCGTGGGCGAGCTGGTCGATGGCGTCACCAAACTCGACAAGCTGCACTTCAAGAGCCGCCAGGAGGCCGCCGCCGAGAGTTTCCGCAAGATGCTGCTGGCGATGGCGCGCGACCTCCGCGTGATCCTGATCAAGCTGGCCGACCGTCTGCACAACATGCGCACGCTGGGATCGATGGAGGCCGAGTCGCGGCGCCGCATAGCGCTTGAGACGCTCGAAATCTATGCGCCGATCGCGCAACGTCTGGGCATGAACCGCTGCAAGGCCGAACTGCAGGATCTCGGCTTCAAGGCCATGTATCCCGATCGTCACCGGGTTATTTCGGCACGCATCCGTACCGCTCTCGGCAATCGTCGTGAGGCGATGGGCAAGATCGAGGCGGCGCTGGACGCGCGACTCGATGCCGAAGCATTGCCGCATCGCACGGTCAGTCGAATCAAGTCGGCGTACAGCATCTACCGGAAGATGCGCAACGAGAACAAGTCGTTCGCGCAGGTGATGGACGTCTACGGATTCCGCGTTGTCGTCGACAACGTCATGAATTGCTATCACGCCCTCGGTGCGGTGCATTCGTTGTACAAACCCATGGATGGGCGTTTCCGTGACTTCATCGCGATCCCGAAGGCGAACGGCTACCAATCCCTGCACACGGTCCTGTTTGGCTCGTTCGGCGCGCCGATCGAGATCCAGATCCGCACCGAGGACATGGATGCGGTCGCGGACCGCGGGGTAGCTGCACATTGGGCGTACAAGTCCGATTCGAGCCCGGCCAACAGCGCGCAGAGCCGCGCGCGGGAATGGGTTTCGAGTCTCGTCGACGAGCAGAACCGCACACCGTCTTCGCTTGAGTTCATCGAGAGCGTCAAGGTCGATCTGTTCCCGGACGAAGTCTATCTGTTCACGCCCCGCGGCAAGATTCTCGCCCTGCCTCGCAATGCGACCGCGCTCGATTTCGCCTATGCCGTGCACACCGATGTCGGCAGCCACGCCGTGGCGGCACGCGTCGACAAGAAGCTGGCGCCACTGCGCACGCGATTGAGCAGCGGGCAGTCGGTGGAGATCATCACGGCGCCTTCGGCGGCACCGAGCACGCAATGGCTGGAGTGGGTGGTCAGCGCAAAGGCACGCACGGCGATCCGCCATTTTCTCAAGCGCCTGCAGCACGAGGATGCGATCGAGCTGGGCCATCGCATGCTCGATCGCGCGATGGATGCGCGCGGCGCATCGCTCGAGGGTTTGCCGCCGGATCAGCTGGGTCGCTATCTCGAGGAAAACAAGCTGCGGGCGCTCGAGGATCTACTCGCGGATATTGCGCTCGGCAACCGCACGGCCGACCAGGTCGCGCGCACCTTGCTGCAACATTCCGGCGAAGCCTTGCCGGGACGGCACACGCATGCCGTCGAGAAAATCCTGATCACGGGTGCCGAACGTGGCGTGCTGAGCTTCGGCAAGTGCTGCCACCCGGTTCCGGGCGACGAAATCATGGGTTATCTGTCAGCCGGAAAGGGCATCGTCGTGCATCGCCTCGAATGCCCGAACATGCCGGAGTTCCGCAAATCGCCCGAGCGTTGCGTCGAGATCGCCTGGGACACCAGCGTCAGCGGCGACTATCGCGTCGAGCTGCGTATCATCGTCGCCAACAAGCCCGGCGTGCTGGCCCAGGTTGCAGCGGCCGTCGCACAGGCAAATTCCAATATCGAGAACGTCGAGTACAAGGAGCGTGACCTGATGACCGCGACCTTGCTGTTCACGATCGAAGTATCGAACCGCAAGCATCTCGCCGACGTCATGCGCGGCGTGCGCCGCCTTGCCGTCGTCAATGCCGTCTATCGACATCCTGTCTGATCCGAGGAATCCCCATGTCCAGCCGCCGCATCATCCATTCCGAACAGGCGCCGAAAGCGATCGGCCCGTACTCCCAGGCAGTGCAGGTCGGCAACACGCTCTATCTGTCAGGACAGACGCCGATCGATCCCGCGACCGGCGAGCTGGTCCCGGGTGACATAGGCGTGCAGGCACGTCAGGTCTTCGAAAACCTGAGCGCCGTGCTGGCTGCTGCGGGAGTCGGCTTCGATCAGGTCGTTCGGGTCGGCATCTATCTGACCGACCTCGGCAACTTCGCGGCGGTCAACGAGGTGATGAAGCAGTACTTCCGCGAACCGTATCCGGCGCGCTCGACGATAGGCGTCGCCGCGTTGCCGAAGGCGGCGCAGGTCGAGATCGATCTGGTCGCCGTGTTCGATTGAGCCACCTGCAAGCCGCGCGTACCCGATTGCTGCCGGTATTCTTGACGAATGCCGCGTACCGATAACAACACCTCTCATGTGCTTGCTGCTGATCCGGGCCTGGCGCCGGTCAATACCTTGCCCGGTGTCGGTCCCGTGCTCGAAGCCGCGCTCGAGCGCATCGGTATCACACGGGTGCAGGACCTCTGGTTCCATCTGCCGCTGCGCTACGAGGACCGCACGCGGCTGACTCCGATCAGCGAACTGCGCATTGGCGAATCGGCCCAGGTCGAAGGGACGATCGAAGCCGTCGAACGCGGGTTCCGCTTCCGGCCTCAGCTGCGCGTGGTCATCAGCGACGACACGCGCACGATGCTGACCTTGCGCTTTTTCAGTTTCCGTCGCGCCCAGGTCGACCAGCTCACCCCCGGCGCGCGCTTGCGCTGCTATGGCCGGATTCGCCATGGTGCGCACGGTCCCGAGATCGTTCATCCGCAATACCAGCGCCTGAGCGGCGAGGGCAGCGGGATCGAGGAGACATTGACGCCGGTCTATCCGGTCACCGAAGGCCTGGGCCAGAAGCGTATTGCAGGCCTGATCACGCATGCGCTGCGGAAACTCCCGGCAGACGCGACGCTGGAACTGATTCCCGAGAACCTGCGCATCCACCTGCGCCTGCTTTCATTGCGTGAAGCGCTGTTGCTCGTGCATCGCCCGCCGGCGGGTGCCGATGTGGCATCCCTCGTGCTGGGTATCCATCCGGCCCAGCAACGCCTCGCATTCGAGGAACTGCTGACGCATCACCTGAGCCTCAGGCGCCTGCGTGCGCAGGTCAGGGAGCATGCCGCGCCGCGCTTGCGCGGCAGCGGAAAATTGCGCAAGGCGATGCTCAAGTCATTGCCGTTTGCGCTGACCGCAGCCCAGCGTCGCGTCAGTGTCGAGATCGAGAAGGATCTGTCGCTGGCCGAACCGATGTTGCGTCTGGTCCAGGGTGATGTCGGTTCGGGCAAGACCATCGTGGCTGCCGCAGCCGCGCTGGCGGCGATCGAATCGGGATTCCAGGTTGCCCTGATGGCGCCGACCGAGCTGCTCGCCGAGCAGCATCTGCGCAATCTTCGCGACTGGCTCGTGCCACTCGGCATCGAACCGGTCTGGTTGGCCGGCAAGGTCCAGGGCAAGGCGCGCTCGAACGCGCTGGCCGCCCTGGCCGGCGATGCCCAACTCGTGATCGGTACCCACGCCCTGATGCAGCAGGCCGTGGAGTTCCGCAATCTCGGCCTCGTGATCATCGACGAGCAGCATCGTTTCGGCGTCCACCAGCGGCTTGCATTGCGCGAAAAAGGCCGCGATGGCATCACGATGCCGCACCAGCTCGTGCTCACCGCGACGCCGATTCCGCGCACCCTCGCGATGACCGCCTACGCCGACCTCGATGTCTCGGTGATCGACGAACTGCCACCCGGGCGCACGCCGGTGACCACGGTAGCCCTGGCCAGTTCGCGGCGCGGCGAAGTCATCGATCGCATTCGTGTAGCTTGCGCGGAAGGCCGGCAGGTCTACTGGGTCTGCACCCTGATCGAGGAATCCGAGCAACTCGAGGCGCAAGCTGCCGAGGTTGCCCATGCCGAGTTGTCGAGCCTGCTCGAAGGACTTGCCATCGGCCTCGTTCACGGCCGCCTCAAGCCGCGAGAAAAGCAGGTTGTAATGGATGATTTCCGTGCGGGCCGGATTTCCCTGCTGGTCGCAACCACGGTCATCGAGGTCGGTGTCGACGTGCCGAACGCCAGCCTCATGGTCATCGAGAATTCCGAGCGTCTCGGTCTTGCCCAACTGCATCAGTTGCGTGGCCGGGTCGGTCGCGGCAGCCAGGCATCGACTTGCGTTTTGCTGTATCAGCCACCGCTGTCGGCGATGGCGCGCGAGCGCCTGACCGCGATGCGCGATACCAGCGACGGTTTCGTCATCGCCGAGAAGGATCTCGAGTTGCGCGGTCCCGGCGAGTTGCTTGGCACCCGACAGACCGGTCGCCTCGAATTCCGTATTGCCGATCTCGCGCGCGATGCAGCGATGCTGGGCGATGTCCAGCGGATCGGCGCGGCAATGCTCGATCAGCACCCGCTCGCGTGCGAACGCCTCGTTGCGCGCTGGATAGGCGGCGCTGCCCGTTTCGCCGGTGCCTGAGGCCTGGGCGCGGCGGGAGCGCCCATCACTCCACGGGCTGTCCCTGGCAAACGGCCAGTGCGTCGGCTGGAACAACCACGGCCGTGTCTGAAACAATCGCCTTCCACGCCAATGATTCCACCCTCAAGGCCATGCGCATGAAACTGCTGATCGACACGGACCCGGGAGTCGATGATGCGCTGGCCATCCTGATGGCCCATCACTACGCCGAGGTGGTCGCCATGACGATCGCCGCGGGCAACGTCGGCCTTCGCCATACCGTCGCCAACGCCCTCAAGCTCGTCGACGTGATCGACGCAGCCACGCCGGTCCATCCCGGCTGCGAACATCCGCTGGTGCTGCGCGCTGCCGACGCGGCCTTTGTCCATGGTGCCGATGGCTTCGGAGATACCGGTTACACGCTGTCGCCGCGTGCGGCGGCCAGCGAGCACGCGACGCTGGCCATGCTGCGCCTGAGTCACCAGCACGCCGGGCAGTTGACCGTGGTTGCACTGGGGCCATTGACCAATCTGGCCCTGGCCCTGCGTCTGGATCCCGATCTGCCGAAGCGGGTTTCGCGCCTGGTCGTCATGGGCGGCGCGGTCAACGGGCGTGGAAACACCCATCTGGTTCCAGCCGAATTCAATATCGGCTTCGACCCCGAAGCAGCCCATATCGTTTTTTCCTCCTGGCCGATGTTCGATCTCGTCGACTGGGAGGCGACCCTGCGCCACGGCCTCGACTACGGGGACATCGAGCGCTGGCTATGCAGCGGCAACGAGCGGGCGAAATTCTACGCGGCCATCTCGCGACGCACGCGGACCTGGGCGCGCGAGCATGGGCGCGAGCGCCTGCTCAGCGCCGACGCGCTGGCCATGGCCGTTGCGCTTGATCCCGCGATCATCGAAGACGCACAGGAACGCCACGTCGGGATCGAGCTGAGCGGCGACTTGACCCGGGGTGCGACCGTGGTCGATTGGGAGGGTCGCATGGGAGTTCCAGCCAATGCGCGCATCGTGCTTGGCGTGAAGCAGGCGCGTTTCGAGGAGATGGCCAGGGCTGCCCTCGGCGCGGCCTGATGGCTCCCGGAAGCGCGGAATCGCGGGGGCAGGAGGAATGCGCGTGGCGGTCGGCTTGCGCGGCGAAACCGCAAACCGTTATACTCGCGCTCTTTTCTCCCGGGCCCGCCCGGCAAACGGTACCGTCCAATGAAGCCCGATATCCATCCCAAATACCAGCCCGTCGTTTTCCAGGACCTGTCCAGCGACTTCTCGTTCCTGACCCGCTCGACGATGTCGGCAAAGGAAACCGTGAAGTGGACGGATGGCAAGGACTATCCCTTGATCAAGGTCGATATCACGAGCCATTCGCACCCGTTCTACACCGGCAAGCAGAAGACCGTGGATGCCGGTGGTCGCGTCGACAAGTTCCGCCGTCGTTACGCCAAATAGAGCAATCCGTCTCCCAGTTGCATGTAGACGCCGGCCTCGCGCCGGCGTTTGCGTTTCAGCCATTTCAACGGACGTTCGGCACTGCCGCGCACGTTGTGCTATGCAATAATCGGCTGCTGGGTGCGGGTGCGTATGTGCCGGTTTGCAGGCACGCCCGATGCTGCGGGTTCGCCGCACGACCCTCGATTTTCTGCCGCTGGCTGACGAGCCGGTAGCCCGAAACCTGCCACAGGAGTTCGCCGTGTCCGACAAATCCGTTCAACTCTCCGATACCAGCACGGGTCGCAACACGTCCTTGCCCATCGTAACCGGCACGCTCGGAGATCCGGCCCTCGATATCGGCAAGCTCAACAAGGACACCGGCTATTTCACCTACGACCCCGGTTTTGTCTCGACCGCGAGCACGCGCAGCGCGATCACCTTCATCGATGGCGACAAGGGTGTCCTGATGTACCGGGGCTATCCGATCGAGCAGCTTGCAAAGCACTCGAGTTTCCTCGAGACCTCATACCTGCTGATCAACGGCGAATTACCGAGCAAGGACGAGTTCAGCAAGTTCGAGCATGAAGTCACGCATCACACGATGATGCATGAGGCGCAGAAGAATTTTCTCAACGGCTTCCACTACGACGCCCACCCGATGGCGATGCTTTGCGCATCGGTGGCGTCACTGTCGGCGTTTTATCACGACACCCTCGACATGGACGATCCGGAGCAGCGCAGGCTCGCCGCGATACGCCTCATCGCCAAGGTTCCGACCATCGCCGCAGCGGCTTATCGATCGTCGGTGGGCTGGCCCGTGCGCTATCCGCGCAACAACCTCGAGTATGTGACGCGTTTCCTGCACATGATGTTCGAGGTGCCGAGCGAACCGCTGGATCTGAATCCGGTTGTTGCCAAGGCGCTCGACCTGCTGTTCATCCTGCATGCTGACCACGAACAGAACGCGTCGACGTCGACGGTGCGTCTTGTCGGCTCCACCGGCGCCAATCCTTATGCGTGTGTCGCAGCGGGGATTGCCGCGTTGTGGGGGCCCGCGCACGGCGGTGCCAACGAGGCCGTGCTGTCGATGCTGACCGATATCGGCGATGCGAAGAATGTCGCCTCGGCCGTGACGCGTGCAAAGGACAAGGATTCGGGCTTCCGCCTGATGGGATTCGGCCATCGCGTCTACAAGAATTTCGATCCGCGCGCGACGATCATCCGCGAGATGACGCACAAGGTGCTTGCCGACCTCAACATCAAGGATCCACTGCTCGATGTGGCCATGGCGCTAGAGGAAGTCGCGCTCAAGGATTCATATTTCGTCGAGCGCAAGCTCTATCCGAACGTGGATTTCTATTCCGGCATCATCTACAAGGCGCTGAAGATTCCGACCGAAATGTTCACCGTGATGTTCGCGATCGCGCGCACTGCCGGCTGGGTCGCCCATTGGCTCGAGCAGCAGGTCACCCCAGATGCGAAGATCGGCCGCCCACGCCAGGTCTACACCGGCGCGGTCGAGCGCGATTACGTGGCTCTGGAAAAGCGCTGAGCGTATCCGGGCGCGGAATCGGGTCGCTGCATAGGCTCATCGACTTGATTCTGCGTCGCTTGCCTGGCCGAACTGGGCAATGAGATCGGTGAGGCTTGTCAGGGTCGCGCGGCGCATCGGCCGTTCGCTGATGCGGTCGAGCGGTGCCTGACGCAATCCATCGACCGCAAACACGCTCACATCGATCGTGATCCCGTCCGCGGCGAACACGATCGCGGGTACCTCGATCTCGATGCCCGCGCCGAGGCGCATGCGGCGATCCTGCTGCTCGTGGGCGATCGCCGAATCCGCCAGCAGGTCCGTGATCTCGCGCAGGTTGTCCGTGAACAGGTGCAGGCACACGGCTGAGAATTCATCGGCGCTGCCATCCAGGACAGCGCCCACCAGGCGTGGCTCGAAAGCCGCAAAGAAGCGCATTGCCTCGACCGCGGTTTCGCGCAGGCGCGCAAGTTGGCGCGGCTGGGACCGGCTCTGGAAAAGACGCTGATGCTCTCGCAACGCGGCATCGATGTCGCTGTTGCGCGGCAACGGCGCGCTGCCGGAGAGGCCGAGCCTTGAGGCGGCCTTGAGCTTGGCCGCGTGATAGTCGCGCATTCCCTGTTCGGCGATCAGCCTGGCTGCCTCGATGGCGATGCGTCGCTGCAGATTCGACGAATTGTCCTGAACGTCGCGACCCATCAGAAGACGTCGTAGGCCTCGCGTTGTTCTTCTTCCTGCTGATCGGGGCGTGTCGCTAGCTGGGTCACGTCCTCGGTCTTGAAGAACTCGGTGATCGAATCCGGATCCCCGGCAGGCGCAAGCAGCCCGCTGTTGCGATCGACGCGTGCAGTCGTGATGCCAGGCGGCATGTCGAACGATTGCTCGTCCATGTCGCGCAGTGCGGCGCGCATGAATCCGATCCAGATCGGCAGCGCCGACTTGGCGCCGAATTCGCGACTTCCCAACGAGCTGAAATCATCGAAACCGACCCACGCGGTCGCGACCATCTTTGCATTGAAGCCCGAGAACCATGCATCGCGGTATTCGTTGGTCGTGCCCGTCTTGCCGGCCAGATCACCCCGCTTGAGCACCATGGCTCCCGAGCCCGTGCCGCGCCTGATCACATCGCGCATCAGCGAGGTGACGAGGAAGGCATTGCGTGCGTCGATGACGCGGGGTGCAAGCCGTGGCTCGCCATTGCCGCCAGCCGGGATGTCAGCCGCGGCGTGGGCGCTCGCGATCGGACTGAAGGCGGTACCCGGGGTCGTCGGATTGGACGTGCTCCTTTCGTGTTCTTCCTCGAGGATGCGTTGAGGACAGTCGCGACAGGCGCGCAACGGATCGGCGCGGTAAAGCGACTTTCCATCGCGATCGGTGATTTCGGCAATGAAGTAGGGATCGACAAGAAAGCCGCCGTTCGCGATCACCGCATAGCCACGCGCCATCGAAAGCGGTGACACGGCCGCCGTACCGAGCGCCATCGACAGGTTCTCGGGCACCTGCTGCGCGGAGAAACCGAACCGGGTCACGTACTCGTGTGCGTAGTGAACGCCGATCGCATCGAGCAGGCGCACCGACACGAGGTTCTTCGACTGGACCAGTGCCTCACGCAGGCGGATCGGTCCGTCGAACTTGCCGTCGTCGTTGGACGGCGTCCACAAGCCGTTCGGCCTCGAAACATCGGGGAAGACCAGCGGGGCGTCATTGACCACCGAGGCCGGGGTGAAGCCGTGGTCGAACGCGGCAGAGTAGATGAAAGGTTTGAAGCTGGAGCCTGCAGAACGACTCGACTGGGTAGCCCGGTTGTACTTGCTGCGCGCGAAATTGAAGCCGCCGATCATCGAACGGATCGCGCCATCATCAGGTTCAAGGCCGACCATGGCGCCTTGCACGGCCGGAATCTGCGCAAGCTGCCACGCACCTTCGTCATTGCGCACGACGCGGATGATGTCGCCGAGCTTGAGCACTTCGTCGACCCGCTTCGGTGCCGGGCCGCGTCGACTGTCGTCCACATACGGTCTGGCCCAGCTCACCGCGGCCAGATCCAGCGCGGCCGTCTGCCCGTCGAGCAACTGGACCATGGCTTCCTCGCTGCCGATCTGGCTGACGACACCGGGAATCAGGCCGCTGACCGTGCGGTAGCCGTCGATCAAACTGGCGAGATCTTCGGGCTTCGCATCGGCCGGCACTTCGGAATGGGCTTCGGCGCCGCGGTAGCCATGGCGCTGGTCATAGTCGATCAACGAGTCGCGAAGCGCCTGATTGGCAGCCTCCTGATCGCTGGAATCGATCGTCGTACGAATCACGTAACCGTCATTGAGGGCCTCGTTGCCGAGGCGTTCGATGGCTTCCTGGCGCACCAGCTCGGCGACATACGATGCTTCGATCTCGATCGGAGGCTCGTGGGCGAAGGACTGGTCGGGTTCCGCCATGGCGAGCTCGTAGGCCGCCTTGTCGATGTGGCCGAGATCGAGCATGCGCCCGAGTACATAGGCCCGGCGCAGCATGGCGCGCGGCAGGTTGTTGATCGGATTGCCGGTCGACGGGAATTTCGGCAGCGACGCCAGCATCGCGCACTCGGCCTGGGTCAGCTGGCCGAGCGTCTTGCCGTAGTAGAACTCGGCCGCCGCCGCGATCCCATAGGCGCGATTGCCGAAAAAGCTCTTGTTCAAGTAGAGCTCGAGTATCTCGTCCTTGCTCATCGCGTTCTCGATGCGAAAAGCCAGGAAGATCTCGGAGAGCTTGCGCGTATAGGTGACTTCGGGGCTCAGGAAAAACTGTCGCGCAACCTGCTGGGTGATCGTGCTGCCGCCCGCGACGTGCTTGCTGCCGGTAGTCGTGACCAGCCAGACCGCACGCGCGATCCCGCCGATATCGATGCCGGAGTGGCTGTAGAAATCCGCGTCCTCGGCGGAAAGCACCGCGTATTTCAGGCGGTCCGGTACATCCTTCATCGTGATCGGGATGCGCCGCGTCTCGCCAAATGTCGCCATCAGCTTGCCATCAGCGGACAGTACCTTCAGCGGGACCTGCAGGCGCACATCCTTCAGCGTCGCCGCCGAAGGCAGTCGCGGAGAGATCAGCCAGTAGGCAATGCCGAGGGCGAGACAGCCGAGCAGGGCGCCGCCCAGACCAAGGTAGAGGGCGTAGCGGGCGAGGCGGAAAAAGATTTTCATGCAGCGGACGCGACTTGTGATGGCATTCAAGGAAGGAGCGGTAAGCAATCGACAGAGTATAGGTCGAATGGGGTTTTCCGATCAGCGAAAGTGGCTGAACGGTGTCCGGATCGGGCTTTTTCGGGTTGTTTTCGCGACGGGATCGACTATTTGCACGCTCCCTGTTGCCAATTGGTTAAGTTTTAGATTTAATGTGAAAACACATGTTTCGCTCGTAAGGGCGCGTGGGAAGGGGAAAAAGTAGTGGGACTCTTCACTCCTAAAGCACCGGTTCTGATCGGAGTCGACATCAGTTCAACGGCCGTTAAGCTGTTGCAACTAGGTCAGGCTGGCGGTCGATACCGCGTTGAACACTACGCCGTCGAGCCTTTGCCGCCGAACGCCGTCGTCGAAAAAAACATCGTTGAAGTGGAGGCTGTGGGCGATGCGATTCGTCGCGCGCTCAGCCGATCGGGGGCCAAGACTCGGTCTGCCGCGGCCGCGGTGGCGGGCTCTGCGGTCATCACCAAGATCGTGCCGATGCCTGCCGACCTGTCCGAAGAGGACATGGAAGCGCAGATCCAGATCGAGGCCAACCAGTACATCCCGTACCCGATCGAGGAAGTAAGTCTCGATTTCGAGGTGCTGGGGCCAGTCAAGGACAACCCTGACATGGTCAACGTGCTGCTCGCCGCATCTCGCACCGAGAACGTCGATCTGCGCGTCGCTGCTCTCGATCTGGGTGGCCTGGCCGCTAAGACGATGGATGTCGAGGCGTTCGCGATGGAAAACGCCTTCCGCCTGATCGCCGACCAATTGTCGGTACCGAAGGATGCCGTGGTAGCGGTGATCGACGTCGGGGCGACGATGACCACCCTGATCGTGCTGCGCAATCAGCGCACGATCTACTCGCGCGAGCAGGTCTTCGGCGGCAAGCAACTGACCGATGAGGTCATGCGTCGCTACGGACTCAGCTACGAGGAGGCGGGCCTTGCCAAGCGCCAGGGCGGCCTGCCCGAATCCTATGAGATCGAAGTGCTCGAACCGTTCAAGGAAGCGATGGTCCAGCAGATCAGTCGTCTTCTGCAGTTCTTCTTTGCCGGCAGCGAATACAGCCGTGTCGATCAGATTGTCCTCGCGGGCGGCTGCGCATCGATCACCGGCGTTGCCGACATGGTCGAGGAGCAGCTCGGTGTGCCCTGCCTGGTGGCCAACCCGCTTGCGAACATGTCGCTCTCGTCGCGTGTGCAGGCGCAGACCCTGGCCCAGGACGCTCCGGCTCTGATGATCGCATGCGGGCTGGCGATGAGGAGTTTCGACTGATGGCCAGAATCAACCTACTGCCCTGGCGGGCCGACAGGCGCAAGCAGCGCGAACGCGAGTTCTACATGATGCTCGCGGCGTCTGCGGTCGCCGCCATCCTCGTCTTCCTCGGCGCGTCCTACTGGATGGGACAGCGCATCGAAAACCAGGGTGATCGCAACACCTATCTCGAAAAGCAGATCAAGCTGCTCGACGAAAAGATCGAAACCATCAAGAACCTGGAGCGTGTCCGCACCCAGCTGCTGGCGCGCAAGCAGATCATCGAGGATCTGCAGTCGAATCGATCGCAGATGGTTCATCTGTTCGATCAGCTCGCCAAGACCATTCCCGAGGGCACGCGCCTCACTTCACTCAAGCAGGCCGGCGACAAGTTGACCCTTGAGGGCGTTGCGGAATCCAGTACACGTGTTGCCACATACATGAAATCCCTGGAGAACTCTCCTTATCTCGGCAAGACCGATCTGGCCAAGATCGAGAGCAAGGAAGGTGCGCCAGGCGCGGACAAGAAGATGCCCTATGTCTTCTCGCTTTCGGTGACCACGAAGAAGTCCGAGGACCCGGCAGGCTCCACGGACGCCGATGGCAAGCCGATTGCCGGGGCCGATGCCACGTCCGCCGTCGCAACCGATCCCAAGGATGCCGCAAAGCCGGCTGATCTGGGTGAGCAGCTCAATTCGGCGGCTGCGCAGCTCAACGCCAAATCGCCGCCTGGCAAACCTGCCGCAGAGGAGAAGAAGCCATGAGTTTCTTCGATGATCTGCGCAATCTCGATCGCAACAATGTCGGCAACTGGCCAAAGTCGATCAAGGGTTTCTTCGCCTTCCTGATCGTGGCCGTCATCCTCTTCCTCGGCTGGTGGTTCCAGATCAGCGTGCAACAGGAGGAACTCGAGCGTGCCGAGAAGAAGGAAGTCGGATTGCGTGCCGATTTCGTCACCAAACAGGCCCAGGTGGTCAATCTCGAAGCTTACGAGAAGCAACTCAAGGACATGACCGACGAGTTGCAGCAGATGATCAACCAGCTTCCCGGCAAGACCGAGATGCCGAAGCTGATCCTCGAGATATCTCAAGCAGCGCTCGGTGCCGGCATCTCCAACGAGTTGTTCCAGCCCGGTCCCGAAGCGATGAAGGGTTTCTACGCGGAAAAGCCGATCCAGTTGCGCATGGTCGGCACCTATCACGAGTTCGGCACCTTCATCAGCAAGGTGGCTTCACTGCCACGTGTCGTGATCCTTACCATGCACGACGTGTCCTTGCGGCCGAGCGGAACGAAGGGTACGCCTGCAAAGAACAGCAAGATTCCAGCGGCGGGTGGCACCTTGACGCTCGAAGGTACGGTCAAGACCTATCGCTACATGGACAACGACGAGATCGATACCTACGAGGCGGCCAACGCCCCGAAGGGCAAGGGGGCCAAGAAGCCGGCCAAGGCCAAGCCCGCAGCCAAGGGAGGGGAGTGACATGAGCATGTCGAATGCCGGCGTTCCCCGAATCCTCGTTGCAACACTCGTACTGGTGGCGTTATCCGGATGCATGTCCGGAACGCGCGAGGTCGAGGCATGGGTGCAACAGGAAAAAGCAAAGAAAGGTGCTCCGCTGGAGCCTCCTCCGGTCATCAAGACCTTCGAGACGTTCGAGTACACGTTGCGCGCGCCGGATGACCGGGATCCGTTCGACTTGCCGAGCAGCGACGAGGAAGAAAAGCAGGCCGAGGCCGGGCCGAGGCCGGATCAGAACCGGACTCCCGAGCCGCTCGAGGCCTATCCGCTGGATGGTCTGAAGATGGTCGGCACGCTGGGGGCCGCCACCGCTCCCGAAGGCCTGCTGAAGGATCCGGAAGGCGTGATTCGTCGGGTCCATCTGGGTAACTACGTGGGACAGAATTACGGACGCATCACCGCGATCAACGAGGGCCAGATCGATCTGGTCGAGTTGGTTCCGAACCAAACAGGTGGCTGGGTAGAGCGCCAAACCTCGATTTCGTTGGCGGATGCCAACAAGAAATGACCGACCCGTTGGGGGTAAGCAAAATGACTACGACAGCTACTGACTTCCAGGGGCGCAACCCCGTAAAAAGGACAAGACTGGCCCGTTTTGCGGGTCTGTTCGCGTTGCTGGGGCTTACCTTCGCGGTGTCGGCGCAGGCCGAAAACGTGCTTGAGGATCTCACCTATACCGCGCAACCCGGCGGGCGTGTCGAGATCACGATGCGATTCGCCGAACCGGTTGCGGTGCCCCAGGCATTCACCACGGAGACTCCGCCGAGGATTGCACTGGACCTGGCCGACACGCGCAATGCGCTCAGCCAGCGGCGTATCGAAGTCGGTGCCGGGGCAACGTCGGGAATCTCGACGGTCGAGGCTGCGGGTCGGACGCGCGTCGTCATCGACCTGTTTCGCCCGGCCTCTTACGAGACGCGCATCAACGGCAAGGAATTGATCGTCAGCATCGCCTCCAACATTGCCGGCGCAAGCGTTGCGGCCACGTCAGCGGCAAACAAGAACCCGACCAAGACGATCGCCAGCCAGTCGGTCGAACTGACCAATGTCGATTTCCGCCGCGGCAAGACCGGAGAAGGGCGCATCGTCGTCAGTTTTTCGGGACCGGGCGCCGCCGCCGATCTGCGGCGCGAAGGCGACAAGGTCGTCCTCGATATCCTCAATGTAAAGCTGCCGCCCACCCAGGCGCAGCGTCTCGACGTCCTCGATTTCGCCACGCCGGTGCAGTACATCGAGACCCGTTCGCGTGGAACAGGCGTTCGCATCGACGTGACGGCGCAGGGCCCGTTTGAGCAACTGGCCTACCAGACCGGCAACGAATACGTCGTCGAGATTTCGCCCAAGCGTGAAGACGAGAAACTCAAGAAGAATGCGGAGCCGGTCTTTAACGGCAGCCGTGTCACGTTCAACTTCCAGGACATCCCGACCCGTTCGGTGTTGCAGCTGATCGCCGATGTGTCGGATCTCAACATCGTCGTTGCCGACAGCGTGCAGGGCAATGTCACGCTGCGCCTGATCAATGTGCCCTGGGATCAGGCCCTGCATATCGTCCTGCAGGCCAAGGGTCTCGACCAGCGCAAGCAGGGCAATGTCATCTGGGTGGCTCCGCAGAAGGAGATCGCCGATCGCGAACAGGCCATTGCCGACGCGCGCCTGCAGATGGAAGACAAGGTCGAGCTGGTTTCGGATTTCATTCCGATCAGCTACGGCAATGCAAAGGATATTGCCGCGCTTCTGACCAAGGACATAAAAGGCAGTCAGGCAGGTGGTGGTGGTGGTGGGCAGAGCGCTGGTGCAAGCCAGCAACGTGGATTCCTGTCACAGCGCGGCACGGTCAGCTATGACGACCGCACCAACACGCTGCTGGTCAGCGACACGCCGCAGAAGGTCATCGAGATTCGCCAGTTGATCGCCGTGCTCGATCGTCCGGTGCAGCAGGTGCTGATCGAGTCACGCATCGTCATCGCAACCGATACGTTTGCGCGCGAGCTTGGTGTCAAGTTCGGCATCAGTGGCGGCTACGAGGATAACAACGGCAACGTCGTCTCGACCGCGGGAACTGCAATCGGCACCGACCGCATGAGCAACCTTGCCCTGAACAACCGTTTTGGCGGAAACCGCGGCTTGCCGGTCTTCAATCCGGGAACGATACCGACCTCGTCGGGCGGCGGTAGCGGCGGTGGCATTGCCGTGCCCAACCTGAATGACCGGCTCAACGTCAACCTTCCGGCATCGACGCCGGCCGGCAGCTTTGGTCTTGCCATCCTCGGCGCCGACTATCTGCTCGACCTCGAACTCTCGGCCGCGCAGACCGAAGGTCGCGGCGAAGTGGTGTCGAGTCCGCGTGTCGTGACCGCGAACCAGAAGGAAGCGATCATCAAGCAGGGTCAGGAAGTCGCCTATGTGACCTTCCAGAATTCCGGTGGTGGTGCGGGTGGCACGGCAACCGTCAACTTCAAGGAAGTCGTGCTCGAGCTCAAGGTCACCCCGACCATTACGGCCGACGATCGCGTCGTGCTCAATCTCGGCGTCAAGAAGGATGCGGTCAACCGCTACATCGACAATCCGGGTGGTGGCCAGGTGCCGATCATCGACAAGCGCGAGATCAACACGTCGGTGCTCGTTGACAACGGCCAGACCGTGGTCCTTGGCGGTGTCTACGAAGTCGAAAAGCGCGACGACCTGACCAAGGTCCCGTTCCTCGGCGACGTGCCGATTCTTGGCAACCTGTTCAAGAAGACCGGGCGCACTGATACGAAGGCGGAGCTGCTGATCTTTGTCACGCCACGAATTCTTAGTGAAAGTCTGAAATAAGCGTCCAGGGGCAGGTGACATCCCGAGGTGTTCACCGAAGTGACGTGTGACGAGAACCTATTGCGATCCTGGAGAAAACCAAGATGAAATTCCCTACAAAGACGCTTGGACTGCTGTTTGCCAGCCTGGCATTGGCCAGTTGCGGCGGCGGCGGCGGTGACGGCGGTGCAGTCGGGCCGCCCCTGAACGGCACGATCACGCTGACGACCACGCGCACGACGTTGCCACTGAATCCGAACAATGTGCTGCCGTATCCCGGCTCGCCGTACATGGCCGAGGTTGCATTCACGTACCGCAACAATGCCGGTGTGATCACGGCGCTGACCAACGATGCAACGTTCACGACCAGCTCGCCGAGCACGGTCAGTCTTTCCTCGCCGGATGACCCGACGACGACGGACATCAACGAACTCGCGCAGCGTTTCGTTTCGTTCCACGATACGACCAACAACGGCTCGTATGTGTTCTTCGCGACCTCGTATGACGTCGCGGGGACTTCGACCATCACCGCATCGGCGACGGATCCGTCGACCAACCAGACGGTTACCAAGACGCTCGTCTTCACGGTCGCGGGCACCACCCCGCTGCCGGCGGCCCTCGACATCAGCCCGAGCCCGGCCAGCGTGTACATTCCTGGATCCGGTGGCTCGACCAACTCGGTCATCAGGGTGCAGGTGCGCGACGGTGCCAATCAGCCCGTGCCGAATCCCGGTGCTGTCGACAATGTCCGTTTCGAGATCGTAGGAAGCACGGGCGGTGCAATCCTTTCGACGACATCGTCGACGGGTCCCGCGACCGGCCCCAGCGTAAGCAGCCAGACAATCAACGGCATCGCAACGGCTTCGTTCCAGGCGGGCACCACGCAAGGCCCGATCCAGATCCGTGCGACGGTCGATCGCAGCGACAACAACGTTTCCAATGGAATCGGCGATGCCATCTCGGCCACGACAACGGTTGTGGTTTCTGACGGCAAGCTGTTCAGCCTGACCCTGGCATCTCCGATCATCAATGCGCTGCGCGTGAATCGCGTGTCGGATGGTGTCGTGCCGCCGGCCGACCTCGAACCGCCGGGCGACGATGGCATCCCGCCCGATCCCGATGCCACCTACAGTCTGACTGTCAGTGCATTGGCCAAGGACAGGCAGGGCAATCCGGTCGTTCCGGGCACCGTCATCCGTTTTGGCGTTGTCGATGAACCGTTCAACGTCGCCGCCGATGAATTCTCGATGTCCGGCAGCGATGGCGACGCACAGGAAGGCGGCACCCTGTTCACTTCCGTGTCCGGTGAGTTCGTCACGGGCGGCGGCGGTGCGGGTCCTGGCGATGTACTGGTCGTATTCGGCAAGGAGGTCCAGGGTAACAGTGACCTCGAAAGCGCGCTGACCGTGCAGCGGATCAACTCGCAGACCAGCCTCAATACATCGTCGAGCTTCAATCTGAACAACACGACCGGGAGTACCGTGAACTACGGACCGGTGCTGCCGTATGTGGTTGCGCGTGCCGAGCACGGCAACATCACGGCGACCGGCGTCACGAACGACATCGGCCGTGCGTCGGCGAATCTCAACTACACGATCTCGACGTTGGGTTATCTCAACGTGATCTGGGCGCAGGGTGAGAGCGTCGACACGGTCACTGGTGGCGCCAAGCGTGTGACGGATGCCGAGATCGGTTCGTATCCGGGCCTTGCGCCGGGGACGATCGTGGCATCGCCGTCGCCAATAATCGGCAATCGAAGCGAGCAGGTGCAAGTGTGTCTGTATGACGCGATGCTCGCTCCGCTCCAGCGCGCGCGTATAGGCTTCTCGTTCCAGTTGACGCAGGGCACCGGTTCCGTGGACGGAGTCAGCGGGAGTGGGATCCTTGGCACAAGCACGGGAGCCAACGGTTGCGCGATTGCCCATGTCGTGACGTCAGGGCTCACCGCGAGTACCGAGACCGAGGCGAGCGGCACGCTGACCTTTTCGCTCGGCGGGCTCACCACGAGCGTTAACATCATCGTGAATTTGGCTACGTTGCAGGTCGCTCCGAGTGCCATTACCGTTCCGGCCGCGGGCATCACGCGTACGATAACTATCACGGCCCGCGATACAGGCGGCAGCGCGATTCCTGGAGTCGCCATTACAGGCGCCTGCACGGCTTCGGGTGGCGCGGGGGCCACGATAGCACCGGCGACGTTCGGCGGTGTGACTGGACCGGCGGGGTCGACGACACACACCGTTACAGCATCGAACTTCATCGTCCCGGGCACGCCGACGACGCCGCCCGTCTCGGGAAGCGGTGTATGCACATACACGACTCCGCAAGGGCTGAGCGCATCCGTGTCGTTCAACGGCGTCATCCAAACGGCCGATTGCGGTGGCTTCAGCCCCTGCCCCTAAGCACGAAAGGCTGATGTCAGAAATTGGAAAAAGGGGCCGCGCAAGCGGCCCTTTTTCATTGCGGTGACGGAAATCGGAATCATCGGCGTCGTCTCGCAGTAACGCCCCCGACCGGCATCTGACACAATCCGCAGGAGTGTCAGAGGGCAAGCCATGGAAACGTCTACCCCGCGCAGAACCATCAAGGCCGGTGAAATCATTTTCGCCGAGGATGACGCGCCGACGACTGCATTCCTGATCGAATCGGGCCGCGTGTGCATCAGCACGATCCAGCATGGCGAGATCCGCGTACTCGGCGAACTGGGGCCGGGCGCGCTGCTCGGTGAGATGGCCGTGATCGATTCGGCGCCGCGCTCGGCGACGGCATCCGCGCTGAGCGATTGTGTCCTGACGCCGATCGACCGCGACCAGTTCGCCGAGCGCCTCGCCGCCGCCGACCCGGTTGTGCGCGCATTGTTGATGAGCCAGTTGACGCGCTACCGCTCCGCACTGGCGACCCTGACCGGCGACGTTGAAGGCGAGCAGTCGGCGAGCGCGCAGGACGACACGCACGCGTTCGACAAGATCCGGCTCGAGAGTGAATTGCGCGCGGCATTGCAGAGCGATGAGCTGGAGGTTCGCCTGATGCCGATACAGAACATCGCGTCGTCGACGATTGCCGGCTACGAGGCATTGATCCGCTGGCAACATCCGCAGCGCGGCCAGGTATCGCCGAACGAATTCATCCGCCTCGCCGAAGAAACCTCGCTGATCGTCCCGGTCGGCAACTATGTGCTTGCGCGTGTCTGCGACATGCTGGTTGAACTGCGCAAGCGCGGCCACAGCCCGTTGCCCTTCATCGCGCTCAACGTATCGGCGCGGCAACTGGAAGACCCTGACCTGGTCGATCGCATGCTGACCCATCTCAGGGATCGCGATCTGCCGCCGGACCGGCTCGAAATCGAGATCACCGAGAGTCTCGTGTTCAATCAGGCCCTGATCGGCAACCTGCTCGATCGTTGTCATGCGGCCGGCATGCAGGTGGCACTCGACGACTTCGGGACGGGCTTTTCGAACCTCGGTCCGCTGCTGACGCTCGACTTCGATCGAATCAAGCTCGACCAAGGTTTCACGCGCGCGCTCGATCAGCCTCGCGGTCTGGCCCTGGTCCGCGCGATAGTCGCGATGTCCAATGCGCTGGGCTGCGAAATGATCGTCGAGGGTGTCGAGACGGTCGAGCAGCTTGAGGCCCTCAAGGCGCTGGGTTGCGACTATGCGCAAGGCTGGCTGGTAGGCAAGCCGGTGTCGCTGCAGGCCGTACTCGATGCAGGTTGAGCGGTGCGCGAACCCGCTGGGACGGGCAACTTTCAGGCGCAGCCGCGGTCACATCCCGACGTAATCGTTCAATACCCTTCCCGGAACAATCACGATTGAATCATGGACATGCCTGAATCGATGTCAGCCGCGACGGCTTTTGCCCGACTCCGCGACGAGCTTGCACAATGCATCATCGGCCAGAAGGCGCTCGTTGATCGCCTCCTCATCGCCCTGCTTGCCGACGGACATCTCCTCGTTGAAGGCGCGCCAGGCCTGGCCAAGACCACGGCAATCAAGGAACTGGCTTCGCGTATCGAAGCGGATTTCCATCGTGTCCAGTTCACGCCCGATCTCCTGCCTGCCGATCTGACCGGCACCGAGATCTACCGTCCGCAAACCGCCGAGTTCGAGTTCCAGCGCGGGCCGCTGTTCCACAATGTCATCCTCGCCGACGAGGTCAACCGGGCTCCGGCGAAAGTCCAGTCGGCCCTGCTCGAAGCAATGGGTGAGCGGCAGATCACGGTGGGCCGCAATACCTTTGCGCTGCCGCGGCTGTTCCTGGTCATGGCGACGCAGAACCCGATCGAGCAGGAAGGGACGTATCCATTGCCCGAGGCGCAGCTTGACCGCTTTCTGCTGCACGTGCGTATCGGTTATCCGGACGCCGCGGCGGAAGCCGAGATCCTCGAGCTTGCGCGCACGCGGGCACGCGAAGGACTCATTGAGACGAAATCGCCTGGCCGGGTGCTGAGCCAGGCGCAGGTGTTTGCCGCGCGCGCCGAAGTACTCGACATGCATCTGGCGCCCGCACTCGAGAACTACATCGTCCAGATCGTGCTGGCGACGCGCTCGCCGGCACCCTACGGCGCGGAACTGGCGCGCTGGATCGCGTTCGGCGCGAGTCCGCGCGGAACGATCGCGCTTGATCGCTGCGCGCGCGCGCATGCGTGGTTGAGCGGGCGCGACTACGTGTCGCCGGAAGACGTGCATGCGATCGCCGCCGATGTCCTGCGCCATCGCGTGCTGATGACCTATGAAGCGGAAGCCGAAGGTATCAGCAGCGACCACGCGATCGAACGCCTGCTCGAACGCCTGCCGCTACCGTAGTAAGAGGCGAAACCGATCGGCGTTCGCTGCTCACAGCCGCGCTTGCGACAACGGCGGCACGCCACGTCGCCACACAGGATCAATCCCGGCATCGCGCCACGCTCTGGATTCGAATGAGTCAACCGAACACAAATCCCGCACCCGGAATCCACGTCGCGCTCGACGAACTGCTCGCCCTTTCCGCACAGGCTCGCGGTACCGCCCTGGCTGAAGTACGACGCAGCGCGGCGGCGCGCACCGGCCTGCATGCTTCGCGATGGCGTGGACGGGGTGTCGACTTCCGCGAATCACGCATCTATCAACCCGGCGACGATATCCGTCACATGGATTGGCGTGTGACCGCACGCAGCGGTCGCGCCCATACCAAGCTGTTCGAGGAAGAGCGCGAGCACGGCCTGTTGCTGATGGTCGACCAGAACCCCGGCATGCGATTCGGCACGCGCGTACGCTTCAAGAGCGTGCAGGCGGCACGTGCGGCCAGCCTGCTCGCATGGATGGCCACGGCATCCGGTGATCGGGTTGGTGCAATCGGGTTTGGTGGCGGTATCCACGGCGAGGTGAAGCCGGCCAGCGGCCGACGCGGCGTCCTTCAGGTCCTGCGTTCGCTGCGCGATTGGGATCAAGCTGCGCGCGCAGAACACGAATCGCTGGCGAGTGGACTCGAACGCGCGCGCCGACTGTTGCGTCCAGGCATGCGCCTGATCCTGATCAGCGACGGCTTCAGCGCCGATCAGGCGGCCTGGGCCACGCTTGCCCGCTGCGCTGGACGTCATGAGCTGGGTTGCATCCTCGTCACGGATGCCCTTGAACAGGCGCCACCGCCGCCGGGTCGCTACGCATTGAGTGCGGGTGGGGCGCGGCACATGCTGGATTTCGATGATCGTCAATTGCGCAGCGAATGGCCACGGCATTTCGCGCTCGTCCGCGAGCGCGTCCGCAGCGAGTTCACGCGTCTTGGAGCGCGTGTCGTTGAACTGGCCACCGACGCCGACCTGCGTCGTTCGCTTGCGCCGTTCACCGCGCGCATGCAGGGTCCGAAGGATTCATCGGCATGAACGCGGCCGGGCCAACCCTGCGCGATATCCACATGCCGCCGGACCCGTCCTGGTGGCCGCCCGCGCCAGGCTGGTGGCTGCTTGCCATCCTGCTCGTCGCCGCAACGATTTATGCCGCGGTTCACCTGCGCCGGCGCCTTCGCGTGCGCCGCTGGCAACGCAGCGTGCAGGCCGAACTCGAGCGCATCGCAGCGACGCATGGCGCGCCCGAAGACGCACCCTCCCTCGCGGCGGCGATTTCCGGGTTGCTGCGGCGGGCCAGTCGCCTGCTCGACGCTGGTGCGCCTAGCCTGCGCGGCGAAGCCTGGCTTGCGTTCCTCGATTCGAAGATGCACGGCGACGGGTTCTCCAATGGGCCCGGGCGCGTGATCCTCGATGGGCCCTATCGGCGCGAGATCGCGATTGACGCCGAAGCCTTGCTCGACCTGACGCGCCGATGGCTGGCAACGGCATTGTCGAGGCAGGTCCATCGTGCTTGAGCTCGCCTGGCCATGGATGCTGGTCCTGTTGCCGTCGCCGCTGCTGGTGGCGTGGTTGCTGCCGCACGCGCGTGGCGCACTGTCTGCCTCCCTGCGATTGCCCCATGCCGGATTCACCTTGCCCAAGGCCGCGGATGTTTCCGCCGTGCCGCCGTGGCGCCGGGCACTCGCCTTGCTGGCCTGGTGTCTGCTCGTGCTTTCGGCCGCGCGCCCGCAATGGCTCGGAGAACCGGAGGACATTCCGCGCAGCGGACGGGACCTCATGCTCGCGGTCGATACCTCGGGCAGCATGAGCATCGAGGACATGCAGATCGGCAATCGTGCCGCAAACCGGTTCGAGACGGTGCAGTTGATCGCATCGGATTTCGTCGAGCGCAGGACAGGTGATCGCGTCGGCCTGATCCTGTTCGGTTCACGCGCCTATCTGCTGACCCCGTTGACCTTCGATCTGAAAACCGTCGCAAGGCAGCTTGACGAGTCCGCCATCGGCCTGGCGGGTCGCGAGACCGCCATCGGCGACGCGGTGGGCCTCGCGGTCAAGCGCCTGCTCGAGCGTCCACAGCAGCAACGCGTGCTGATCCTGCTCACCGATGGCGTCAACAATGCCGGCGAACTCGATCCGCAGAAGGCGATCGAACTCGCGGTTGCCAACGACTTGCGCATCTACACCGTCGGCATCGGTGCCGAGGCGATCAGTGTCGACAGTTTCTTTGGCAGCCGGATGGTCAATCCTTCGGCCGATCTCGACGTAGGCATGCTTTCATCGATGGCCGAAAAGACCGGCGGCAAGTTCTTCCGGGCACGCGATACTGCGGAACTGGCAGGCATCTATCGCGAAATCGACCAGCTGGAGCCGGTCGCCGACAACGTCCAGACGCTGCGCCCTGTCGAAGAGATCTACGCGCTGCCGCTGGCGGCCGCGATGGTGCTCGCGCTGCTGGCGCTGATGCTGCCCTGGCTATTGGCGCGTCGGCTCAGGCTGCAGGAAGCGCCATGAGCAGCTTGTCCGAATTCCATTTCCTGCGCCCGGCATGGTTGCTTGCCCTGCTGTTGCTGCCATTGGTGGGATGGGCCTGGCGCCATGTGCGCAGCGAGGGCGGCAACTGGCGTGCTGCGGTCGATGCGCATCTGCTTCCGCACTTGATCGAGTCGATGATCGAACGCGCGCGCAGCGGCGGACCCTGGCTGGCGGCAGTCGCGTGGGTGCTGGCCACGATCGCGCTGGCGGGACCGGCCTGGGAGCGTGAAGCGATGCCGCTCTACCGCAACGATGCGGCGCGCGTGCTTGCGATCGAACTTGCGCCGACCATGCTCGCGGCGGACGTCAAGCCAACGCGCCTCGAGCGCGCACGATACAAGCTCAATGACATCCTCAAGGACAGTCGCGACATGCAGACTGCCCTGATCGGCTATTCGGGCGATGCCTTCGTTGCAGCGCCATTGACCGATGATGTGAACACCGTGCGCAACCTGATCGATGCGCTCGATCCGGGCGTGATGCCCGTGGTCGGCAATGCAACCGAGAAGGCCATCGAACAGGCCCAGCGCCTGATCGAGCAGGCCGGACTGGCGAAAGGCGAGCTCCTGTTGCTGGCCGACAGCGCCAGTGCGCGCGCACTTGCCGCGGCACGCAGCGCGCACGCCAAGGGACTCATCGTATCGGTGCTCGGAGTCGCCACCGACAAGGGTGCGCCGGTGCCGTTGCCGCAAGGCGGATTCCTGCAGGATGCCAAGGGCAACATCGTCCTTCCCCGGCTCGACGAAAGCGGATTGCGCGCACTGGCCGAAGCAGGCGGCGGGCGCTATGCAACGCTGACAACCGATCATGCCGATCTCGATGCCCTGTTCGTGATCGACCACGCCAGCCCCGATGCTCGACGCAACGATGTCGATGGGCGGCTGCTGAGTGACCGCTACCGGGATCGAGGGCCGTGGTTCCTGTTGCTGGTCTTGCCACTTGCCTTGCTCGGATTTCGGCGTGGCTGGCTGATGGCCGTTGCGTTATGCATGGTTTCCCCTGCTCGGCAGGCCATGGCTTTCGATTTCGTCGACCTCTGGCAGCGGCCCGACCAGCAAGCGGCGAAAGCCCTGGCTGCCGGTGAAGCCGCGCGTGCGCAAGGGCTGGCGCAGGACCCCGCCTTGCGCGGCAGTGCCGCGTATCGCGCAGAGGATTTCAGTGCCGCCAGTGAATCCTATGCGCAGCTGCAAGGTGCCGACGCGCACTACAACCGCGGCAATTCACTCGCCAGGGAAGGGAAGTACGACGAAGCGCTGAAAGCCTTCGACGAGGCCCTCGCGGCAAATCCGCAGATGGAAGACGCGCGTGCCAACAAGCAGGCCGTTGCGGATTGGCTAAAGCGCCAGCAATCGGATCAGCAGAAGAATCAGCAGGGAAGCAAGGACGGAAACCAGGGCGACCGCAAGCAGGCGCAGCAGGACAAGTCTGCCGATCAGCAAAAGAGCGACACGCAGGACGAGCGGCAGGATCAGGATGGACAGAATGATCCGCAGGAAGGCGAGAACGACAAGGGCAAGGACGGCCAGCAGGAACAGCCGGAATCCGACGCGCAACCACAGGGCGAGCAGGACAAGGATGACAAGGATCCGTCGAAAGCCGGCAACTCGCCACCATCGGATTCAACCGGCGGCGCACAGGACGATGATCCGACCGATCGCAAGGACGCGCCGGCTGCGACGCCGTCGGAACAGGATCGCGCGCAACATGATCAGCAACAGCAGGCCTTGTCCGACGCGATCGACAAGGCGATCGACGGCAAGCAAGGCGACAAGCCGATGATGGCGCCTTCGACCCGTCCCGAAGACGAGGCCGAACGCGAGCACAAGCAGGCGCTCAACCAATGGCTGCAGCGCATCCCGGACGATCCGGGTGGCTTGCTGCGGAGAAAATTCCAGCTTGAGTACGAACGGCGCCAGCGCGGCGACGGAGGTGGTGGTTGATGAAATTATTCTTGCGGATGCTCGTCTTGGCACTGCTGATGTCGTCATTCCGGGCGAGCGCGGCCAGCGGCGCTCGTGCCTGGCTCGATCGCGACAGCATGCAACTCGGCGAAACCGTGACCCTCAATGTCGAGATCGACGACAGCACCGCAACGGCACCGGACTTCAACGTGCTGCTGACGGATTTCAGGTCGCTCGGTACGCAATCGAGCCGTCAGGTGAGCATGACCAACGGCACGACCTCGGCGAAGACGATCTGGGCGATCGGCCTTGAGCCCAAGCGCGCCGGAAGCCTGGTCATTCCCGCATTCGTGATGGGTTCGGCCAGTACCGATCCGCTGACCCTCACCGTTCTGCCGGCAGCGACCGGCGCACAAGGCAAGCCTGGCGACAGCATCTTCATCGAGATCAGTGCCGATCCGCTCGCGCCCTATGTGCAGCAGCAGGTCCGCTACACGGTCAAACTGTATTTTTCCGTCGATTTGACGGAAGGCACTCTCGACGAGCCATCGGCAAGTGGCGCGGTCGTGCAGAAACTCGGTCGCGACAAGCAGTATGTCGCGACCTTGAACGGAAGCCGCTACCACGTACTCGAACGCGACTATGCATTGACCCCCGAACAAAGCGGCAGCCTGGATATTCCTGCACTCGGCTTCCGCGGCAGCTCGCCCGACAATTCCGATCCGACCGGATTCTTCCGGCGCGGTCGCCAGGTCGGTGCGCGCTCGAACGAGATCCATCTGGATGTCCGGGCAAAGCCCGCCAGCTGGGGAGCCGAGCCATGGCTGCCGGCGCAGTCGCTGAGCCTGACCGACGAAACCGAGCTGCCGGATGAGATCAAGCTCGGCGAGCCGCTTACCCGCACGCTCAAGTTGCGCGCACAGGGTCTTGGGTTCGAGCAATTGCCCGAACTCGAGCTGAAGGCGCCTGACGGTACCGAGATCTACCCGGACAAGGCGGTGACGCAAACACGCGACGATGGCACCTGGCTGTATGGCGAGCGCACGCGCAAGTTCGCGATCGTGCCGACGCGCCCGGGCAAGCTCGTCCTGCCCGAGGTCAGCGTGCAATGGTGGGACACCGCGCATGACAGGATCGAGACCGCGCTGCTGCCGCAACGCGAGATAACCGTGCTGGCCGGCGCATCGACAGGCGCTGCGCCGGCCACGCCGAGTCCGGTCGCGTCAGGTCCCGAGATTCCCGGGACCGGCGCGGCAACCGAAGTAGTCTATCCGTCGGCCGATGGCGGTCTCGTCGCACGCCGCTGGCGGCTGGTGTCGTTCGTCCTGGGCGCGCTCTGGTTGCTGACCCTGGCCATGTGGTGGCGATCAAGACACTCGCCGATCGCGATTCGTGCTGCCGGCATGCCGCCGCCTCCGTTGCCTGGGCGCAGCGCGTTCCTTCGTGCCTGCTCGCTCGGCGATCTGGTCGGTGCCGAGCGTGCACTGGTGGCTTGGGCGCGCGGCGCGAGACCGGAAATTCGCAACCTCGGCGAACTCGCGTCGGTGCTCGACGACAACGCGCAACGTGAAGCACTCGACGAGTTGCAGCGCGTGCGCTATGCCGGGGCCAACTCCGAAGGGCTCGCGACGCGATTGAGCCGCGCCTTCGGCAGCGGATTTGGCTGGCATGCCCGTTCCACCGGAGACACCGAATCCTCCGTATTGCCGCCCCTCTATCCGCGCCATTCCTGAGCTTTGCGGTTTCGCCGCCCGGAGGCATGCGGCACACTAGGGTCCAATGAGCGGATCAAGGGGTGCGGTTGCGCATGAAGTGTCTTCTGGCAGGTGAGGTATCGGCGCGCGCCCGTCGCGCATCACATTCCGGCAGGTTCGCATGAGCACGCGTCAGCCGATGGCCTTGCACACGAAGATGCTGATCGGCTTTGTCGTCGGCCTGCTCGGCGGACTGCTCGTGCACTGGTTCATTGGCAGCGGGACGCCGTGGGTGCAGGGTTTGATGACCTGGATCACCCAGCCCGTCGGCAAGGTCTTCCTGCGCCTTCTGTTCATGCTGGTGATTCCTCTGTTGTTCTCCGCATTGGTCGTCGGCATCGCCGAGATGGGCGACATCCGCTCGCTCGGTCGGGTCGGCTGGAAGACGTTGGCCTATACCGTGGTCGTCTCGTCGATCGCGGTCGTCATCGGCATCGCTCTGGTCAACCTGTTCAAGCCGGGCTCCGGTGTCGATCCGGACGTGGCGCAGCAGCTGCTCAGGGACGCCAGCGACAATGCGCAGAAGATTGTCGCCAGCGGCGCGCTGCAGGGATCCGGCATCGACCTCGTGCTCAACATCGTGCCGACCAATGTCATTCGCGCGGCAGCCGACAACGACATTCTTGCCGTGATGTTCTTTGCCCTGATGTTCGGCATTGGCATCGTCATGACCCCATCGCCGCTGGCGAAGAAAACCAAGGAAGTCATTGAGGGTGTATTCGAAATCTCGATGACGCTGATCCATCTGGTCATCCGCTTCGCGCCTTACGCCGTCGCCTGCCTGGTATTCAACCTGGCTGCGGTATTCGGTTGGGAACTGCTTGGGAAGCTGGCCGGCTATGTCGGCGTGGCCGTGCTCGCGATGGCGATCCACTTCTTCATCATCTACTCGGTCAGCGTGCGCTGGTTCGGCGGGATGTCGCCGATCGCGTTCTTCCGCGGCTCGCAGGAGGCCATCGTGATGGCGTTCTCGACGGCATCAAGCAATGCGACCCTGCCCACTGCGCTGAAGGTCGCCGAGGAAGATCTCAAGTTGCCGAAGCGGATCTCGCGCTTCGTGCTGACCGTCGGCGCCACGGCGAACCAGAATGGCACGGCCTTGTTCGAAGGCGTGACCGTGCTTTTCCTGGCCCAGTTCTTCAATATCGACCTGAGCGTGACCCAGCAGGGCGTGGTCATGCTGGTCTGCATCCTCGGCGGCATCGGCACGGCCGGAGTGCCGGCGGGCTCGTTGCCGGTGATTGCGATGATCTGCGGAATGGTCGGTGTGCCGCCCGAAGGCATCGGTCTCATTCTTGGCGTCGATCGCTTCCTCGACATGTGCCGGACCACGCTCAATGTGACGGGCGATCTGGCCGCCGCGGTCGTCGTGTCGAACGGGATCGTCGAGACCGACGAACACGCCCCGATCTCGTGAACCCGCCACCCGCGCCCTGAATCCGATGAGCGGATCCGCACACGACGCCTCGATACGCCGCTTGTACGAGGCAACGCGTCTGCTGCCGCAAGGTGATCGCCATCGCCGCATGCTCGAACTCGGCGCCGATCCGCTGATGATTGCCGAAGTCGATGCCTTGCTCGTCGCCGATGCGGAAACGTCGGCCTGGGTCGATGGGCAGGAGGTGCGATCCGGTTCCGCGCCGGAGGGCGATGCCGAGCTCGGCGAGGGCGACATGCTTGGATCGTGGAAGCTGCTGCAGGCGATCGGCAGTGGCGGCATGGGCGCGGTCTACCTGGCCGCACGCAGCGACGGCCACTTCGATCAGCATGTTGCGATCAAGCTGATTCGTGGCATTCCCGATAACGAAACCTTCGTCCACTTTGCGCGCGAACGACAGATCCTGGCCAAGCTCCAGCATCCGAACATCGCGCGGCTGCTCGATGGCGGTGCGACGCCCGGCGGGCAGCCGTATCTGGTGATGGAGTACGTCGAAGGCGTGCCGATCGAGCGTTACTGTGCAGAAAATGCACTCGACCTTGGCGCGCGCATGCGCCTGTTCCAGAAGGTCTGCGAGGCCGTGCAGTTCGCCCACCAGCATCTCGTCGTCCATTGTGACCTGAAGCCGTCGAACATTCTCGTGCGTGCCGACGGAACGCCGGTGCTGCTCGATTTCGGTATCGCGCGCGCTCTCGACCAGCAGCCCGCGCAGCGTGACGCGGCTCGGGCCAACGCGTGGATCACGCCGCTGTACGCCAGCCCCGAGCAGCTGCGTGGCGACCCGGTGACGACTGCAAGCGATGTGTTCTCGCTCGGCCTGGTCCTGTTCGAATTGCTGGCCGGCCAGCGCGCGCGCGTCGATGCGGGAGATCACACGATTACCCTGCTCGGCCAGTCGGCGGTCAAACCCAGTGAACTTGCGCAGGACGTCCCCTGGATTGCGCGCCTGCGCGGCGACCTCGACGCGATCGTCCAGCGCGCGACCGCAGCGGATCCGGCCCGGCGATACGATTCGGCCGAATCGCTTGGTGCGGATCTGCAACGCCATCTCGATCTGCGACCGGTCAATGCACGACGATCGACGGCGTCCTACCGTTTGGCGCGTCTTGTTCGTCGCCGCTGGCCGGTATTTGCCGCGGCACTTGTGCTGCTCGCGATGGGTGGCCTGTTCACCTGGCAACTGGCGCGTGAGCGCGATCGCGCGAGGGCGGCAGAACGTGAAGCCCTGCTCCAGGCGCAGACCGCCGGGCGGGTCAGTGACTTCCTGGTATCCGTGTTCAACATCTCGAATCCGAAGCTCAACCAGAAACGTTCGGTCACGGCACGCGACGTGCTCGACGAGGGCGCGACCCGCATTGAGAGCGAACTCGCCGATGCGCCCGGAGTCAAGGCGAAGATGCTGCAGGTGCTTGGCACGGCCTACCGTTACCTCGGCGAATCGAAGCGCGCTGTCGAGCTGCTTGCCGAGGCATCGGACCTGTATCTCGATGCACGAGTCGATCAGCCGCTGGAGGCGGCCGATGTCCTCAGTTCGCTGGCCGTGGTCTACAGCAACAACGATTACCCATCGAGCAAGGCCCGCGGCGCCGCAAGCGAGGCGTTGCGACTGCGCGAGCTGCATGCCGCGCCCGAGTCGCTGCCGATCGCCGATGCATTGAACACCCTGGGTGTCGTCAGCCAGGCGCAAGATCGCTACGACGAGGCCGAGGCATACCTGATTCGTGCGCTGGCCATCCGCGAGCGTCTGGCAGGTGCGCAGTCGGCTGCGGTTGCCAGCACCCTGCATAACCTTGGACTTGTGGAGTTTTCACGCGGGAAGGACCTGGCCAGGTCGATCGCGTACTACGAGCGCGCGCTGGCCCTCAAGATGAAACTCGCAGGCGATCACAATCCGGATTTCGAGGTCACCCAGGCCGATCTCGGCAAGGCCCTGCGTGCAGCGGGTCAACGCGAGCGGGCGCTCGAGATGCTCCGCAAGAACCTCGCCCTGGCGCTGGACATCTATGGAGAAGCCAGCGAAAACGTCGCCGGCGTGCATAACGAACTCGGCTACACGCTTCACGACATGGGTAGATTCAGCGAAGCGGCTGCCGAATATCGTGCCGCAATGGCGATCCGCCAGCAGCTTGGCGCGGACCAGGGTGCGAACTTCGCGATACCGCTGAACAATCTCGCGTCCGCCTACGAGGACATGGGCGACTTTGCGACCGCCGAGCCGATGTACCGGCGTTCACTGGAACTGCGCAAGAGTGGTCAGGATGCCGACAGCCCGATGATCGCGCACGCCGAGTTCAACTTGGCGCGCCTGCTGATCAAGCAAGGTCGCTTCGAGGAAGCGAGGCAAGGCGATGTACGTGCGCTCGCGATCTATCGCAAACGGTTCGGGGAAGAAGACCGCAATGTGCTCAAGGTCAAGCTGCAGGAGGTCGAGCGCGCGCTGGACGTGCACGATTCTGACGAGGCTGCCAGGCTGTTTGCCGACGTGCTTGCCTCGAAGGTCAAGGTCAACGACATGTTCCTCGCACGGCGATACGCTCTGGCGGCGCGTATCGCGGACTTGCGCGGCGATCCCGGAGCTGCGCTCGACGCCAGCCGCGCCGCATGGAATGCAGTGCGCAAGGCCTGGGGTGACCACCACCCCTTGGTACTCGAGTATGGCCTGGCCTATGCAACCCGGCTGCGCAGCAATGGCGAGCCCGCGAAGGCGGACGAAATCGTCCGCTCGGTCGCGGATCTGGTTTCCGCATTCTCGGAGAAATCACCGTTGCACGCGGAGCTCGCACGCAGCTTGCAACAATCCCGGAACAGTCCAGACGCGGCCCGCAAGCAAGCCGGCCTGTTGCCAGGCCGGCCCGGAGTGGCGTCCATGCCCTGTGGAGATTTCGCATCCCGGCGCGAACGCGACGTGCCGGGATCGATCGCAGGCTAGAAACGCGTTTCCGCGCTGACGGAAACGAGGCTGGGGTCGAGCTTCAGGCCATTCTTGTCAGCCTTGTAGTAGTCGTAGTTGAGGCCCACGCTGAAACGGTTGCTGAAGTCGTAACCGAAACCGGCTCCGGCATACCACTTGTTGCTCGTCTCATCACTGCGTACCGGCAATCCGGCGATCACCTGGTCGCCCTTGATATCGGCCCGGAACAATCCGGTGCGTCCGCTCAGGTACCAGTTGTCGCTGAGGTTCAGGTGCGCGTTGATGCCAGCGGTCCAGCCGCTGAGCTCGGCATCGTTGACGAATTCACCTGCGGGCAGGGCAGCGACGACGCCCGAACTGGGCGACCACTTGCCAAGATCGGTGTAGCCGCCCTCGACACCGAGCGCGAAGTTAGGCGCGAGCGACCAGCGATAGCCGAGGTTGACGCCATAAGCGGTGTCATTGTCGTCATAGATGCCCTTGTCCAGGGTCGATTGACCGACGTTGCCATTGATGAAGAATCCGGCGTTGTCTTCGGCGGCATGGCTCGCGACAGGAATGGCGGTGAGGCCGGCGGCCGCAAGGGCGGTTACCAACAGGATGTTTCTCATGGTTGTTGCTCCAGCATTTTTTCGGGGGAGAGAACCGCGGGTCTTGCTCGCGGGACCGGACTTGGATGCGGACGGAGGCTTTCCGTTCGCTCGTGGTGCCGTGGCCTATAACTGAGGTTCAGTCCCGGGATTTCAATACTCATCAGTACATTAACTTGCTATCTGACTGAAAGCACTTAACAATCAGATTGTTGTGCGCATAATCCGGGTCGTCCCTGGCAACAATCCGGGCACTTGGGCAATCGTGGCGAACCCCGTTGTGGCTGCCTTTCGGATCGGCGGTTGGATCGGCGACCGACCCGCGCGCAAGCGGTGTTCGCAGGTTCGAAAAAGACAAGCACGGCCTTGATCGGCGACAATGGGCATCTCTTGCGGCCACCTGCCGGTCTGGTCGCTCTTCCAGTCGAGTCCGAACAATGACGAGCCGTAAAGAACTCGCCAACGCCATCCGTGCGCTGGCCATGGACGCGGTTGAGGCCGCGAAATCGGGCCATCCCGGCATGCCGATGGGGATGGCCGATATTGCGGAAGTGCTGTGGAACGATTTCCTCAGGCACAACCCGAACAATCCGAAATGGGCCAATCGCGATCGCTTCGTGCTGTCGAACGGCCATGGTTCGATGCTGATCTATGCCTTGCTGCATCTGACCGGTTATGCGCTGCCGATCAACGAGCTGAAGAACTTCCGTCAGTTGCATTCGAAGACGGCCGGACATCCCGAGGCCAGTGAAACTCCCGGCGTGGAAACGACCACCGGCCCGCTGGGCCAGGGTTTGGCCAATGCGGTGGGCATGGCCCTGGCCGAGCAGGTGCTGGCCGCGCGCTTCAATCGGGACGGTCTCGATGTCGTCGATCACCGCACCTTCGTGTTTCTCGGCGATGGCTGCCTGATGGAAGGTATTTCGCACGAGGTCGCTTCGCTGGCCGGTACGCTGGGCCTCGGCAAGCTCGTCGCGATCTGGGATGACAACGGCATCTCGATCGACGGCGAGGTCGAAGGCTGGTTCACCGATGACACGCCCGCGCGCTTCGAAGCCTATGGATGGAATGTGATCCGTGCGGTCGATGGACACGATGCTGCCGCGGTCAAGATGGCCATCGATGCAGCCGTCGGCAAGAGCGACAAACCGACCCTGATCTGCGCGAAGACCGTGATCGGATTCGGTGCACCGAACAAGCAAGGCAAGGAATCCTCGCACGGCTCGCCGCTGGGCAAGGACGAAGTTGCCGCCGCACGCGCCCAGCTGGGTTGGAGCCACGCGCCATTCGAGATCCCCGACGACGTCTACGCCGGCTGGAATGCAGTTGCCCGTGGCGCCGAAAGCGAAGCGCAATGGAATGCATTGTTCGCGCGCTATCGTGCTGCACATCCCGTGCTGGCCGACGAATTCGAGCGCCGCCAAAGCGGAGCGCTGCCCGCTGAATTTGCCGCGCTGGCGGATGCGTGGATCGCCAGGCTGCAGGCCGAAGGCCCGGCGGTGGCGTCACGCAAGGCCTCGCAGATGGCACTCGATGCATTCGGCCCGTCGCTGCCTGAACTGATTGGCGGCTCGGCGGACCTGGCCGGCTCCAACCTGACGATCTGGAAAGGTTCGAGAAACGTCACGAGTCGCGATGCTGCCGCCAACTACGTCCATTACGGCGTGCGCGAGTTCGGCATGAGTGCGATTGCGAATGGACTTGCCCTGCACGGCGGCTTCATCCCGTACGACGCGACCTTCCTCGTGTTTTCCGACTATGCGCGCAATGCCGTGCGCATGAGCGCGCTGATCCCGACGCGCGCAATCCATGTGTATACGCACGATTCGATCGGCCTCGGCGAAGACGGTCCGACCCATCAGCCGGTCGAGCACCTGGCCAGCCTGCGTTACATCCCCAACAACGATGTCTGGCGTCCCTGCGATGCGGTGGAATCGGCCGTGTGCTGGAAGCGCGCGATCGAGCGCAGCAACGGACCTTCCTGCCTGATTTTCTCGCGCCAGACCCTCGTCCACCAGGCCCGCAATGCCGAGCAGGTCGGCGACATCAGCCGCGGCGGCTATGTATTGTCGGATCCCGGCAGTGCGAAGTTCGACCTGATCCTGATTGCCACCGGTTCCGAAGTCGAGATCGCGATGCAGGCGATGCGTATCCTCGCCGATCAGGGCGTTGCCGCGCGCGTGGTCTCGATGCCGTGCACGAGCGTGTTCGATGCGCAGCCGGTCGAGTATCGCGAGGGCGTGCTGCCTTCGTGGTGCCGCCGTCGTGTCGCGGTCGAGGCGGGAATCACCGATTTCTGGCGCAAGTACGTCGGGCTCGATGGTGACGTGGTCGGCGTCGACAGCTTCGGTGCTTCGGCTCCGGCCGAGGTGCTCTATCGGCATTTCGGCATCACCGCCGAGGCGGTTGCGAGCCGGGCAAAGGCACTGGCCTGAGCATCCGTCCCCGCGCGCCCGATCGTCAGTCGAGGGTCCGGTCGAGCAGGTCGGCAAGACGGCTTGCGGCGCGCCGGACCTGCCGTTCGACGATCGGTCGCATGCGCTCGAGATAGGCCTGGTCGATCACGCGTCGTTGCGGATAGACGCCGTCGTCGCGCGTGATGCGGCAGGATTGCTCGGCCCAGTCGACCGGATCCCGGTCGCTGTCCCCAATCACCTGACGGCCCAGTCGGTGCGCGTAGTCCTTCCAGCCCAGCCTTCGACTGCCGAGGATCTTCGAATCCCAGATCGCATGAAGATTGCTGCCATCGCCGTTGAAGCGCACCTGGAAGTTGTTGCCGCCGCGATCGCTCCGATAACCGGCATGCAGCGGTTGATGCGCATCTGCAACAAAGTGGACAAGAAAACGAAGTGCATCGACGCGCTCGGCATCGGGCTTGGTGCGGTCGCCAAGCAGCGCGGCATAGCGGTTGATCGCGGCGACGACGCACTGTCCGTTCGCACAGATTCCGGCCGGATCGTAGTGGCAGCGCGCATCGGCGAAATTGACGAAATGCAGGCGTGCGGTGGCGCGCGACAGCTCGCGTTGCGCCGGGTCGCTGCGCACGTCGTCAGCCCAGTTGGCGATGTCGGCGAGCGCGCCGGCTCGTGCAATACCGAGCAGCCTGCGAATTTCGCGGCCCGCCGCGGGGTCGACCTGATGTTCGGCCAACTCGGCGACCATGCGATGTCCGCTCGGCCCCCACGCCTGTGCGGTCGACGGCAGCACCACCACGAACGTGAGCCAGGGAAGTGCGTAAAGGGCCCGTATCCAGCGCGAAGCCGTCACGTCTCGAAATCCGTGCCTTGCAATGGGATCTTCAGGAACGCCTGGTCGCGCACCTCCGGCGGTGGCAGGCGACCGGCGCGGATGTTCACCTGCAATGCCGGCCACAGCAATCCAGGCACGGCGAGGGTCGCATCACGCGCCGTGCGCATCGCGACATAGTCCGATTCGCGGGTATCGGCACGCAGATGCGTGTTGCCCGTTTTCTCGTCGCCGATCGTCGTTTGCGACAGTGGCTGCTCTCCTTGCGGAGGATAGTCATGGGCAAGGTAGATGCGTGTTGCGTCGGGCAAGGTGTAGAGGCGCTGGATCGAACGGTACAGCGTCGCTGCATCGGCACCCGGAAAATCGCAGCGAGCCGTCCCTCCGCGCGGTGCGAACAAGGTATCGCCGACGAAGACCGCATCGCCGAAGCGGTAGCTGACGCTGTCCGGGGTATGTCCAGGGGTTGCGATGACCTGGCCGTCGAGATCGCCTATGCACAAGGTTTCGCCGTCGAGGAAGAGCGCATCGAACTGGCGGCCATCGGCAACGAACTGGTCGTCGAGATTCAGCGCGGCCTTGAAGGTTTGCTGTACGCCAATGATGCCGTGGCCGATCCCGATCGCCGGTGCGGCATTGCCGCTGGCGAGTTGGCGCTTGAGCCAGTCCGCCGCGCTGAGGTGGTCGGCGTGGGCGTGGGTTTCGAGTATCCAGTCGATCTGCAATCCGGTGGTCGCGATGTATTCGAGCAGGCGCTGGGCGCTACCTGTGCTGACGCGCGCCGAGGGCGCATCGAAATCCAGTACCGGATCGATGATCGCGGCGCGCCGCGTCGCCGGATCGATGACGACATGCGACCAGGTGGAGGTCGCCGGATGATGGAAACTGCGGACCAGGGGATTCATGGCTGGGAGAGGCAAGCGGCGGAAATCCGAATCTAGCAGAGCGCGCGAAGGTGTGTGGCCGTGCCCGCACGCGGCGTGAGCGCGAGGCACGTGCAGGACGGCGGGCGCGTTCGCGCACTGCGCATCGAGCGCGAGCGCCCGGCGGGAGGCCGGTTGCCGACGCCGCGCGACCTCGAGGAGCGGTAAGTGCGCGTGTGCAATGGATCCATCTGAATGGCGCTGTGCGGCGAGTTGGCAGGGCCGCTACAATATGTGTCCCTTTTCCCGCCGCGTCGAGGAGTTTGCAATGTCAGTCAAGGTCGCCATCAACGGCTACGGTCGCATCGGTCGCAATGTCCTGCGCGCGCTCTACGAAGCGAAGCGCAATGGCGAGATCCAGATCGTGGCGGTCAACGATCTCGGCGACGCCGCAACGAATGCGCACCTGACCCAGTACGACACGGCGCACGGACGATTCCCGGGCGAGGTCGGCGTCGACGGCGGTGACATCATCGTCAATGGCGACCGCATCAAGGTGCTCGCCGAACGCGATCCGTCGAAGCTGCCCTGGGGCGATCTCGGCGTCGATGTCGTGCTCGAGTCGACCGGCTTCTTCACGAGCAAGGCCAAGGCAGGCGCGCATGTCGCCGGCGGCGCGAAGAAGGTCATCATCTCGGCACCGGGCGACAAGGACGTCGACGGCACCTTCGTCTTCGGCGTCAATCACGACACGCTGACTGCATCGCACCAGGTCATCTCGAACGCGTCGTGCACGACCAACTGTCTCGCTCCGCTGGCCAAGGTGCTCAACGAGGAAGTCGGCATCGTCCACGGCCTGATGACGACGATCCACGCCTACACGAATGACCAGGTCCTGACCGATGTCTACCACTCCGACCTGCGTCGGGCACGCTCGGCCACGCATTCGCAGATCCCGACCAAGACCGGCGCGGCGGCGGCGGTCGGACTGGTCCTGCCCGAACTCAATGGCAAGCTCGATGGTTTCGCGATGCGCGTGCCGACGATCAACGTATCGGTCGTCGACCTGTGTTTCGTCGCGGCGCGGGCGACCAGTGTCGAGGAAATCAATGCCGCCGTGCAGGCCGCCGCCGATGGCCCGCTCAAGGGCGTGCTCGGCGTCAACACCAAGCCGCTGGTGTCGATCGATTTCAACCACAATCCACTGTCGTCGATCTACGACGCGACACAGACGCGAGTGATGGGCGGAACCCTGGTCAAGGTGCTTGCCTGGTACGACAACGAATGGGGTTTCTCGAATCGCATGCTCGACATGACCCTTGCGTTGGTCAAAGCGAAGTAATCGACCCAATGCGTGTGTGGCTGCGATTCCTTTCGCAGCCGCACAGGGCGCTTGCTGCCCCTTCAATTCGCCCTGAATCGGATGGTTCGGCACGCGCTGCAGGTGCGTGCCGTGCGGATCCGATGCATCCCGCCAAGCACATCGCTGGACGACGCGATGGATCGCCTTGAACCTGTGCAACATCGCGCCGGGCGTTCGTGTGGAGTTGGAAGGCGTTGCTGACCCCGCGTGCAGGGTGCGGATCCTGGTGCTCGCCCGCGAGCATGGACGCTATTCGATTCTCGGCCGGGCCGGATCGGATTGCCGATCGACCCGCACGCGCCGAGTCAGTGCGCGACCAGCAGCGGCAGGTTGCTGTGCTGGAACAGGTGCCGCGTGACCCCGCCGAGGACGAGTTCGGTGATGCGCGACTGCCCCCACGCACCGATCACGATGAGATTGGCATCAACCGAGTTCGCTGCTTCGAGCAGCGCGGGTCCGTGATCCCTGGCCGGCTTGAATGGCCGGAATTCCGCGTCGATGCCACGGCGCTCGAACCATGCGCGCAGGTCGAGCTGCGGCAGGTTCTCGAAACCGGGAGGGCTCGGATGGGCATCGCCTTCAAGCACCGTGACCTTGCCGGCGCGCGTGAGCAAGGGCATCGCGCCATGGATCGCCAACGTTGCCTCGCGACTTGCATTCCATGCGACCAGCATGTGCTCGCCGACCTTGTCGACACGCGCTGCTTCCGGCACGACGACGACCGGCGCGGAAGCACCGAACACAGTGCGCGAGGCGATCCCCCAGCCAACCGGTGCATCCGGATGTGCGCACGGACGCTCGGCGACGACGAGGTCCGACCAGCGCGCGGCATGACAGAGCGCGTCGACGGTGTCGCCCTGCACGACCTGGAATTCACCTTTCAACCCGCGCTGTTCGAGTTGCTGCTGCCACCATGGCGCGCGTTGGCGCGCATCCTCGAGCAGGTGGCTGGTTTCATTGACCTGCACGGCCACCGCTTCGGGAGAAACGAAGGCGGCGGTCGACAGCGCGACCACATGCAAGCCCAACGCGTGCGCGCCGAGACGCGCTGCCAGTGCAAGTCCCGCTTCAGTTGCGGGCACCACGCTGTCACAGCGACGCAGATGGATGACGACATCGAAATCGGACATGGCGGCTTCCTCGAATGTTCCTGCTGTATCCAGTCTACGCCGGGAAGCGGGTGGATTTCCCCGGTTCCGCGGATCGGGCGATGCGATCTGGATGGCCATCCGGATTGTGCTTGTCATCCGGCCCACGCAAAATGAATGCTTGCTTTCGGAGATCACGCGCATGAGCAGATTGATTGGACTTGTTGCGATGTTCGTACTGATGACTGGCATGAGCGAACCTGCCCGTGCCGGAGCGATCGACTGCGAGCTGCGTTTCTCGATGTCTGGCTGGTCGGTCTTCTACAAGCGCTCGACCGGGACGGGTGTCGTGACCTGCGACAACGGGCAGTCGATGAACGTGAAGATATCGGCCAAGGGCGGCGGACTGACCTTCGGCAAGTCGAGCATCGAAGACGGGCTCGGCAAGTTCACCGAGGTTTACGACATCGACGACATCATCGGCGGATACGCGACGGCTGAAGCACACGCGGGCGCATCGAAATCGGCCAGTGCCCGGGTGGTCACCAAAGGGCCGATCTCGCTTGCGCTTTCAGGCAAGGGCAGGGGCTGGGATGTCGGCGTCGCCTTCGGCAACTTCATCATCAGCAGGCGTTGAGCGGGGTTTCCGCTTAATCCCGACGGCAGGGCTTGTCGGCAAACAGCATCGAGGTCGCTTGCCGGGTGCCGAAGTGCGTTCGCGTCGCTTGCGAACCGGGCAAGGCCTTCCACCTTCCGACGATTTCCGCTGCATGCTCCCTGAGCGCCGGAGGCGGTTCAGAACAGGTACGCGAAAGCAAAGATGCCGAGCATCGCGAAACACAACGCGACTCGTGCAAGCGTCCCGAAGATGAATCCAAGCCACGCACCGACTCCGACGATGGTCGATCGCTTGAGCGAACTTCCGGCGATCAACTCGCCGGCTACGGCGCCGACGAACGGGCCGAGAATCAGGCCGATGATGCCGAAGAACAGCCCGACGACGGTTCCTGCAGCGGCGCCAAACAAGGCCCAACCGCTCGCTCCCACGCGTTTCGCGCCAAGCAGGCTGGCAATGATGTCGACGATCACGGCGAGCGCCGTCAACACGCCCAGCACGGTCAAGGTCGGCCAGCCGACATGGGCGAAATCTCCGGTCCATGCCGCCAGGATCATGCCTGCATAGACGATCGGCACGCCGGGCAAGGCCGGGAGAATCGTGCCGATCGTGCCGATCACGATCAGCACGGCGGCCAGCAGGTAGAGAAGGATCTCGGTGGTCATGGGGAGTTGCCGCGCGCGGGGACTGGAAGTCTAACGGGCACCGGCGCGTCGCGTGTCATCGTCGCCGAAGAATCGAGCCCTCGCGCTTGCATCTCTCAGCCTGCGTACCGCCTTTGAGCGTTCAGGAATTAGCGTGAACCCTGTCACATTCTGACGGGGCTGAAGACGTCGGCGACCTGCTCGTCATCACGGAAGAACATTCCGTCAATCAAGCGGTAGCTCGGAAAACTTCTATTTTCCAATGAGTTGAGTGCAGCGTCCTTGAGAGATCCGTGCCCAGCGGGCATACGTCGGCGCAGGGTTGGCACAACTCGTGCTGAACATCGAACAAGACCCGCTGCGGAAGGATCCGTGGCAGGCACACCGGGCGATCGCCGTTACGCGATCCCCGCACTTCTTTCGGGGGAATACCGAATGTATTCACGGCAATGCCGGCTGCGCCACGCAGTCGTGGTATCGGGCGTCTTCGCGTTGACGATCGTCAGCGCCGCTTCTGCAGGTGGCGGTTATGCGCTGCGCAGCGGCAGCGTCGTCAGTGCGGGAGACACGGTCTCGAACAACTGTTTCACGCTCGCCTCGACGGTCGGTGAGCCGGTCGCGGGAATCGCCTCGAGCGGCTCCATCACGGTGACTTCCGGCTTCCAGGCCACGGTCGCCGCGCACGAACAAATCATCATTGCCGACAGAATCTTCCAGAACGGCTTCGACTCGCAACAGGGGACTTGCACACCATGAAAACCAGAAATCTTGCTTTTGCGATCGCCGTCGCTTTCGGCACGTGTTCCGCGGCCATCGCCGCACCGGCAGCTCAGCAGCTCCCTGATTTCGTCTATCAGGGAAAGATCGAGCAGAACGGTGTGCTCGTCGACGGCAATTACAACCTGAGTTTCTCACTCTGGGATTCGCCAACCGGCGGCATCCAGTACGGTGCGACGATCGGCGAATCGAACTATCCCGTTGTCGACGGCGTATTCAGCATCAATCTTGCGTTTCCGGGCGGTTTCACCGGCACGCAGATGTATCTCGAAGTCGGCGTCAACGGCACGACCTTGCCGCGTCAGCCGGTAGCGACCGTACCGGTCGCCCAGTACGCCCTGAATGGCGTTCCTGGTGTTCCGGGTCCGCAAGGTGCGACTGGTGCAACCGGGCCTGCGGGTTCGGCAGGCACGCAAGGCGCAACTGGCGCGACCGGTCCGGCCGGCGCACAGGGCAGCACCGGTGCAGCCGGCCCGACCGGGGCTCAAGGCAGCGCGGGTGCGACCGGTGCCCAGGGTGCCACCGGCGCCAACGGACAGAACGGAGCGACAGGCGCCCCGGGCGCGATAGGGCCGACCGGTGCGAATGGACAGAACGGGGCAACGGGCGCGCAAGGTGCGATCGGCCCGACCGGTGCGAATGG